>Ga0228710_1006602_pt1 | contig 17525 bp, 12 predicted proteins | sample MedpolnodulmetaG_FD_177995 | JGI IMG/M metagenome (GOLD analysis project Ga0228710, IMG submission 177995) | Root nodule microbial communities from Medicago polymorpha collected in Santa Monica, California, United States - pink nodules | ecosystem: Host-associated > Plants > Roots > Nodule...
ACTCCTTTTACTTTGGATGGTATAGTCATAGTAAGTTCTTATACAAGAAAAAAAAAAAGTCAAAGGTGAACGAGAATAATAACCAACCGCTCCAACTCCAAGTCATGGTTGTTTCCACCACTCTCCATCACCACCTTCATTCTTGATCCAATCCACCTTAAAACCCTATTCACTTCATTTCTTCACTCTCTGCAAAAAACCCTTCGAATTTCGCTTTCTACTTTTCATTCCCATCAAAGTTTTCTCTTTCTTCGTTCTTTCTGTGTATTTGACTTCGCATTTTGTTTTGGTAGAAACTGGTTTGACTTGAATCGAAGATGAGGGGTCCCACCCCAAACACCGTTGAGCCACGTCACCGATTATCAACTTCTTCATTCAGGTTGCTTCATGAAAATGAACCTTGATTTTTTGATTTGCATTTTTGCTTCATTAAAATATATTTGTATGTTTCTCAAATTGGTTAGTTTTAGTTATCCAATTTTATATGTTTCATATTTACTGATAAGTGTGTCTGCTCGAGTGCACAACAGAGCAAGCGGACCTATGAAGCACGGACACTCTTTGGATTAGATGTGTCCCAGTGTCCGATACTAACATTGGCACATATAATTACACTGAATTATGTGATCTTCTAAAATTATTAGCGGTGTATCGTGTTCGGTGTCCATGTCTGTATCCATGCTTCATTGGAGCGGAAACACTAGGAGTGTAACTAACAAGCGTGGTAGTTAAGTTTTGTATTGTAGTATGTAACCCTGTGTATTGCATAATTGAAAAACTATAGTGGCTACTCTGCAGTTGGAGACGTAGACACAATTGACTGAACTCTGTGATCAATTGTTCGTGTTTGTGTATTTGTTTATTTATCTGTTTACTTTAGATTCAAATTTTTTGTTCTCATATTTTTTGTTCTAAGTGTATGTTTGGTTAATGTGGTGAGAAAAATTGATTTTGAGTGTAAATTGATTCTGGCTAAAATTGAGTTGAAGGTAAAGTGATTTATGTCTGGATACGTTAATGTAAAAGTGAGTTGAATAATAAATTTGAGTGTAAAATTCAATTAAGGAATTAGAAACTACAATTGTTAGCTTCAAGTAGAATCAATTATACTCTAGAGGAATCAAACATGTCGAAATTAATTTTACACCTCTAGAATCAGTCTTGCCTCCTCCAAAATTGGAACCAAACATACACTTAGCTTCTTATTAGATATGAGAGCTATTTTAGGATTTTTAGTTGTATAGAGAATCTTACCATCCTTTATTGTAAATTTGAGATGCTAAATGCTTGTCATTGTCAGTATTGCTTTCTTTGTTTAATTTTCGTTGTATATTTATTTTTGGAATCTAATGCTATTATTGTTAGTTTGTATTTGGAATTTGGCATTTTGTAGTAAGTGGAAACCAACCAACTTTCAACTATGAAAGAGGTTGGTGGAATGAATGAATCTTGAGTTTGGTCCGAATAGTAAGCGTAGCAAATACAAATTTTTGGTTCTAAATGGTGCTAGGATGTAACAATGTAAGAACAAAGCTGTTAATTAGAGTCATAGAGGTTCTGAACCTTGTTTTATCAATTGATTTGGTTTCAATTGTACATTCGAAAAGACAGATTCTGAATCAATTATCCCAAAAGAAGGGTTAGAAGAGTGAGTTTATGAATAGATATGGGCATTGTTGTCTAATTATTTAGGACTTTGTTTTCCTTTTTGGTATCCAAATTATTGTTGAGTAACAATGAAGAAATTCCCTGTCCTTAGATAGATGCTTAGCCATGTCACCGATTGTCAACTTCATTCAGGTTGCGTATTGATGCAAAACTAAAAATTTGAACCCTGATTTGCATTTTGGTCTGTTGGTTTAGTCTTTAGCTTAGTTAGAATTCCTTTGTATTTCTCAAATTGGTTAATCTTACCTACCCAATTTTTATGTTTATTGTTGAGTATGACTTATATTCATTGATAAGTAGATAGACGCTCGAACGCATCGAGTGGACCTGAAAGTGCAATGAGTGTAATATTTAAACTTTGGATTGTACTCTGTAACCCAAGTATTGTACAATCAAAAAACTACCACAGTCACTATGCTGTTTGATAAAATGCACAATTGACTGAACTCTGTGATCAATTGTTTGCATTGTTATGTGTTTATTTATCTGTTTACTTTAGAGCCGGATTTGGTGTTTTAACATTGTTCAATTTTTTGTGTCAAGCTAAACTCCTTATTAGATATAAGAGCTATTTTAGAAACTTTTAGTTGGTTGAGATCTTAAAATCCTTCGTAGCAATTTGAGATTGAGATGCTAAATGCTTGTCATTGTCAGTCTTGCTTTCTTTGTTTAATTCTCATTTATATATAAATTTGGAACCTTATGCTATAGTTAATTTGCATTTGGCATTTTGTAGCAAGTGGAAATCAACTAACTTTCAACTTTGAATGGGGTTGTTTCATTTAATGAATCTTGAGATTGGACCGAATAGTATGAGTAAGCATGGAAAATACAAATTTTGTTCTAAATAGTGTTATGATGCAAAAAGCTGTTAAATAGTGTCATAAAGATTCTGAAGAGGCTGAGATTCTGTCAATTCATTTAGATTCAATTATACATTTGAAGAGGAAGAGATTTTGAATCAATTACCCAAAAAAATAAAGGTTCAGAAGACTGAGTTTATTGGGGGACATGGGCATTGTTGTCTTAATCATTTGGGATTCTGTTTTCTTTTTTGATATCCAAATTATTATTGAGCAACAATGTTGAAATTCCCTGTCCTTACATAGATGCTTATAGCTAGCTTATATGTATTTGCTGATGAAGACACATAATTGAACATTGTCTTAAAGCTCGCTTTACATCTGCTTCTTTTATTGCTGCTTGGACTCAGATATTAAGTATTGATTTTTTTTCCTCTCTATTGGATGCAGTGAAGATACTACCAAGAGAAGGTCTCAAAAAAATAAGGATTTTAAAGATGTTGAGAAAGCATCACATATTCCGTTCCAAGATAGGAGTATAAATTGCAAGCCGAATTGGAAAATTATTTTGGTTATTATTATCTTGGGAACCTTGCTTACAATTTTCCATCCTCCAGCAGTTTATAATACTGATCATATATCAAACTCTATATCACGGTATACCTAAATTTGATGGTTTCAATTCATTGTATTAGTTTCGTTTCTAAAGTTGGTCTTGCTCTGTAGCAGAACAAATTTGAACAAACCGCTATTTTCCATGATTCGCAATTGACAACACTGAATGATAATTGATTTGTCTAATTAGTATAGAGTGATTTTCATTTACTTACTTCTCTTTGTATCTTATATCGATATTTTATTCTTTGGGTTGCAGGCCTACATATGTAAACGACAGGAATGGAGAGCTTGATAGAACTGATCCGCGTTATGCATCTTTTCTTAATATTGACTGGAACCAAATAACTAATGTTCTTGAAAATTTGAAGGATAAGGACACATATCAGGGTGTTGGCTTATTAAACTTCAATGACAGTGAGATTGACCACTGGAAGCAGCTAGTACCAGAAGCTGAGCATGTAGTCCTTCGCCTGAACTATGCTTCTAGCAACATCACTTGGGAAGACTTGTATCCAGAATGGATAGATGAAGAAGAAGAGTATGAGTTTCCTACTTGTCCAACACTACCTAGGATTCAGGCACCAGGAAAACCACGTCTTGATCTTATTGCTGTTAAGCTTCCCTGCGACAAGTCAGGGCGCTGGTCAAGAGACGTAGCTCGTTTGCACCTGCAGATTGAAGCAGCAAGACTTGCTGCTACTTCCAAAGGGTTTCGTCCAGTGCATGTACTTTTCGTGACTGATTGTTTCCCAATTCCAAATCTCTTTACTTGCAAGGATATTATGCAGCGTGACGGGAATGCCTGGCTTTATGAACCCGACTTGCATAAACTCAGAGAGAAGCTACAGTTACCTATTGGTTCATGTGAACTATCAGTTCCTTTGAAGGCTAAAGGTCAGGCCGATGAACTTCTTTTATTCTATGTCGTGTGTACTGTGTCCTTATTCTTTTAGCACTTTTCACTGCTAACCTTGACATTGCAGAAAAATGTGGCCGATGCAGCTGCAATTGCATTGCCGAGACTTCTATAACCTTTTATGGCTGCCACAATTGTGGTTGTCGACCGATATTCAGAACTATGCTTTGAGTATATACTATTTTCAATATTAATGAACACCGTAGATACTAGTCAAGGTGTCTATTAAGTACCAGATCTGAATATTGAAGAAAACAATGTACTATCACTATTTTCAATGTTAATGAACACCATAGATACCAAGTACCAGATCTGAACATTGAAGAAAATGACCAGTGAAGGGTATTCAGTCAAGAGATCAGGACATTACTTCCCAAATTTCTAAAATAATCCTAAAAGCCACTCACTCTTCTTTTCCGGTTATTATTTATTTACACCGCACATCCCACATCGCTAACTACTAACCGATTACCTTATAGTATATCAATAGATTTATTGCTTACTGTCAGAGAAAGTGTGAACTTTAAAATTAATTGAGTCTTATTGTCTGGCGTATTTAAGCATAAAAACCATGTCTTAGGTTAGTACATTTTAATCTTAGTGCGTTCCATAAAGCTAAGTTGGCTCTTGAAAGCGTATTATTTCATTTTCTTTGAACTTCTATTATACATGGAGTTAACTAGATACATTGATCAGAGACTAACTCTCCTACCTTTAACAGAAAATTTTCACTCGGAAAGGGCACACCGAGAAGCTTATGCAACAATCCTACACTCCGCACATATATATGTTTGTGGAGCCATTACTGCAGCTCAAAGTATTCGAATGTCTGGTTCGACGCGTGATCTTGTGATTCTGGTTGATGAAACAATAAGTGATTATCACAGGAGTGGCTTGGCAGCAGCTGGATGGAAGATCCATACAATTCAAAGAATCAGGAATCCAAAGGCAGAACCAGAGGCATATAACGAGTGGAACTACAGCAAATTTCGTCTCTGGCAGTTAACAGATTACGATAAAATAATTTTCATTGACGCCGACCTGCTTATACTCAGAAATATCGATTTCCTTTTTGAGATGCCTGAAATATCAGCCATAGGAAACAATGCTACACTGTTCAACTCAGGTGTAATGGTGGTTGAGCCATCGAATTGCACATTTCAACTACTTATGGATCACATTAATGAGATTGTATCCTACAATGGTGGGGACCAGGGTTATCTAAATGAAATTTTCACATGGTGGCATCGGATTCCAAAACACATGAATTTCTTGAAACATTTCTGGGAAGGCGACGAGGATGAGAAAAAGGCGACGAAAACTCGTCTCTTTGGAGCTGATCCACCTATCCTTTATGTCATCCACTATCTAGGTACTAAACCATGGCTTTGTTTCCGAGATTACGACTGCAACTGGAATGTGGACATTCTGCAGGAGTTTGCGAGCAATGTAGCTCATGCGAGGTGGTGGAAGGTTCACGACGCCATGCCAGAAAACTTGCAGAAGTTCTGTTTGCTTAGGTCGAAGCAGAAGGCAGCGTTAGAGTGGGATCGTAGACAGGCCAAGAAAGGAAACTACAGCAATGGTCACTGGAAAATTAAGATAAAAGACCCGCGTTTGAAAACATGCTTTGAGGATTTCTGCTTCTGGGAGAGTATGTTATGGCATTGGGGTGAGAAGAATTGGACAGATAATTCTACTGTTAACAATTTGCCACCTGCTGCTGTCAAAACTAAATCTCTATCTTCTTTATGAGTTTTACTTCTCATACTTGGTGGCATACATATTCACATGTGTTCACAATGTGATTTGATTTCTCTCATTCGTTCTATACTGGAAACAAAATATGATTGCTAAATTGCATATGGGCCAATATTATGTAGCAGCTCGTCATTATTCTTTTTCAGATATTTATAGATTATAGTCATTTGCAAATATGAGTACAATTTTTGTAACTATTGAATGAGTTTCCTAAGATTTTATATACAGAAGTATGAATAGAGTTTTGGTATTGATAGCCTTCTTTTTTTCTTTCAAGTACTTAGATTTTTCAGAAATTTATTTTTGACAGCAAAGTAACTATGAAATTAACACTTTCAGATTCTCAGAATTAATTTGTGGAGAAAGTGGAAATATTACTCACTCCTTATATAAATGCCTTTTAAGTTTTATTTTTTTGGAAATGAATTCTCTTTGGGCTGCTATTTACACCCTCCTTTTGCTAATATTAATGCATCACTTATTGATAGTTTGCAAATCTGATCTAATGTTTAACTGTGAAGAAAGTTCTTTCCTGATAATAGTGTCTATAGTCTATACCCATATACAACTTGTGATTTCCTTTTAAGCTGCTATTATACCCTCTTGTTGCTGTTAATAGTGAATCACTTATTGGCAGTTTGCAAACCTGAAGTGGTGAGTATGTGCTCGTACAAGTTTTATTGGAGTCAATATCATCAAATTTCACGTCAATATAGTAAGTACTTCAAAAGAAAATATTCACGTTTTTTTTCTACCAAAATTAAACTTGTTATCCATTCTTCAGTATATATACAGTTTTCAACGTCACATACAGCAAAGATCCTACCAAATTTTCAAATAATAATTAAAAAACACAGATCAGCAAGCATTACATACAAGCAAAAGAGTCTAAGTCTGAAATATAAGAACAAGCAATACAAGTAAAATAAGCTAAGGAAGTCCAATGAGAAGTGTTTTCCACTGCAAACAATCCTTGAGAAACTTTAGAAGTAAGTACCAACATATTTTCTTCTTATAAATAAACCACACTTCAAGTCAATAGTACACTCAAGCCACAACACATTCCAAACAAACATCATCAAATATTGTACAAAAGAACCAAGATGGCCTCAAATCAACCAAATTTCTACTTCCCATTTCCACACCTCCCTCCACCACCTTCCCACCCCCTCAATCCTCCACCATCACCTTTCCACCCCCTCAATCCTCCACCATCACCTTTCCACCCCCTCAATCCTCCACCATCACCTCTCCACCCTTTTAACCCTCCACCACCTCATTCCTTCAAATCTCCACCACCAGCACCAGCACCATCTCATTCATTCCCTCCTCCTCCTCCTCGACGTAGACACCCTCCACCACCACCATCTCATCCATTTTCTCCTCCACCACCACACAACCATCCACCACCGTCTCCACATCACCCAATTGCTCCTCCTCGACCTCCACACATCGTCCCATCCCCACCACCTCCACTTCCACCCTCTCCCTCTCCATACCACCCTACAGTCATTGTCATTGTCATCATTGCATTTGGTGGCATTGCCTTGCTCTCCATGCTTGCTTTTGCATTATTTTGCTGCGTTCAAAAGAGGAAGAAGAAACAAGAAACCGATATCATTCATATCGATGAACATAAAAAGATTACGGAAAATATTGTGCCTGGTCCTTTTGGACAACCAACGGTGGTAGTTACAGTTGAAGATGATGTTCATATTGATGAAGTAATTAAAAAGAATGCAGAAGTTGGTCATGCTTTACATGCTGAAGCATCAAAAGTTGAATCAAATCAAGACAATGTTTCTCGTAGCAATGAAGTGGCAACTACTACTTCTCCTGGTCATGAACATCATCATGATCATATTCAGCCACAAATTGAGAACAAGCCTTGATGTTGGGAAGTGTTGTGTGTATATATATTCCCACAGAGATATTATATATCCTCGTACATGGATTCAAAACAAAGGATCCTATTTCACCTAAATTACTTTCATTGAATAAATATCCTTAATTTGTTTTTGTTTGTTCATTTTGGTTTAATAACCATTCATTTGTTAAACCTGTGTATCTAATTTGATATTAAACACATCTGATTATTGCCTCAAGTTTTTCTTGTTACATCTCCCTTAAGCTAATTTGATAGCTTGGTTAACAACCTTTACAATTACATTGTATATATTACTAGAGAATCTTATTACTAATGACGATAACATTAGTGATCATTTTACAGTGGTGTCCTATAAGATTTAAACTCGGACCCTTGAAGTTAAAAAAATCAAACTAACAACTAAATTGACACCTCATAAACAATTACTAAAGAGTCTTGAATAGAAGGACAAAAAGAATACACTATCTCGAAAAATTAGTGCAAATCACTAGCTAGGGTTGACAACTAGGCATGACAATTTAATCTGCATTGTCTGAATCTAACTTGACTTTCACGGGGAAATCCTGATTTAAGTAGAGTCGTAATAAGACCAATTAAACAAAACATTGTAGTTGTTGTTAAAGGCCAAGCTATGGCATAATTTGATGAGGAGTACTTATATTTAGACACCTTTTCATCAATCATACACCCAACTTGATTTCACATGACCTCCCATATAACACATGATGTAATACTAATAATAAGAGAGCAAAAGTTTAAGTTTATATCCAATCATACTTTGTCACATAAGTGTGTTAAATGAGGATATAAAATTAAGAGCAGTGCAATATATAGCGATTACGATTTCACGAATGTTTCACGAGATCCTGTCACCGTTACATCTTTCCTTTGCACAATGTAGGAGCGGTTGGCAAAATTCATTGGTGGGTCCTATCTAATAAGCTTTGATATATTTTCTTTTCACGTAACTATTTGCCGCTCCACTTCAAACATTTCCCTGTACCAGACAATTAGGGCCGTTCCTACGAATCTGGAGGCTCGGCTCTGTAAGTGAAAAGAGGTCCGTAATAAAATAAAAATGTATTATTTTTAAAAGAACAATGTTCTATTTAAATTTTTTAAAATATAAATACAAGGTTTCATATATATGTGATACCAAAAGCAAGAGGACCCAATTCTAATAGGCCTAAAACAAGACAATAGAAGAGGAAAAGGAAATCAAATTGGGGGAAGAAGAAAAGGAAAGTCCGATGAAGTGATGGTGATGGAATGCGTGGTATTAGAGAGAAAGAGAATAAGAAATTTTTGTTTTTAGTGGGGTAGTACTTAGTAGTACTACTGGGCTATAATTTTTTTTTTGGAGACCCATACCTTGGGGAGGCCCAATTCCATTGAGTTCCTTGCACACCCCAAGGTCCGGCCCTGCAGACAATACCAGTACAAAACAATCCATTCATCCTTATCCTTCTATTCATCTTGAAGAACTGATTTATATGTTGTAGGATTTGAAGTTTGATCTTTAAAACTATGCAATTTAAGAGGAAGGAAAATCCATCTAATCCTTGAACCAGTCAAACTCGAAGACTCGGCGCGTTTCGACTCGGCACAAACAAACATGCAATTGATGAAGAAGGGTTGTTGGATTGAAGACTTTGCGATGACAGAGATGAGGAAGCCAGTCTTATGCATTTTTTAGGTTCAAGAGAGCTGGAAAAAGATGATTGTTTTCACTTTTTTTCCCTTTGCCACCCATTCGCGTTTTTCCACGAAATAATGCTTCACGATATTAAGCATTTTCCTAAAATTAATGGATGTCTATCAATATTTTTCCTTTGATGTGAGACCCAAACCTGTAACAAAAATATTTAAAAACAAGTTGTATGGATGATAGTATTGATAAGGTAAATGTAAAAAAACGTGTCTTGATTCGAGAGGTCTTGTATTCGAGCAACATTAATACATTTGGATAGATCTTTAAGGTTTTTTCGTCTTAGAGTAAGACATCATTATCTCAACCTAAATTTTTCGATGGTTTCCTTTCCCCCTTCTTACCTAGTTCAAATTTTGAAATCTAAATTATTTTAGGGTGTTAGGGGGTGTTTTTAATGTATTTTTTTATACTACTTAGATTTTATAATCTAAAATACGGTAGAACGCGAGAAATCAATGATGGAAATACGGATTCTCAAACTTACAATAGCAAAAAAGTGTTGATAAGGTAAATGAGAGTTGATAGAGACTCTCAATTTTGTGTGACTAGATGTAGTGGATTGAAAACAACTCATCACATGTTCTTTTCTTGCCCCGTTTTCGCCCTTTTGTGGTGTATGGTTAGATCTTGGATTGGAATATCTTCAGATGATCCAGATGTGCTACAAAATCATCTTGTGTAGTTTATTCATTCTTCTGGAGGATTGCGAGCTCACCATTCTTTCTTGCAACTTATTTCCTTATGTTGTGTTTAGGTTATGTGGTGGTCGAACCCTTTTGTTTGTATGGGCATCGACTAAGTCCTTTTGTTTCTTTTGTGTTTGGTTATGTGTTGACCGTAAACTTTTAAAGTTCTTTATGACACACCTTATACTATTAGTTAAATTTTTTTGGAAGATTCCTTTAAATAAAAAAATCAAGTAAACGAGGGATATATATATATATATATATATATATATATATATATATATATATATATATATATACACCTTCTGTCAAAAGAAAAATCCTTATATTAACCACAAGTTTCGATATTTCCAAGAGCTATGGAAAGTTTTAGTTGAGTTCAGTCAAAATAGTTCATGCCAAAATAATAAAAGTGAGTAAAAAAAAAAATCTAGCAATTAATAATTGTCGATGAAATGCTCTGGCAAGTAAAAATCCACAGAATCACTATGACCTGTATTTCCTATGATTCTCATCTCTCCACCAAAACCAGAGCACCCCCTGTTTTATAAATCCACCTTTTTACTAAGCCTGGACTATTGTTTTCCCAATGCCACATAATATTTATCAAATGACATCTACACCCTTTCCTTTCTACACATCATTTTCCAATACCACGTTTTCATTATTTTCTCAACCAAATACACCAAACCTATGCACAATTTCATAAAAATCTTACAAATTTCCACCCTCTCACAACCAATAATATCAATAAAATTATATTATTAAAAATATTAATAAATTAATTAAAAATATAACATGGCATTTCTGAAAATTATTCAAAAATTCAAGGGTAATCACTAATCCATTTTGCTACAAATATATGTCCCATAACATTCATTATTTTCACCTGTAAAACATAGTACTACACAACACAATACCTAGCTAGTATCAAATTCAAAACAATGCATATTCAAACTTGTCACTCAATTAAGAGACTTCCATTAACATGGAACATTCCAAAAACCATCAATCACCGATCACATCGCCACCTATTACCACCACCAAAATCCACCGTCACCACCATACCACCACCACTAAAAACCTCAAAAACTCACTCAATGCCACCAGAAAAGCTAGAAATTTTCAAGTCACTAGAAAACTGGGCTTCTGAGTCTGTTTTACCACTACTAAAGCCTGTGGAACAATGCTGGCAGCCACAGAATTTTCTCCCTGATCCTTCATTGCCATTTGATGAATTTACTGATCAGGTGAAGGTCCTTCGTGATCGCACGAAGGACCTTCCTGATGAGTATTTTGTTGTGTTGGTGGGTGATATGGTGACGGAAGATGCGCTTCCGACGTATCAGAGTATGATTAATGGTCTTGATGGTGTTGGTGATGAGATTGGTGCCAGTCCAAGCCCGTGGGCCGTTTGGACACGGGCTTGGACTGCTGAAGAAAATAGACATGGGGATTTGCTTAGGACTTATTTGTATCTTTCTGGAAGAGTTGATATGGAGATGATTGAGAAAACTGTTCAGTATCTCATTGGAGCTGGCATGGTGAGTTTTTCTTCTATTTTTCTTAATTTTATTTAATATTTTGAAGAATTTATTGTGTACATTTTATTGCAATCTAGGATGCTTAAAAAAATAATTAGATAAATTGGTTAGCTAAATTAATCATATTATTAATTGAAGTGATTGATGGTAGTAGGAGTGTTTAGGTGGGTCATATTTAAATAAATAAAGTGATATTAATGAAAATTTTGTCTTGGCATTTTAAATAAAAAAAATAGAATTAAAAAAAATTTTAAAATGCAATTTATAAGAAAAACACAGAATGTAGTTAGTTAATACTATGCATATTATGTGTATTGTAATTAATTTGTGTCTTTGCTTTTTTACTCTTAATATGTTGCTTTGCTTTCCATTAGTATCAGATCATATAATTGAAAAATAAATCTATGATAGAGAAATTATGTTTACATATCTATCTAAATAGATTCCTCTGTTTGTGTTTAATCACATATCCTGTCATTTGAGCACAGAATGCTCTTTTTTTTTTTTTTGAACCGAAACATAATGTTCTGTTTTGAAATAATATTAGTGAAATAGTTTTGTACAAAATTTAATCATTAACCCCGTCACTTTTATGTTACATGAAAAAACTGCTGAAATTTTTCTTTTAAGTAGTATGTTATTATTATATAAACCAGAAATAATTGATGTTTCACAATACATTTAGTGTGTGTGAGTTAAAACACATAATAGATTTTTTATGTGTTACGGTTTTTTTTAGTAGCATTATTTTTTTACTTTCTAGCTAAATGGATTAATTCTAAAGTTGAAAATAATGTCTAAATTGAATTTTGTTTGCATTGGGCAGGACCCCGGGACAGAAAACAACCCATACTTGGGATTTGTATACACATCATTCCAAGAGCGAGCAACATTTGTATCACACGGAAACACGGCTCGCTTAGCCAAAGAAGGCGGCGATCCAGTGCTTGCGCGCATATGTGGTACCATCGCAGCCGATGAAAAGCGTCACGAGAATGCATACTCAAAAATCGTCGAGAAGCTTCTAGAAGTGGACCCAACAGGAGCAATGCTAGCCATTGGTGATATGATGGAGAAAAAAATCACAATGCCGGCACACCTTATGTATGATGGACAAGACCCCAAGCTATTCGAGCACTTCGCGGCCGTGGCCCAGCGCACCGGAGTTTACACGGCCAACGATTACGCTGATATTTTGGAGTTTTTAATCGAACGGTGGAGATTGGAGAAGCTTGAAGGATTAACGGGTGAGGGAAAAAGGGCGCAGGATTTTGTGTGTGGATTAGCACCTAGGATTAGAAGGTTGCAAGAAAGGGCCGATGCACGTGCTCGTAAGATGAAACCACATGGGGTCAAGTTTAGTTGGATTTTTAATAATGAGGTTGTTTTGTGAGTTTATTTTTGTTTTAAGTTGAGACTAGAGATTAAGAGCTAGGGTTACAACAAGTCAATAACTAATCTTGATACTAAACAAGGAACTTTGGTAGTGGGAGTGGAGAGTATGATGCTAGAAGAATGAACAATATGTATTTTGAGTCTAAGAGGACATGGATGTGTGCATAGATGTTGTTACTTGTTTGTGTGGATGAGAAATAGTTGGGACTTTTGGTGTGTAACGTTTTTCTTGCATTATGCATGCTATTTATTTGAAATAATAGATAAAATATCTTATATTATAAGAATATTTTCAATCAATTTTTTTTTAAGAACAATTGTTAGTAATTAGTTGTTAGATTAATAATTACTCACTCTTCTGAGTTTGAGCTCAGGACATTTACTCCATTAAGCAGAAATATTTGACGAATGTTTTACAAATTTTGAAATTACAAAAATATTTAGATATTTTTAATGAGATTATTAAAATTTAAATCATAACACAATTCTTCAAAGTTAAGTAATAAATGAAAGTGGAAAAGTGCATTTGACCCTTTACTTTTCATGTTGTGCGAGGATACTTTATCTTTTTGCCTCTCATAAATGTTTTTATATTATTTTGTTTCTATTTCATAAAATTGTTGTTTTTTTAAATTCTTTTTTACTCAAACTTTATAAGTTTGATAATCTGATAATTTAAGACTGAGCCTCTAATAGCAAAACAAAGATCTGTCCATTCAAAATGGGCTGATGAACTCCAATATGACGAAAAGGAAAGGAGGTTTTTGTTTCGACTATTACTTTTTTCATCCTACTTATTTCTTGTGCGCCCTATTTTTCTTTGAAAATGATTTTTGGATTTTAGAATCTGAACTGAGTTTTTCCTTTGTCATGGGTTGAAAAAAAATGAGTTTTTCACCAATTCGGATTTTATAATCCGAAAACCGCAAAATATAGGGCGCGTTTAATGCTTTTTTTGGATTATATAATCTGAACATCCCCTAAACACCTTTATTTAAGGGAAAAACAATTCATATTATATAATCCTAACTGTATTAATCTTCCTAACTCTCATAATTCTGTTTTAGGTCATTGTTAGTTGTTCTCAATAAAAAAACAATATTCGTCTATTTGATCGGATTGCTTTGAAACTTGGCCATAAAATTAGGAAAAAAAATCAAGGGACTTCTTACAGAACTTCACCACACAAAATCCAAAATTTCATCGTTTAGACCTATTTTTTATTTTTCATATTCTCAGAAAAATATGAAAAATTTTCCATATGTTTTATTTGATTTTTAGAATTTTAGGGTGGTATTTTTTAAATATTTTTTGATTTTATTTGACATGTTTTAACATTTTTTTTCCTTGTTTTTTTGTTGTTTATAAAAGCAAAGTTCAAACCTACTGAAATGGGAGAGATGTTGATTGCTGCTTATATATAAGCATATTTCTGATTATAAAATTCGAATTAGTGAAAACTCATTTCAGATTATATAATCCAAAAATCTCATGGGGATTTTGGTAAAAAAAAAAAGGGCGCGCGAGAAATGGTTAGGGTGGGTAAAGTAATGGAGGACGAGTTCATCTATATATGCAGAAGCCTATGACGAAGGAAAAATGTTGATTACTGCTTATATATAAGCATATTTCAGATTATAAAATTCGAATTAGTGAAAACTCGTTTCAGATTATCTCATGGGGATTTTGGTAAAAAAAAAAGCCGCGCGAGAAATGGGTAGGGTGGGAAAAGTAATGGAGGAGGAGTTCATCTGTATAAGCAGAAGCCTATGACGAAGGAAAAATAAAGCTTGAATCAAGTGGCTATTAGTAAAGAAAGTATGTCTCTAAATTCAAAGAGGGGAGTTTGAATCCGAATCAAATTTTATTTCTGAATATTTCCCAAGATTCATCGCTATTTCAAATCAATTAAAAAGAAATGATGAGAAGTTAGAAAATGCGAGATTTATGGAGAAAATACTATTCTTATTAGATCTTGAATTTGAGCATATTGTTGTGACAATATAGGACACCAAAAATTTAGGGACCATGACAATAGAGAAACTTCAAGGGTCATTGCAAGCTTATAAAGAGAAACATAAGAAGAAGAAAGAGGTCATCGGCAAACTCTTAAAGATGTAACTGAAAGAGAAGGAAGAGAGTCAAAGAGACTACAGAAGCCAACATAGTCGAGGTAGAGGTCAAGGACAAGGCCGATGACAATTTGGACGTGACAATAGTGGAATAAGCTCAAATCAACTAGCGATAGTTATGAGAAAGGAGAATCCTCAACAAGAGGATGTGGAAGATGATTCTCACACACTAGGTATGACAAACCTCAAATTCAATGCTATAACTATCAGAAGTTTGGCCATTACACTTCATATTGTAGATTTTCCAAGAAAAGGATGAGAAGTTTGAAACGGTGCTGTTGCCACATGGACGTAATGAAAGAAGCTAAGAGAGTTCATGGCACCTTGACATTGGTGCAAGAAACCATAAGTGGAAATGTCTCATGGTACCTTGGCATTGGTGCAAGAAACCATAAGTGGAAATATTAAAAAAAATCAGAATTAATCGTATGTAGCGCTTTTGATTGAAAGTGCTATAAATGAATCAACCTTAAATAACGCTTGTATATTAAGAAAAGCGTTATTTATTAATATATTTCATTAAGCCGAGTGGGAAAGTAGGTCCTCTGTTCGATTCCCTGCATCACCACAACTCTTTGTCACGACTACCTCTCTCTATCTCTCACGGCAACCTCTCTTGGCTCTCTCCCTCATTGCTCTCTTTCTTTCTCTCCTGTGATTCTTTCACCAGGTGTCTCTCTCTCATGCTAATTTTTTGTTGATTTTTTATATGGATTTTATTTGTTGTCCATTGTGATTTAGTTCGTTGTTTTAGTTGTGTTTGAATTGGAATTTTAGGTCTAATTTTGGAATGGGCTTTTTGAAATTATTGGTTTTCTTGGAACTGGTTTAGGGGCCATACAAGACCCCAAATTGTAGAAAATTTGTGTAGGTATAAGAGAGAGAAGAGAGTAAATTGAACATCTGCAATTGGTATACCCTGTTAGTAAAATGTGCATATCTTTTAATATTTATAACCCAAAACAAAAATCATATTTATATTCTACACATTCTAAGCTTTCTAGGGAAATCCCGGTAACTCGATTCAGACATTGTGTTATATTTTAATTAGAATATTCAAAATTAAAGTCTGGCTACTAACAAAACTGAATTTGAGGAGCTTGGTAGAATTGTATGCACATAAGGTATTTGATTTATATATATAAATTTTATGATTTGTTCATATATGTCTGTTTGTGTTAGTCATATGTGAGATTGAATATGTTAGATAGACCTTGTTTGGATAAATAACAACTTAACCAAGAGCTTATGTTATAAGTTTTTTTGTGTCATATAAGTGTTTATATATAAGCTATTTTTAATATAGAAGATAAGATAAAGTTTGGTTTTATAATAGTTATATGTTATTTTTCATAAGCTTTCTTAGAGAGCTTATCGATATAAGTTGAAAATAGTTTATGGATATAAGTTGTTTCCACTCTTCCAAAGGGTATATATATGTCATTTTATCAAACTAGCGCTTAGTAAAGCTTGTCAAGATATCAAACTAGCACTTAGTAAAGTTTGTCAAGAATGAAGAGGAATAATCATGAAATATATATTTGCCACTCAAAATGAAATAAAACTGTCTAGATACAATATAGGGGAGAACCATTGACTATGTTCAGAAGAAATGAAGAAAATGACTATGATTCTGACAATGAGGAAACCGACTCCCATAATGATGAAAACAACTCTCCTAAAAATGGGACCACGCTTGAGATAAATGTTATGAAGTACGTGATCCGCGCAAGAGATAGAGGAGTAAAATATGAGGTTGATCAACAATTTGTTTAGAATTAAATTATATATGTTTTCTTTCTTTTAGATTTACCAACAATTGTTTGATAAAATTGTTAGGTGTCATAGAATGATTTTAGTCAACCAATTGGGCCTAACATTGCATTGTTAGCAAGTTTCGTTGGTGCTGTTGTACATACACACATTCCAATCACCTGTGATTATTGGAGCCCCGCAAACAAATAAATGGATCTCCCTAAAGACTTTTTTTTAAAGGAAATACAAGTATCATATTGTTGTTGACGTTTATTGGCATATAAATGCTTTTGCTCGTACATTTTTTTCTCATTATTTTGTTGTTTTTTCCTTAATGTTGAAGATACACGTAAGAAATATGTACTTCAACTTGCTGGGAAATTACATAGATGTTTTCGATCTTTTTTAACAAAAAATCATCTTAAAGATGCCAATGGAAATTTTAAAGATCGTCCACAACTCTACGAAGGTTTGATATCTCTAGAGGAATGAGAAGCTTTTGTAGCTATACGGAAAACTGAAAAATTCCAAGTTAGAATAATTTATTGACAAGTTTTTTTTTATGATATATATATATATATATATATATATATATATATATATATATATATATATTTTTTTTTATATTATTTTATTTTTTTTTTTTTT
>Ga0228710_1006603_pt1 | contig 17523 bp, 17 predicted proteins | sample MedpolnodulmetaG_FD_177995 | JGI IMG/M metagenome (GOLD analysis project Ga0228710, IMG submission 177995) | Root nodule microbial communities from Medicago polymorpha collected in Santa Monica, California, United States - pink nodules | ecosystem: Host-associated > Plants > Roots > Nodule...
GATTTTCCTCAGCTTCAGAATTACAAAACAGTCCTTTTTCCAGCTTCTGACCAATGCATAACCACCTGAACTCGACCAAAACTACATAAAAACTGTACAAAAATTGATGTATGACCTAGTGTCATCAAGGGTCACCTTGACTAATCCCCCTTTCCAACTTAAATTCTTCAGCCGGGATCTCATTTACTAGCACTAAAGTTGTAGCCCTTGTAACACATTCTAAAAACCACTTACGCCACAAAGTAAAAAAATGCATTTTAATCATGACATCCTCTAAATACATCCAATTCATCGAGTCATATGCTTTTTCAAAATCAACATGAAATATTAATAACTCTTTTTTCGTTGCATGTGCATCATCCACAATCTCATTAGCAATCAAAATGCCATCCAAGATTTGCCTACCTTTGACAAAGGCAGGCTGAGATTGAGATACAACAACACCAATGACTTTTATCAACCTATTAGCAAGAATCTTTGACAAAATTTTAAACAAACAACCAACATCCGGAATAGGCCTAAAATCCACTAAACTCTGAAGGCAATCAACTTTAGGTATTAACTTTTAAAAGGGGCTATTAATCTCGTTAGTTTATTTACCGTTACAGTGAACTCATCAAAGAAACACAACAACTCATTCTTTAACAAATCCCAAAAGTCCTTAACAAAACCCATATTAATATCATCCGGACCTGGACTTTTGAAACTATCACAATCCCAAGTTCCTGCTTAATCTTCTCCACTGAAAACGATCTAATTAATTTTGTTCCTTCAACCCCACTAATAGATTTGAACGTTAAATCTTCAAACCTCGACCTATTAGCTGATGGAGACAAAAAGTGATTACAAAAATGATTGAAAACAACACATTTCACTCCCTCAACCCCCTCTACTTGAACACCATTTACCTTCATTGAAATGATAGCATTCATTCTCCTCCTTGAAGACGTAATACCACGAAAAAAATTTGAGTTAGCATCTCCCTCCCTCAGCCAATTTAATCTAGAATTTTGACATTAAATACTAGAATTTAATTTAGATAAATGAAGAATATATACCAATAAGGAATGAAACTCTTCCAATTATGTCTCCTATATATCATGATCCTCCCCTTTCACACCCAAAACCGAAATACGATCTTTAACTTGCTTCATTTTTCCTTCTAAATTCTGAGTATGACTTTGATGTTAGGTTTTCAAGCTCTCCTTTATTAGTTTAATATTTTCTTTCAGTACATAACCACCCTAACCAACCACCGAAAAAGAAAGCAATTTATCTTTAACAAAAGCCTTGTAGCCAGGTAATTTTGTCCAACACTTCAGGATCCTTATAGCCTGAATACTCTCGTATACTCATTATATTACTTGATTGCTATTTATAAATAAATAAAAAAGATACACAAAAAACCACGTCCACGTCCACGCGCACACAAACACACACAAACAAATGTGGGATATATCAAATAAGAGGAGTGTCTTATTGTGAGAGATGAGAGGTGAGTGGAGTAAATATAAGCCATCGGATAAAAAGAAACGGCCAAGATTAAATTCTCTTCAAGTTCCATAAATACAATGCGCATCACTAGAAATTTCGCTCTTTTCATCTTTTCTCTCAAACCTTTAGATTTCATGGAGTTACCCTCGATTCGACACTAATATGTTGCACCAACCACCAATACCCATTGCCCAATACATTAATAAATAAACCTTTCAAATTTTCAGTATTTTTGAATCAAATAGATAAATTGTTTCATTTCAATATCTAACTTGATTCAGATGCTGGGTTTTAAAGGGTTGTGGTGTCCAAATTTTATTTTTAATTTACGATTCATTTCGTTTATGATGGTCTGGTGTATATCCATAGCAATCTAACAATATTTCACATGCTTGGTCTTCTAAACGTTTGTTTTTACAAATGGTCTTCTAATGGTAAAATTGTAATTCAATTAATAAAATAAAAATAAAAAACCATAGTTGGGATTTGCCTATAAGAAAATTCAATTAATTTTGAGAAACATGAAAGATTCTCGATCACTTGGCAAACATATAGTTTCTGGGGCTTGTAGAAAAAAGAAGAATTCACTTTTGACAAGATGTGAGATATCAGATTGCATACTGGTATGCATAAAACAACAAAAATAACGACAATATGTTGAAGAGGGGTAAAATATGGATTTCTAGTTTGTAGTTTGTACATCACACTAACCAACACGATGAAAGAGAGAAATGAAGTCTACGAGTAATTAATGACAAAACTAGATTAAGTTACATTGGTCCGGAGGTGTTGCTTTGGAATTTGGAGTATGCTCTAGGTCTCAAAAAAATTGACAAATCAAAATTACAATTTTATCCTTGTATATTTTTTTAAAAGAAAAAATTGGACATATTGATCGAAATGAAAAATGCTCTTTGCTAAAATACTCTTTCATAAGAATGTGTGGGTCTATTGCAGTAAATCAAATATATATAGGGCCGTCTTTGACCATTCGGAGGCCCCGTTGTTATCTAGACAATTTTAATTTAAAAAGTATTGAAAAAAATTCAACACCACTTAGAGTGACATTTACGTTCTAGTTAAATATAACAATTGTTCAAACATGACTTTTACCTAGAGAGAAATAAACATTTACCTACGGATAATGTATAATTGACTATAAAATAGTTAAATTATAGACTTTTACCTACGAAAAATGACATTTAGTGACAAAGTTTTTTTGTAGGTACAATTTTTTTCTTCCTTTTTTCAAATTTTGAGGTCCCTTTACGTTTGAGGCCTTGTGCCAAGGGCGTTGTGCACTTGCACAGACCGGCCTTATATATATATATATAAGGACATGATCAATTGACACCACGATGTCAAATTTAGTAATATGACACTTTCGATAGTTGTTTACTACATAAATGCATTATAGAATAGACTATTGAATTTAAAAAAAATACTAAAACATAAATCATGTCTATAAAATTTCACATTAATGATGAATTATTTAATATGTCAATAATTAAGATATATCAAAATTAACTCATATTTTCGAAGTTCATAAGAGGTTAATTTTGATTTATCTCATTAGCATATCAATTTTGATTTATCTCATTAGCATATCAAATAATTTTAGATTAATGTCAAATTTTATAAACATGATCTATATTATAGTATCTTTGAATCAAACTGAGAGTTTGTTAATACGTTTATAAACATGATCTATCTATATTATAATATCTTTTAATCGAACTGTGAGTTTTGTAATACGATTTTCTTAAAAAGAATTATCGAAGTTGTCATATATTAAATTTTACGTCATATATATATATATATATTGGAAAAATCCTTAAAAAAAAATATTGGAAAAGATGTTGGAAAGTTGGGTGATTAGGTTGTTGGCAAGAGGGAAGAAAAGAAAAGAAGAGAAAGGTGGTGAGGTGTCGTCCCAAAGAAAAAGCTGTCTTAATGCATTCCAAAAAAATCAAGAAGAGAAACACTATAAATGAAACACAAACAACACAAAAAAAAGACGAAAGGAAAGAGAGGAATCAATCGTATTCGGAGAGCCTTTCATTTCAACGCTGCTATATCGCGCATGCTTACTATTCTCTTCTCTCTTTCCTTTCCATGCAAATTTCATTACTCTAACTTTTCATCTTCCAATTTCACGTAACAATCACAAAAATATATAAATTTGATATTGTAATATTACATTTACATTCATAATTCGAAGAAAATGAGCGTTATTTCGCGTAACATTTGGCCTGTTTGCGGCAGTTTATGTTGTTTTTGTCCTGCATTGCGGGAAAGATCAAGACATCCTATTAAACGTTACAAGAAATTGCTTGCTGATATCTTCCCTCGCACACCGGTAGAACCATAATAACTTCTTTTTGCATTTATGTAAAATAAATTGTAATTGTAATGTTATTTAGAGTTTTGGAAATTATAATCACGATAATGATAACGATGATTATGATGATGATCATGTTGTTGTAACAGGAAGAAGAACCTAATGATCGTAAGATCAGCAAGTTATGCGAGTATGCATCGAAAAATCCTCTTCGTGTTCCTAAGGTATGTGATGAATTGTATTGATCGTAAAATGGGATTGGAATTGGAACTATATATATATATATATTTTATGAATAAGACCCAATTCAGCCCCTCATAATTTTCTTGCGCGGCAATTCAATCTTGACGAAAAAAATACCCAAATTACTCACCAACATTTTCATACTTAGGACAAATTAGTCCCTCTAATATAATGATATAGGGACTAATTTGTCCTCGCAGGAATCGAGTTGGGTTTCTGCTCTTTGTTGAATAACCCTAGGGGAAATAATTGTAGTCACTTATCATAAGGCCACAAATCAAGAGTACCGCAAATTTTTTTTTTTACTTACTGATATTTGTAAAATGACTGTGTTGCCCTTGGTTGTTTTTACAGATAACAAGCTATCTTGAGCAAAGGTGTTATAAGGAGTTGAGGACTGAGAACTATCAAGCTGTGAAAGTTGTGATTTGTATTTATAGGAAGTTGTTGGTTTCTTGTAGAGATCAAATGTGAGTTATTTTTTCATCATAGTCATCATTCTGTTGATATAATAAGTAGGAACCTTAGTTTGTAAAAATCAATAAAATTTGATGGTTAATTAATAGTCAGCATCATATGTTTTATCATTGTTATTAAAGTATCTAATTAGTATCCTATATGACTTGATGTGCTAATCAAGTGATTAGGCTCAAGCGGTTAATGAGCTTCAGTTAAGGAGATCATTCGGAAGAACCTGAGTTCAAATCCTGATTGGAATAGTTACTGGTCAAACTTTCCTTACCTCTCGGTTGAACTTCGGATTATCAGGGCCCTCTTTCCCTGGGAACCTGAGGGTTAGGAAAAAAATTTGTTTTGATGTTTTTCTAATTTACATTATCATATATGAAGGAAATGTATTTATTTAGAAGTGTAAGAGCTTCTTTGTTTTAGAGGCTCAAGTTTACTTTGGTTTGCAACCATTTGAAAAATAGTCACCTAAGGAAATAACAGAAGCTGATTTTTCAATTTATTATTATTAAAAACAGTTTTATTGCGTATGATTTACGAAAACACTATTGTGGCAGGCCTTTGTTTGCAAGCAGCTTGCTTAGCATCATTCAAATTCTTCTTGATCAATCGCGGCAAGACGAAGTGCAGATTTTAGGATGCCAAACCTTGTTTGACTTTGTGAACAATCAGGTGGGGAATTTTTGGTAGGTTCTCAGTTTATGAGTTTGATGCTAGTTCACTCTTTACTTAAAGTAGTTAAATGTTTACAACATTGTAAGTTTGATCTTGTATCATTCTTTTATTTGTGCAGAGGGATGGTACTTATATGTTTAATTTAGACAGTTTCATTTTAAAACTATGCCATCTAGCTCAACAAATGGGAGATGATGAAAAAGTACAGCATTTGCGAGCTTCCGGACTTCAAGTCCTATCTTCAATGGTAATACGATTTCTGGCTTACATAATCATACTTGTCTAGTGTTTCATGTTTTTTTTCAATATGATAGTTATAAAAACTGAAGAAAATATGTAAAAAGGTAAACATTGTGCTACAAAGATTCCTCCATGGAGGGGTTTAAGGACGGCTTAAATCCATTGTGGATCAATTATAGACACCTTACCTTGGCTTTGCAAGAGGTTGATTCCGCGCATCAAACCAATGGCCATCGAGTCAAACAGCAACAACTCCAATCGATGCGCCATACCCCATTGGAAAAGGCCACTGTTATTGCTGATGTAAAATTGATAAGATTCTTTGCTTGTTTTACAGGTTTGGTTCATGGGAGAATTCACTCATATTTCAGTTGAATTTGACAATGTAAGTTAGTGATCTATTTATATTTTCTTTTAAGGTATTAGTCATTTCGCACGGAGTAACGAACACGTTAGTGCTTGATTGTTGTTTTTTGGTACTTCTCGAATCAGCAAACTTTCTTTGACCTGAAACTAGGTATTTAGTGGAGAAATTCATCTTTTTTTTTTTTCTTCATGATTAACTTAATTTCGATAGTTTTCATTATATTACATAGGGATTGTAAGAGATAAACACCATTATTGACTAAAATAGTTTCCGAACATCGTATAACACTTCCAATGATCTCTTGTCTTACCCTCCCGTATACTTCTTTCAATTGACAGCTTGCGTCTCTTGTTAACTCAGGTTGTTTCGGTTGTTTTGGAAAACTATGGGGATATCAAGGAAGATTCTCAAAATGGGAATTCTACAGGGCGTTATTCATGGAGAATGGTAGTGAATGCCAAAGGAGAACTCAACGTGCCTATGTAACTGTCCTTGTTATATAAGATTTTGTTTTGAGTTACTCATATGTTATAATTGATGTTAACTTCATTTCTCCTCCATAGGGAAGATGCTACGAACCCTGGATTTTGGTCAAGAGTTTGCATACTAAATATGGCTAAGTTAGCCAAAGAAGGTACAACTGTACGACGTGTCCTGGAATCCTTGTTCCGCTATTTTGATAATACAAATCTCTGGTCTCCAGAACACGGGCTTGCCCTATCTGTCTTGCTCGACATGCAATCTATAATTGAAAATGCTGGTACTTGTTTTCTATAGTTCTTTGAGATCAGATTCCCGTCAATGTTTCTTTATCCTATCTAAACATTTTGAAATTTGGTTTTCCGTAATTTACAGGACAGAATACACACTTGTTACTGTCCATTTTAGTGAAGCACCTTGATCACAAGAATGTCTTGAAGAATCCTAATATGCAACTTGATATTGTCGGTGTTATTACCCATCTTGCTGAAAAAACAAGAGTTCAGCAATCGGTGGCTATAATCGGTGCATTGAGTGATATGATGAGACACTTGCGGAAAAGCATACACTGCTCTCTCGATGATTCAAACTTAGGGTCTGAAGTAATACAATGGAACCAAAAATACAGAACAGAAGTAGATGAGTGCCTTGTACAGTTAACAATTAAGGTGACAGAAGCTCAACTTTTTAATATAATTTTTTTAGTTAATACTTAATAGTGTAACAAACAAGATATCATGGTCGTGTTATGGCTGTGAACTTTATATGCTTAATGTCTTAGTGATCTAATATTCATTTATGGTTACTGGCGATACTATTATGCAGATTTCAGATGCAGGTCCTGTTCTTGATACCATGGCCGTGTTGTTAGAAAACATGTCTAATATTACTGTCATGGCAAGAACCTTGATTGCTGCAGTTTATAGAACTTCTCAAATAGTTGCGTCTATACCGAATTTGTCATATCAGAACAAGGCAAGTTACTTAAATTACCTGATTCGTAATGACGATGATATTTCCTTACTTCTTTCTTTCTCATTTTTTCTGTAAATTTGAAATTCTATTCTTTAGGCATTCCCTGAGGCATTATTTCATCAGTTACTCCTGGCAATGGTCCATGCAGACCATGAAACCAGGGTGGGTGCACACCGCATATTTTCTCTTGTTCTTGTGCCATCGTCAGTTTGTCCTCAACCTTCTTCTTCAAATCCCCCCTTGGCAAAGGCAACTGATATTCAAAGAATGCTCTCGAGAAATGTCTCTGTATTTTCCTCTTCAGCAGCACTCTTTGAGAAATTGGAGAAGAAGCAACTTTCCATAGACGAAGATAGTGTTTTAGATGGAAAGAGCAATGATAGCTCCGTTCTTAATAGATTGAAGTCAAGTTATAGTCGGACAGCTAGTATAAGAAAACCTGCTTTGACAAGCACAGAATCCACAAAGGTTAACCCTTCTATGATGAATAGATTGAAGTCAAGTTACAGCCGAGTAACTAGTGTGAAGAGGCCTCATGTAACCGTAATTGTTGAAGAAAATGATACAACTAAAAAACAGGTATGTATTTGCACTATTTTACTTTACATTTTATTTTTATAACAATATAACTTCTCAATCAAACACCATCACCATGTCACAGATATTACCGATTAGGCTGAGTAGTCATCAGATTACCCTTTTGCTATCATCAATTTGGGTTCAGTCAATCTATCCTCTGAATACACCTGAAAATTTCGAAGCAATTGCTCATACCTACAGCCTTGTCTTGCTAGTTGCTCGGAGCAAGGTAATTTGAAAATTCTTGATATTTTACCATGTATACATTGAATGAGAAAATTGTTTTCTTGCATGGACTAGTTGACCGATTTTTAACACAGTCCTTTCAGTTTACCGACTTTCTGATAAAAGTTTGATAATTTAACTTTTAACAGAATAAAAATCGTCTCATTAACATATATATTTGCCTAATGCAATTATTTATTTTTTCGGTTATTTCGATTTATTTGAGAATGATTCTTATACCTGCTTCCTTAGTGATAGTGTAGATGATTATTCATAAAGTTGTCTTGAGATTAAAATCAACCTCAGATAATTTACTCATACAATAACTTGCAAGTTATATCAATGGTCAAAATCAAAGTTATAAATTTTAATGTTACTTCAAGAATTTCCATTTCCATACAAAATTTAATCATTTTTTTAGTCAAAAAAAAATTATTAACGCTAAAGGAATTAGCTAGCAGGTTTTCTAAAGTTGTAACAAATGTGACACACACATAAAAGCATTCATAACTCACATATATTTTTAAGTTTATCTTTTATCTTATCCTCATAACTTGTATGCTTTGGCTCCTGCAGAATTCTTCTCACGAGGCTCTAATTCAAAGTTTTCAGTTGGCATTTTCTTTGAGGAGCATTTCTCTCAATGAAAACGGTAAAGTCTCGAATCCATATTATTTAATGTCTGTATGTTACCATATCAGCGACATATGATATGGATATCTTATGAACCCATGTTTAGAATCACATGACTTTGTTCCTATTTTTTCCTTCCAAGGTGAAGTTTAGTGCTAAGGAAAGAAAACTGATAGAGTATGGAAATTATGAGAAAAAATGAAAGGAAGAATGTATTGAATTAAAAAGTAGACTAAGCTCTTACATACACTGAAAAATTCTAATGCGGCGCATGATGTAATATACTTAACAGGGAAGTTTTGCAGTTATGATTTTCCATGATGTACAAAATTCATCAGATTATTTCTTACATACTCGACCAAATAGAACTGCCGGTTATACATCATATATTTTATTTATCATGGCATATGTTCTCATATTAGATACAGGTTATTCATATTTATTTTAAGTTTCTTTTTGATGAAATGGCTTAAAATTGTGAATCATTGTTAAGTTGCCTATTTTTGAAGCACTTCTTCTTTCTTTTTTCAGTTAAACTGCAAGCATCACGCCGCAGGTCTCTCTTTACACTAGCAACGTCCATGATTGTATTCACATCCAAGGCCTACAACATCCTCTCTCTCATTTCTATCGCTAAAATGGCATTGACAGATAAAACTGTATGTGCATCTTGTCTTGTACAATGTTTTGCATTTAATTTTTCCAATTTTCCTTCTTTCCCCCTTTAATAGTGGTATTTTATATAATAAAATCATTCATTTGTATCTCTTATAGTTTTTTATGCTTCTTTTCAGGTTGATCCTTTCCTGCAACTGGTTAATGACAGCAAGTTACAATCTGTTGATGATACAGTTAGGCAGCCAAGTAAGGCTTATGGATCAAAAGAGGATGATGAGGACGCTTTAAAGGCACTTTCATCGATAAAAATAACTGAAAGCCAGTCAAATGAATCGTTTGCTACTATGATAGTGCAGAGTCTAGGAAAACCGGCAAATGTAACGACTATTTATTTATCATTTAATGTTTCACTTGTTTATCAGGATCAGGTATTAACTTTTTTTTTGTGCATCAGGAATCATCCGTGTTAAAAGAACGACTTCTTAATAATTTTACACCGGATGATGCTTGTCCACTGGGAGTCCAGTTATCTCTCGATACAACAGGATATCAGTCTGGACTAAAGGATGATAAACATCCTGATATGGTAATTTGCACAGCTCTCCTCATACACGTTTTTTTGTTAAAAATAAATAATATTTCCTGTATTTTAACCTGTACAGTCACGTACATGAAATTATGCAGGTTGACGTTCCATTATTTACTATTGATGATGACATTCCCGCTTGTGGTTTGGAAAGCCAAGCTAGTACTGATGCACAACAACAGCCTTTAGAAAATCTAAGCCTGATAAGTGTTGATGACATTTTGGGTTCAGTAAGTTTTTCTGTTCATTGAAGTGTACACACCGATAACATATTCGATTTTAATTAAGCTATAGAGAAAAATGAAAAAACATTCTCTTAACACTCATCCATTTCTCTCTTCAATTTCCTCGTCGAGTTATACTATTAATTATAAAAAATAGTGAGTTGTAAAACGATAATTCACATGCAGGTTTCGGAGACAACACATCATGTAGGAAGGATTTCTGTTTCAACACCTTCTAACATGCCATATAAAGAAATGGCTCTCCATTGTGAGAACCTCCTCGCCGGAAAGCAACAGAAGATTTCCACTTTCATGGGTGCCCAATCATTACTTGCCAATTCATTCAGGATTCCTCTTCCTGATTACAGCCAAGAAAAGGACGAATCCACAAATTCCAATGTTCAGCCAAGTTTGCCTTTGGTACTGCTTTACTTTCTTTACTTTCGAAATTCAGAACAAGTGTTTCTTCTTGCTTTGTGATATATTATTCCTGTTTCCTGTGCCATTTTAGTTGCAGAGTGGAAATCCATTCTTGGATTCAAACTTAGGCGCTCCGTCACCCAACACATTGCCTGAGACTGGTCCAATGCTTTGCGCCACAGCTTATCAGCACCAGGCCGCCTTCTTTCAACTGCCAGCATCGCGTCCATATGATAATTTCCTGAAGGCTGCTGGTTGTTAATTCATGATAGAACCGATGGTTTCTTGATAAAACTGTCTCACATTAGTTGATATACAATAAGACCCATGGAAAAGTTGTACTATCAGCTTTCTTGACCGCGGATTGGCAACAATTTTTATGGCTGCATCGATGTGTTATTTTGGGTCCCTTCTACATTGATTTGCTTCCAGCAAGGAGGAGTATCTTTTATCGGCTTCCTTGCAATTTTTCGGAGCTGTATTTAATTGGTGTGCATAGGTTACAGGTCTTGTGAATGTTTACATCGTATTCTTTCATTCTTTTTTGCCTTTCTAATCTTCGTTGTCCTTCAACTATTTTGGTGTGTGAATTTTGTAAAAACAATACTTGTACAGTTATAAAAATCTGCATATGGATCTGCAATGACCCAAAACTTGGTCATTTCATGAATTAAGTAAATTATTGTAATTCAGCGTAAGAGATTCAAATTTATAAGAAGCACTTGTGAACTTGAATGTTATAGTATGTCAAACTAATTGTGTGAAGGAATGGCATACGTATACCATTCTTTAATAATTGTTTTTAAGAACTACATGCATTTGTCCCCATGAGCTTGACTCAGTTGGTAGGAACAATGCATAATATTTGTAGGGGTCGAAGTTCAAACCCCGAACACTCCACTTCTCCACATTTAAAATGTGTGAGCTTCAACCACTAAACTATTTGATTAGAAAGAAAAGAAAAAAAACTACAGAGGTTTCAAATTCTCTATTTGTTAGTAAAAAAAAACTTTGATATGCTTCAAGTGATTTAGTATCACAAATCACTCTTAAAAAAGGTGCTCAGGAAGGAGAGAAGTTTCAAAATTCAATTCAGTCCCACTTCTACTCGGTCGTGTCTTGATGTATACCCTAATCTTACAACTTCTTTTGTGTTATTTTCAGAGTATGGTTTTCCCAGTGTTTGTAAATGTATAAGAAGGTTGAAATCCTTCAAAGAAGGTTTGTTCAAAAACCATGTTCAAGAAGGTATATGTTAAGAACCTTATGACCAGCTTTTTTAAAAAGAACCTTCTTGGAATAGCCCTAGTTCAAGTAAATACTCAATCCAGTCCTGTTTATAAGAAATTGACTTTTAGGTTCATTGAGTAATTGATATATATGACTTGTATTTTAGACTGGATACATCAATTACTCAATGAATCTAAAAAGTAAATTGTTTCTTATAAATAGGACCGCAAGTAGTATACATAAAGTAAAAAGTAAACAATAAAAGGTGAACAAATGAGTTTTGTAATAGTTCAACGTGTTGAATCAAAATTGGTTTTTGTACATTGCCTCTGAAGTTTTGATGATAACAAAGTGTACAAGAGCAATTGGGTATGTGAATGTGTGTTCAAGTATGCAAGACCATATAATTAAATTCAAAGTATATCAAGTTTTGGTTCTGTAAGAACAAGATTTTGAGCCCTTAAGAGCATTTGATTTTTGAGAGAAGCTAAAATTATGGACTAGACTCTGAAGGATACAAGCCAACAAATGGCTCAGACTCTAAAGGTCACGTCAACATTAGAAGACCCTGACTAGTTTTGTCTTCTTCTGAAGGAAGGTCACTATCAGACTCTGATAACAGTTTGTCCTCTTCTGACTACGTGCAGAAACAAACAAAGAACTTCAAAGACAATTAGAATGAAACAAATAATTCTTTTTGAAGCAAAGGAGTTTCAAATGACCTTTCAACGACAATAACCATATCAAGAAACATTCCAATGTCATGGATTAAGTTCCTCAAGGACTCAATTTTATGCGCTGACACCTCTCAACGTCTCTTAGATTTCTCTCCATATAAGGAGCTGAAGACTCGAAGAAAATAAACAACTCCCTGAACTTTTGCAAGTGCTCTTGCTCTGTCAAATTCAAAAGTACATAAACACTTAAGGAATTTCTTACAAACTTTCATATCTTAAAAATTCTTAAGACTTAGAGTCAAAACTGAATTATTGGTTTACACCTCTGATTGCATATCAAGCGTAAAACCCAAACAATTTTTTATTTGATTAAGTTAGATTGTAGAAGTCTTTTTCAGTTGTGATTGAGCAGAGAAAGTCTTTTTCTTGTGTCATTTAGCATTTGAAGTCTCTTGCTTGTGTGCTTGAGCATTTGTAATCTTTAGTGATTATAGTGAAAATTCCTTGAAGTGTAAGGGGACTAAACTACTCTCGGTTTGTGAGAGGAACTAATATAAATTTTTTTCTCTCTCTCTCCCCGTGTGTGTTTGTGTGTGTTTACTTTCATTCGCTACATTGAACACTTTGACTTGGGAAGCACACAAGCGATTTTATAAATAGAACCATTGTATAGAAGCAAGAGTCACTAAAAAACCTGATATACCACTTTAGAAACCCTAGGTTATCTGAAACCCTAATCCACCTCTCTCTCTCCCCTCTCTCTCTATCTCTCTCTCTCTCTCTCTAAGCCTCCTTTCCGTAGCAGCTAGCACTATGAGTGGAGTTGACTGTTTGTGTGGACTGAGTAAAGGCGTTGCCAATTGAGTGGTGCTTGTGACCGGTTACACAAATTTGACAACAAAGGAACTACATTTCAAGAGGCAATAATTTGATCCCGAATCATGTTTCATTCGTAAGGATCCATTGAAAGAGAAATTTGTATTGCTTTTATGCTGCGTATACTCTTTATGTCATACGATTTCCCTTCATTACTCACCTTGGCAACTAGAAATTCTCAAACATGTAAGCAAATGAGCAATTATAAAAATAACCATCATTTCATTCTTACAGAAATAGATATAAAAACAGAGAGGTGCATGCCCTTACCTCGACTAACTTTTCATCCAAACAAGTCTTTTTCCTTTTTATTTCTTTTAGTCGTCAAAGACCCTAAAAAACCAAATAGTCTTCACATAGATAATATTCTCAATTTTATCTCACTTAAACTCCTTCGCAATCTCATTTGTCGCTCAAAGTTCATGGCACCAACACTCAAGAAAAAGTGAAAAGAAAACTTAAGAAGTATGTATGTATATATGTATGTGTGTATTGAGAGAGAGAGAGAGAGAGAGAGAGAGAGAGAGAGAGAGAGAGAGAGAGAGAGAGAGAGATGTCCAGTTAGATTTATGTGTTTTTTCTTAGGTAAAAGGTAAAACTCTTGGAAGTTTTTTTTAAAGGACGCTCTTAGAAGTTTTGTTTTTTCTAAAATAAACCAACACTTCAAAATAACTTTTATTAAGAAATTTTTGCTAACTATAATTAAGTTTATCCTATTTCATCGGGTCTTGAATTATAATAATTCTTAATGTTTTCGTCTCTAAATTTCTACGAAAATTACGATGGAGTCTCCTTACTTTTTTTATGTCACTTTCCTAACTTTGTTAAGCCCGTTAAAACATTAAACGAGTAGTCCTGATTTATCAACAACATCTTGAAAATTATTTTCCATTGTTTTTAAATCAATTGAGATTATAATCGGTCATTTTTCTAAAGGACTAATAAGAAAAAGTATAACATTTTTTTTTTCTTCTAAAAATGATGCCTTGAGAAAAGTCTGGTCCATATGTATACAATTTTTCTATCATGTATGTTGTATGCATTAAATACAAAGTTGGAAAAATATGAATTTTTTAATTTTATTTTTAAATTCGTCGATCAACCGAACCGATCCAAATCAATTTTTATGGTACGATTCCAAATCAATTTTTATGGTACGATTCCTTTTTTTTTGAAAAAGAGTGAAATCCAAACCATTGAAGAATTCATCGGTTCAAAAAATCTGAACCATTGAAGAGTGAAATCCAAATCAATTTTTATGTATACAATTTTTCTAAAGTTTTCATTCTAATAATAATCGTATCTAGTGCTTGACTATTCTTTTTGGATTCTTGTCCAAAAAAAAAACTATTCTTTTTGGACTACTACATAAATAATCATTAATTTTTGACCAAAAGTAGCAAGAAGATTCACTTTTTAGATTCCCAAAAAATTACCAAAAGAGGTAAAAAATAGTCATACTTTTTTTTAGGGGAAAAATATAATCATACTTCATTATCTATATTAACACCAAAAGTAAATTTAATTTCCAAATTCCATGACTACAACTCGTGAGTTTATTAAATCAATTTAGCATGTTTGTTTTACACAGCTCAAATTATTGATAAAGGTGAAGCCATTTGAAGATTTCATAGTTACATAAAAGATTAACCGAAAAACAAGAGAGGATAAAGATTAATATCAAAAGTTATTTATAAAATGAATGGGGATGTAAACAAGAAGAGAAGGCCAAAACTTAAAACGACAGTGAAATGAAAAAATAAGAGTGAAAAATAGGGCAACTAGTTTCTGCTATCATTCTATTAGAGTTTTATTAGATAGATGGGAACAAAATAAAGTTAAAGGATCAGGAACATAAGTTCTAAAAAATAAACAAGAGATCATGGTTATTATCATAACTTACAAACATTTCAAAAAAAATAAAATGGTAAGAAAACAATGTGTTCATGAACAAATACCACAAGGTTTTGGATGTGTGATCCTTTACAATTTTATAAACAATGTATTCATGAAAAAAAATTGACGGGGAAATTATTTTTACTGTATAAATCTATCGCAAATATTTTTGTGAATCCATACAATTTTTTTTTTAGTAAACAGAAATTGTTTAAAAAATTAAACACAACAAAATTAACGTATGTTTCAAAGACGGAAAAATCAAGTTCTTGAAAAATTCTGAAAATTTTACCATGAGTATTTATTGCGATGAAAATCATAAAAAAATTTAGCCTCAATTTAAATTCATCGTTGAATGTATTGTTTGTTTTTATTTGATCATAAATTAAAATAGACGTAGGATTATTATACTATAAGATTAATATATAATTTTTAAAAAATATTAGATGGAGTAGAAGCATAATAAAACTAAATAAATACAATATTTTATCTCTTATTATTGTAATGTTTATGCTACTACATTTTTTTCTTTCCTTTTTTAACTTTGCAAAAAGTAAACAATGAAAACACCAATGAGAATTGAGTTTAGCGGTAGATGTTGTATTACGTCAACATGGAGAACCAATATTCAAATTTAACTTAGAGTGTGTTTATATTTAGTATAGCCACCATCAATTTAAAATCAGTCAATATTTAAAAAAGTACAATGTCTGAAATATAATATTTTTTGGTGAAAAGAACCTATAAAAAACTGTAAAAAAGAAAGCAATAATCTTTTTTTTGAGGAAGAAAGCAATAATCTTTTATTTTCAATTTTGGGTGCATTATGGAAATAATTATGTTCGGTCAAAAAAAAAAAGAGAAATTTATGTTAAAGGAAATCTTTTTAAATATTCAACAGTATTTTCCATAACGTATCTTATATTATTTATGAAAATTATATAAAACAAAAAGTAGCGATCAAAGTAAATAGGGTCTTGTGCCTATATATATTGTTACCATTTTTATTTTCCTTACACCCCATTCAGTCTACATCAATCACTAGCATAAAAAAATATCATGTCAAAGCTAGAATTCTTATGCAGTGAATGTGACACAATGTTTCCATCTCGAGAAGTTTTAGCAGTGCATGTTATCGAAGAACATCATCCAGATTTTATATTAGAATCGAGTAAACAAGGTCCACCACCAACTAACCAGCCTGAACCAGAAAATGCTCTGCCTCAACCACAAAATGTTGAACATCAACCACAAAATGCACCAGCTCCACCACAAAATGTTGAACATCAACCACAAAATGCACCAGCTCCACCACAAAATGCACCACCTCCACATGTGCAACCATTTGACTTGAACCAGCCTCCTGTTCGAGCTTTCGACCTCAATCTCCCTTATACACCAGATGAATGAGAAATTAAAAACAAATTGAGGAATGAAAAACTATTATTAATAAAGTGGCAATAATGTAATGTTTAAATATATATTATCAAGAATAAGATATTGGCCTGAACTCCAATCATTTATAATTGTTGTTTTTTTTAAGGAAATTGTTGTTTTTATTTTTTGTTTGACAGAAGAAATGTAGGATGCATTATAATTGTTGTTTATAGAATTGAACCTATATATAATTGTTGTCAGGTTTTACTTTTAAATAAAACCTATAAATTATCTTTTGTTAATTCAGTTTAAAATATATTTACAGATTATAATTTGTTGTTTATAGGTCATGTTATGATTTCTTAACATATTGCAACAAATAGTTTTTTAACCATTAGCAAGAGTGAATGTTACTTATCCTTTCTTTTTTTCTTACAACAATATCTACGCTCTTTAAACTTTTAAAATTTTGATTAATAATGGATAATTTTGTGTTCGAAGATGTGAGTGTACAATTACGGGAAGTGAAATGTGTTGTCTATTTTCAATTACTAATTAAAGTTATATATTAAATTGAAAGTGTGTGAACGTGCAATTGTGAGAAGTTAAATGTGTTGTCTACTTTGATTTAATAATTGAAGATATAAATCAAATAAAAAGTGTGTGTTTGTGTGTGAAGGTGCGCACACATAATCAAGAGAAGTTAAATTTTTTGTCTTCTTCGGTTTAATAACTGACCTTATAGATCTAATTAAAAAAATGTGTTCGCATGCAATTGCTTGAAGTTAAATGTGTTGTCTACTTTGAATTAACAGTTAAAAGAGATAGATCGAACCGAGAATGTGTGTGCAAATGCTAGAAGTAAAGTGTGTTCTCTACTTTTTTTTTTTTTTTTTTTC
>Ga0228710_1006606_pt1 | contig 17520 bp, 12 predicted proteins | sample MedpolnodulmetaG_FD_177995 | JGI IMG/M metagenome (GOLD analysis project Ga0228710, IMG submission 177995) | Root nodule microbial communities from Medicago polymorpha collected in Santa Monica, California, United States - pink nodules | ecosystem: Host-associated > Plants > Roots > Nodule...
TACATAACATTTATTTCTGCAGATAAAACGCATAAAATTTGCAACGGGTGCGATGCAAACGTTGAACGGTGTTTTGCATATAAAATAAAAAGTTTTTAATAGAAACCTGCATTGATGTTGATATTTTGAAAATAGTCATGAGTTTCTAAAATTTTATCATATCGATTTTCTCATATATGTACATAACAATTTAATTATGCATATATAAGCACATAAAATATGCAACGGGTGCGGTGCAAACATTGAACGGTGTTCTGCATATAAAATAAAAAGTTATTCAACATAATCACTATATTAATTTTTATATTTTGACAATATTAACGAGTTTCCACAATTTTATCATATCAAACTTCTCATATATTTCAATAAAATTTGTTTGTACAGATAAAACGTATAAAATCTGCAACAGGTGCAATGTAAACATTGAACGGTATTTTGCATATAAAATAAAAAATTATTTAATAGAAACATTATATTAATTTTTATATTTTGAAAATAATCATGAGTTTTAAAAAAATTATTTTATTATCTTTCTTATTATATAATTTTTTTTCCGTGCACATAAGAAAATAAAATTTAAAACATATGCAACTCAAATATTTAACATATTTTTCTATGTATAAGAAAAAAAAAATTATTCAATAGAAACATTATATTAATGTTGATAATTTTCATTTATTATCCTTAAACAATATTAACAATGTAATTATTTTTTATATGATTACCGCAATGTTCTGTGACCCGTGCGGATACACGGGTCTATTACTAGTTTAAATTTTAAAATAAAAAGTGACGCATCATTGATTAATTGAATGATGATTGCTTTAACGGTATGAGTTTAAATGGTCCAACCAAGTGTATCATTTTCAAACTTTGTCCAAGTCCAACCAAGTGCATCATATTCAAACATTGTCCAAAAAGAAAACTCATTTCGAATAGATCAAACAAACCTCGTAACGATGTTCATATGCAACAAAATATGGGGTGTTCACCTTAACAAAAAGGATAAGCAGGTGCAAAAAAAACATCACTGATGTCATCCTATAAAACTAACGTGTCTGCGTGTAAATATTTTGGAATCAGCGACGTGCTCCCTCGTTCCTGACATCATAGGTCACAATCAAATCAGATAAGCTATATCACCCGTCTCGTAGTAGCAGCATGACAAACTAGACTTGTCAAATAATAAACTTTATAATATTGACGCTCATCGTGATGAGCAGAAGTCAAGCTCTGTCAGAGCATTCACAAAATTAGCAAGTCCACCACAACCAGAATTTCAATGCGTTGAACGGAGAGCACGTGAGAGAAGTCGACAACGACATAGGGCAGAGAAACGTTGATAGAAATTCCTTTCACCGACGCACTCCATCGACAAAAAGGAATGAAAATGAAGGGTTGAAACAGTTGGACACCTCACCACCTCGACGACGAGACCATATATACCAGACACAAAAAAACATCGTGAAAGAAACGGAGTCTATATCAAGAAACTTAACAATAACATGTATACAATCCATAAAGACATGAACACAACTACATGGTTCGCCATCCGAAGATACGACTACGACAATGCTATCTCGAAGTCGAGAAGTGAAGAATCTTCCCGAGGCGCGCCTAGGAAGACGAGGCCAATTGAGGATGTAATACAACTCCTTACACGAGCAAAACCAACGAAGAGCAAATACCAAAACGATTTAGACTACAACCCATGGAGGAGAAAGACAATAAGACAGATCCAAAGGAGCACTCAATCTTCTTAGATGCTACGATGAATCTAAAGTGAATCGTCTTTCCACATACCTTCAAGTGAGCATCCCTTCAACATTTTTTCCACCTTTTGGAAAATTTGTTAAGTCGTTGAAATAGTTAGCCAAGATGTTCGTATCCAGATTCGCCACAAGTCGGAGAACTCACAGGAGCTTAACATGCCTAGTTGGCCTCATGCATAAATTAGATGAATCTCTCGGCTCGTTCATGGATCGCTTCAATGATCAGACATCTTAAATCATGATTTTGAATCTAATTATAACTTTACACGCGTCAGTAATGACTCTTAAACCATGGCCATTTTTTGATTCGTCGACACGAAGACCCTCTGACACACTTGATGAGCTATGAGAGAGAGAAATATGACGCATACTAATCGTTTAAAGGTATGTTACAAAAGGTACCCCTACAATAGATGAGATCGAAACAGAGGTCACAATGACAAGGGAACAAACACATGGCAAATGATTTCTCCAACTTCACTCCACTTACAGATAGGCCTAAAGGGATTTCCAACCCATGATTTTTCTTCTTCACGCTCTTGATCTTCTTTAAGAACTGGAAGTTTGTAAGAGGCAAACAAAGGCCAACTATAATTAATAAGGATTGGTAGACATAAAAGAAGTCTAACTCGTCGTCGCTACCCATCCCAAAACACACTTAACCAACATCTTTGCAGGGAATAACCTAAAGATCATAAGAAAAAAGGAAAATATTTTTCAAAATAGGGAAATCAACGAGGAATGGCTTAAGAGGGTTCTCGTCCTTAGCGGGGAACATGTCTCTTTGATACTTTTATCTACCTAATCATTCCTAATAATACCTTATACCAGACTTATAAGAAAGCACACAAAACCCTGATCCCAACTCATATTTGCTTATCGAAAAGGAAGACGAAACCATCGTCTAATCCTTCACAAACAAGGCTTCAATAAAAAGCATCAAAAGTAATGCGAGTTCTCGTATAATCAACAACTTTGACAGTACTTGACGATGCATGAACAAATGGAATTGAGGCGAAATGTACCAAGAACAAATTGAAATGAAGTGAGATGTTGAACACAACGCAATCGAGAATAAATTAAAAGGACTATAAACAAAAGAAAGGGAATGATTGATCAATGGTTCAAAACATTTTAGAACCAGTCATCACGGTCAAATGGTGTCGCGTAAAGTTAGTAAATTAAGTGATATTATTAACATTCAGAAAAGAAACAACCACTCTATTATGTCATCGATATGAAATGGCAGGAACATGCGTCAAAACTCATATCACAATGATATGCAAACGAAGACCTATCAACTCACGAAAAATTCTTAGGTTTCCTTCTCACATCTAAGCTACAAGTACAAGGGCAGAGGTGCCACATGAACTTGATAAGGTCATGTATGTACTTTTTTAACAAAAAAAACTTTAAGCATTGAAGTTTTTTGTTTACAAAAATAAAAATATACATTTAATTTGGTAACGTACATCAAAATCAAAATCAAATTCAATATCACTAAAAATAAAATAAAAACAAACGAATATTTGATAAATTCACAATATCGAAATTAATAAGACAAAGCGGCAAAATTCATATAAATAATGTGACAAAATTAAAGTGATTGCAAGACTAATGCATTCAGATTTAAAACTGAAAGGCTCAATCATTTAATTGAATTTCTAATTAATCGAAGTTTATCGGTCAACTCAAACCAAGCTTAATCATTTAACCAAATTCGTAATTGATCGAAGTTTATCGGTCAATTCAAACCACACAAACATCGTAGTCAGATAAAAAAAAGAAGGGAGATTAGTCACTTTAGTCCCTGAATAGGAAATGAGTCGTCACTTTAGTCTTTGAATGCAGATAAATTGCAAAATAGTCCTTGAATATAAACTATGTTAGTCAATTTAGTCCCTAAATGCAGATTCCGTTAGTCAATTTAGTCCTTGAATGTAGACTCCGTTAGTCACTTTAGTCCCTAAAATTGATCAACAGAGTCTACATTCATGGATTGTTTTGCAATTTCTCTGCATTCAAGAACTAAAGTGACTACTCCTTTCTCATCCAGGGACTAAATTGACTAATTTCCCAAACAAGAAATAAAACAATATCACGTTAAAACGACAAAATCTCTCCAAAAAAAATAAATTAAAATGGCAAAATCAATGAAATGATAAAATAAAACCCAACATATTCTACATGAAGAAAAAAAAAAGAGTAGGATCCTTGGTCAATTTTCTCTGGTTTTAATCTTATGACCTCATTATGTCGTGTACAAAAAAACAATGAAAAGTATAAAAAGAGAAGAACAATAGCATCTCCTTCTACCTTATTCTAAACGACGAGTTTAACGACTTGCTTGACACGCCTTTGATCCTTCCTTGCTACCTTCAACTCCAAAAACTGTGCTCGTCGTGAATTTCAGTCTCAGAAACAGAAAAAGTTTCGTTAATCAATTGAAGTTTCTATCCATCGGTGGCGGCATTCGTTTCCAAAGAAGAAGAAGATGACGATCGACTTGGATTCGATGGCTCCCAAAGTCGACGTTGATAATCGCATTCCTCTCCGTTATTACTATCGAATCGCCGATAGTCTCCTCAAACAGGTACTCTTTTGATTTTCTTCAATTACGTTAGGGCTTTGCTAAATTTATCTCCAATCTTCCCCAATCACAATTTTTTATCCTTATCATTTTTAGAACACCGGTAGTTATTTAAGAAAATGGCATAATTGAATGTAAAACTCGTATGTTAGTTTCAGAATTTGAACTGAGAATGGTGCATGAATTCTGCGACTTGAATTTGGTGCCTTAACGAGTTTTGTGTGGAATTACTTGATTTTCAGTAGTTATGTCATTCCTTCTAGGCGTGTTCAATTGAGTGATTAATTTTGGTTTTGTAAACAGGCACGTGTCTACAGGGAGGAGAATAATGTAGTTGATTTGTACATCATGCTCCTTAGATTTATCAGGTAAAACTTTTACGGTTTATGGATTTTCTTTAAACGCATAAATTTGCAGTTAAATTAGGTATAACCTTTCCATTTTTGTACCTTACTGTATTATCTTTGCATCTTTTCAAGTTTGGTTTCCGAGACAATACCCTATCATCGAGATTATCAAGCTACACTTGCTAACGAACGATCAGCATATAAGAAGGTGAGAAGCTGCTTTGCATATTTTTATGGTAGATTTTCGTGTGTTTATTTTTGTTTTTGTTAAATTTAATATTTTTTACTTTTTTATGTTAATTTTTTCCTTTATAGAGATCACGACTTGTATTGGATGAGCTTGAGTCCTTGAAGCCAGAATTCAAACGCCGGTTGGACAAATTGAACGAATCGCATATACAAGCTCCATTGCCTGAAGAAAATGGTTTCAATATGGCTTTGCAGAGTCCAGCGAATACAAGTTTGGAATGGCCAGCTGTCAATAAAAGATATAACTCAAGCATGGATTTCAAACAGGTGATAACTGTGTCATACATTTTTACATCAATTGTCGGGATGCTGAAAATTCTCAAAATATTTTCATCCGTTCTAATGGTACCTGAACTTGAAGGGATAGAAAATTTTAAAACTTCTCTGGGCTCTAATGGTACCTGAACTTGAAGGGATAGAAAATTTTCATCCGTTCTAATGGTACCTGAACTTGAACTCGTAGATTGCACAAGATTTTGGCTTTTCTGCTCTTATGTGCTTGCATATGGTTTATACCTTTTACCGATATCAACTCTTATACTTTTCTCTGACATATTTGCAGTCTGCTGGATTGGGCTCACAATCTTCACGGAAACCCAATAATACGTTATCTTATAATTCCATGCCTGTTGACAAGCAGTTTCAGAAATTGTAAGCATTTCTGCCCACCATTCTATTCTCTATAACTTTCTATAACTTACATGAGGCCTGTTAGTAAGTGATGTTTTTTGTTATGAGTGGTTTCTTTGGGGCTTTAGCAATTCTAGGAAATAAATATTATGATGGTGAATTTAGCAGGGGTGGCAAAATTGGCCAACCCGCCTTGCCCCACAACCAACCTGTCTATAATAGGATGGGGCGGGTTAAATTACAATGGTGGGTTGAACATATCACCCACCATGGTTTGGCCAGCAAAAATAGCCTAAAGTAATTAACTATATAAAAAATAAAATGACAGGTCAACCTGCCCTGTTTTTTATGGGTTATCCAGGGCAGGTCAACACAGATTAAGCGGTTGAAAATTTCAATCCACCCTGCTAAAAAATGGCGGGTTAACCAAAACTCCCCGATGGGTTCAACCCAACTGGCCACCCCTGCAAATTATGAATTGGGATGTGCTCATTCTTTTGACTTCTGTTTCTTTGTCCTCAATTGTTTTGTTTCCTTTTGTCGCTTAGATGTTCAAGGGGATTTGATGTTGCAGGTTTAGCAGTTGTTTCCCCCACCCCTCACACACACACATAAAAAAAAGAGTAAAGAATAGAAGTGTTTCATTTAACAGTGTTTCTTGCATTTACTACATGTACACATTACTGGATCTAATTCTAATGTTATATTTATATATTTTTGTTGCTTATATACTATTTCCACTCCTAATGCCATTTTCATTCAGCGCAATTTAATTAGCATATATGTTCCTATTATCCTTGTGATTTGAGGAGGTTCTGTCTTGAACGTTCGTGATATATTTCAAAAGAAAAATCATGCTTCTGTGTTGAATGAGGAAATATGATAACTGTTCTCTGGACTTGCAGATCTCTGAATGTACCCCTACCAAATAAGGAAACCTTGTCAAGACACTCATTTTTAGGACCAAATGGTCTTCGGGGACAATGGCTTGGACCTAGTGCAGAAATAAAGGTAAAATTGAAGTGCGGGTTTGTTATATTAAGTGAACATGAATAATCTATATCTGATGTAATACTTGTTGCAAAAATGGAGTTTTAGAAGAGAGAATAGAAATTGAATGCTCCGAAATTGATATATGATGTGTAGCAAAGCATATAGAACTATCCCTTATGTAAATTATTACTAGACTTGCTGTCTATCTAATTGTGAGGAAATGAATCATGAAATATAAGGAGATATGAAAACCTACCCTAGTAGATAATCTAAGATACCAAGTTACAGTGAAGATGCAATATTACCAGATAATTTTTCATAGTTCCTAAACAATACTGATGATGGGGATAGGGTGCCCAAGTCCCACATCGAGTAGAACGGGATACTATTTGGTGGAGTATTTAAGTGACTTGTTTCTTCTCCCTTGATAACTAGCTTTTAAGGGAGGGTTCCCCCAAGTGTTTGGATACGTATTAACTCATATTTGGTGTTGTGCAGGTTCAATATCCAAGCAGTAACGATCTTACAAATACCAAAGATTCAAGGTTTTACTTATTTATTTTAAGATCAGTTTTTGTTCAAAGGTTGTTCAGCTTTTTTGTTCTAAAATATAACTGTGCACACACTTACCATTGTGTTGTTCATGCTTATAGCACTGTAAAGTATGATCTTGTTGGCATTAAAGATGGTGACCAAGGACCACTTACATCCACAATGGATTCAATTCTCTCTTTGGATGATGGAAGATGGTTGCATCCTACTGTTGAGTCTTGTTCTCCTGCTGTAACGGAACCACAGGAGGACTTCTTACAGTTGCTCAACATCAAGCAACCTATGCCTCCTCCTGTTCTTGCTCAGGTTCACCCGGAACATGCCTGTATTCCTCATTCCAAAGTTGCAGATCCAAGACCAGGACCAGCAAAATCTTCTCATGGTTCTGGACATGGTCCCACTACATATCAACACCTACACATTGTAAGCCTAATTTAATTTTCTGCCAGAAGTGTGCACCATATATCTTGGACTCTCTTGGTCATTCATTGGAACATGTTCTTATTTGTCTGGTTTGTTTAGTTCTTACATTGTGTAAATCATAATTTTACTTCGTTTTTGCAGCCTGTAAAAATGATGGAAGATTTTCTGAGATTAGCTTCAGTAAACACGCGAAAGAATTTAGAGACTTGTGGTGTTCTTGCAGGGTCTCTGGTAAGAGCAGACTTAATTTTGTGTATCTCCAGATTCAAGAAAGTTTCCATGTGCTAATTTTAACAGTTATTTGTGCTTGCAATTTGCATGGCTCTAGAAAAACAGGGTTTTCCAGATAACAACACTTATAATCCCAAAGCAGGAATCAACTTCAGACTCGGTAAGAAGACGATCATATTTAAGTACTTGTGATCCAATTCTCTGTTTTAAGTAATTATATATGCCATTATACTATCTGTCTCAGAGGATACAAGATACTAAATAACTTGTAATTTGTATTGATGAACAAAGCAAATTACAAGAGAATAAAAGAAAAATCTGATAGAACGAAGTCTACCAACCCAAGTCAAAATGCTGCCCTCACCAAAGAAGATTCTCTGTGATCCCACAATCTCGCCAAAACAGAATTCTATGATATTCACTCTCCTTACTCACTTGGTCCTTATATAAACTAACTCATCACGTGTCATTCATCCCCGCTTGCCATTTCCAAACCTTGGGTTCATTAACCACATTTGGTATCAGCTGATCCAATTCTTCCACTTGAGGTTATGCCATGCAGATGTTGTGATTGGAGAGTCATGCACAATTAGGAACTGTTGATATTGGAGATGATTTCTTAACATTTTTGTGAAAATGCTGTTTCAACATCCATCAGTACCTTAAGTTCGAATAATTCACATATATTTTTAAACAATCTGGTTCTTTTGTCAATTTTAATATAGTCATCCTTGGGAATTCTCCAATGATTGTGATAAACCCTCTGCTACTGAGATATATGTGAGCAATGATAGAATGAAAGGCAGTTGATCAGCTCACGGCTACTGTAGCTGTTGGATGGAAAGTATTCAAGTTAATGACCACATTGTTACATACTGCCCATATAACAGTGGAAAATGAGTGACTAGCTGGGTTGAGTGGGGGATATATGTGAAGAGAAGGGAGGGTAGAAGTTATGCAGAAGTTGAGTGATGTGTTGAGCTTCAGGGTAGGAGGAAGCAGACCCTCAAAGTTATGTAGTGTTTTTATCATGTTGTCACAACCCGAAAACTCAAGCTGTGTAAACCCAGCCTTGTGATCCTGATACTCAGAACAATATACTTATTAGAATAGTTATCACAAACAGTCATGTCATAGCATAAACATTTGATAATAATGCAGATGTCACAAACCAAAAGTTTCAAAATACACCATACAGAAGTTTGGTAAGTGTTGTACTTACCCAAAATGAATCCAACACAAGCTTCCATATGGCTATATAACTTACATGTTACAAAATAACATCAAGGGCCACCAGTCACCAAATCAAAGGAGGCCTACCACAAAATTATGATGCCGAAAATATCTGAAACTGCCAACCCTAAACCCTAAACTTCAGTAAGCACCACCAACTTAGTTCAAAGGAGAAACTGATAGACGGGGATTTAAAGTTTCACCAATGTCTCAAAATAATGTTTGAGGTATAGATAAGATGGAGCAAGTTGGGGAATATTAAAGTACAAAAGTAGATCCTGTTAGGTAGCAAAGGATGCAGATAAAGGGCATAGAGTGAAATGTGTGAGAAGCTTTATTTGTTTTCTTCATTTTTTACCTTCGTGATGCAATGCATTCCACATATTTTGTTTTTCATTGATTTTTCAGTGGTTCTAGTTGTGAATGGGATTTATGTTGATATTGATTTTTTTAACCAAATATCTGGGTTTATATTAGATAAAATGGAATAATGCATATTATATCTACATAGAGTGAGTTATCTAGCATATTATCAAGTACGCAATAAAATTCATAGGATTTTATTATTTAAATATGGTTCATTGATGTTCTGTTCTTCTACCCTGCAATGTTATTTTTCTATTAAGCAGTAAGACATCTAAATTGACTTTATTGTTCAGTGTCAGACATTGAATGAAGAAGAAATATTTGAAGTTCAAGACAGCTTGTCACTTTTTTCTTTAGGTTGGATACATGTAAGTGCTCCTCTGTCTTTGGCTATTATATGTATTTATATTCGGGAGTAACTTGTTTTTCTATCCTGTATGGTGGCAGCAAAAAACTTATCATTTAGTATTGATCTGTTCTACGGCGTCTGCATGCTGATTAATTAGTATATGAAATCTGTATCACTTATGTTGCTCATATTTATTAAGTAGTAACTTACAAAGAATCATTCCTTAATTACCCGCTTCTCTTTGTAATCCTGGTATGTACGGATAGTTGAACCGGCTACACTAAAAAAATTGATTATCAAATGATTTACTTTTTGATAGAGTGATATCAATGTGAGTAATACTACGCAAATAAAAAAGCCAGGTTTTTGACAGAATTTAAGGGTGCTTTGAACTTTTAATAGTCATCAAGCATGCCAAATCATTGTGCCACTGTTTCTTGAAAAAGTTCCAATCATCTCATTTTTCTATCAGGATAGCCTTGAGGTAAGCAGAAAAAGTGAAAAACACAGCAAATCAGGTTTAGTAAGAAGTAAATGGACAGAATGAATCCTTTTCGTTCCCTTTTCCTCTTGGGGCTTTGGAGTATACTCTAAGATAGCAATTTTGTCCTTGCGATAGTCTCTCTCTCTTTCTGTTTCTTTTGGTTTCTACTGCCTTTAGGTATTTTATCTTTATCTTAAAGATGATAGTTTCTGCCTTGCTATGTGTGAAATAATTACTATCAAAGTAACCATAAGCCTTAACATGGTGATTTTGATGGTTGGGTGCATAAATAGTTTTTACTCCTGTAAGGTACAATTGGAGACAGATTACCTTCTGTCTCAAGCACACCTTTTGTGTTTCTTTTACCCACAATTTTATTCTATAGTCTTAAATGCTGATCTTACTTATTTATCTTTTGATTTCAAGACACACCCGTCTCAGACTTGTTTCATGTCATCCGTGGATCTGCACACGCATTACTCATATCAGGTAATATATGGCTCTATATTTATAACTATGGCTCAGGCAAGAAATATTGCACTTATTTGAATTTTTAGTGTAATATATATCATGGGAGCAATAGGCCTTATTTTCCTATTTGAAGTTTTTATTTTTTTTATTTTTTGGTACTACCAAATTTTAAAGTTCTTCTATCCTAACATCCAATTGGCAACTACAAGTAACATTTCTGCATTTCGTTTTTATGTGTTTAGCTGATATGGTGCATATTTTGTGGTTTCATTTTAGATAATGTTACCAGAGGCAATTGCAATAGTCATGGCTCCTACAGATACAGAAAGGTAATTTTTTTTTGGCATTCATAAATCATGACCATCGTTTATTACAGATTAAGCTAGGAAACATCTACAATAACCCTGATCATAATCTGAGCTTTGGCTTCTCTTCACACCAATTTTGTTCAATAATATGCTTTGCCAAGATTGGATTAGAGAATTATTTGCTACTTCTGTTGTTTGATCTTGGGTATAGACCAAGAATGTGGAGTGGAGTGAGAAGGTTTTTGTTTTACTTGAACAACTTGCTCAAAACTATGGTCCACATGCCCTATTTTTTATTAGCCTTCATGGTAAATGATTGATTGATAGTTTTTTAGGTCAATCCTAGGGACGATTTGATAGGTTACAAGATGATCTCATTTGCTACTTCTCTGATGTTCCTCACAGCCCCCACCCGCCAATCCAAGCCAACCTAGCTAAACCATTTGCTTTTATGTACTTTTATTTGCTTATGAGTTCTTATGTTCTCACACCCCCTACTTGCTTAGTGCTTACATCTCCTCTTTCTTTCCCTCTCTTTTCTTTTCTTTTCTCATCACATAACCAGTCACATTTTTTTTTCTCGCTCTGTCTCTTCACTTTCTTTTCTCTTTCTATCTGTCTTCTCTACACCTCTCTAAGATCTCGAGCGAGTATTATTTTCATTTACTTATTAGTTATTAAAGACATGATACCCTTTGTTAACAAGAAATGGCACATCCACAAATTGTGGAACCTTAATGAACATCTTGCATGTATAGTAACTGGTTTCGGTAAAGCTTTCATCGCATAAAATAAAAATCATCTTTATCATGTAAAAGCTAATAACAGCCACCTACTTACTTTGATGTATATTATTGGTTGTGCCTTAGAAACTATTTAGTTAGTATGGAAATGAGGAGTATAGTGCTAATTCGATATGGATATAATATTTGAAGATTCTTTATTTAAAAAGGAATTATTATATTAATTTGTTTTAATTTCTGTCACTAATTAGAATAACTTCATTTATGTGGTGCTGCAGTCCACATGGCATATTTCACCTGTCTGATCCAGGTGGTGTGTCTGTAATTCGTAACTGTCAAGAACGTGGATTTCATCCCCATGAAGAGCCTTCAGATGGAAGTCCAATATATGAGCACTGCTCTCATGTCTATATGAATGCTAACATGAAGTTTGATGTTCTTGACCTTCGCGAGAGATGATTGATTGAGCGCACTAAAGAATTTCACTTCACAAACTACAAGTACAGGAACAGAGATCTGCCTCATTTTCCACCTGACGCTATACTGAAAATTGCATCAGTGTATGTGGATTCTTCCGTATTTATAAATTCTGAGAGAATACTGATCACCAGTCCCATCATTTTGTACTATACTAGCGAAACTGTGAAAAGATAGTTGTGTAAATCTAGCAATATTTAAAACACTGAAGAAATGAGTTGCTTAACAAAATAACTTAAATGTGATATAGGACACTTATGTTTTGTACAGAAAATCACACCATGAATGTGATATAGGGTTTGGGGCTGATGACGTGCTGCCGTTGGTTTGCTATTTAAAATATTTTTAGACTTTCTGCAAGTCAAAGCAGAGGAGGGGGATGAACCTTATTTTGATTTCTATGTAAATGAATTGTCTTAATTCAAGTTTATCCTTTCAATTGCTTTTGTGACTAATGCTCTTCTTGGATTGATAGCCTAAGAATTGACGTTAGATTCATTTGCAAAATTGAAAAATTGGTACTTTAAATACAGCATCAGAATTGTTAAAAACACAACTTTATAATTATGAGAATATAAATTTGTGTGCTTAATGCTTGAACTAAGAATAGTGAAGGAATTGAGGGTTCTTGATCGTAAAGGGGTCAAAAGAATTTGATCTTAAATTGATAATAGATAATTCTGGGATTGAAACTTGAGAGTGAAATTTGCTTACATAGAAAAGTGTTAGATTTTATTTTTCTTTTTTTGATAACTTAGTCAAGTTTTTGACTTATTCATGAACCAACAAAAATAGCTTGAAATCTATTTTGTGACAGTCCTCTATCAAATTTTGATGGAAACACATAAGCTGATAAGCTCATAAATATATCCATTTACGCTTTTATGCAGTTTGCAGTCATATATCAGTTGCAAGAGTGAAAAGTTTTTTCTTTTCCTTTCTGAGAAAACGTATGAATGAACGCTAGAACCCGTCATATGGTAGTAATAATAATATTGAACCAAAATTATAATCCGTGGTGCCAACAGAACCTCCCTCCAATTGAGGTTTAACTCAGGGACACTGAACAATATATATAGGGGTCCGAGTTTGAATTTGAACATCTCACATATTCACCTTAAGTGAATTTCTAGTCTATTTTCTAAGTTTTTTTTCACCCCTTGACACAAAAAAAAAAAAAACCCCTACCTTCAGTCCAAATTTAACATTTGTTTCTTTCTAAGTTTGACCTATATACCATAAATGGACCCCTCTGATAAAAATTGTCAGAAATTTTAAACACCCTCTTCATTTTTTAATAAATAAATTTATGTTTTTTTCATGGAAATCTATGGTTAGATACTTGCATGTTTAATATTGATAAACTTTTCATTTTAATGTTCATATAATTTGTAGCATTTTTTCTCATAAATGATTGTTTTGTACCGCATGATAATTACAACAAAGAGTATACGTTTTTAGTTGTGAAAAGTGATTATTTTAATACTTTTTTTATTTTAAAACATTTCTCGTCATGGCAAATCATACATCCATGTCCTCGTGAGCTTAACTCAGTTGGTAAGGACAATGCATAAAATATGCAAGGTTCGGAGTTCGAATCCCGGTCACCATAAAAAAAAAAATCATACACCTATGATTTTTTTTAACTGTTTTTGGTCTTAGATGAGAGGTAATCCACTGAAGTTAAACTCACACAACTGTGAGGTCTTGAGTTTGAACCCGGATCGCAACGTCCGACATTGCAATTTTGGTATTTGTCAGTTGAGCTAGGACTTTTAGACTATAACTATTTTTTTAAACCGCCAATATTAGTGTTGATAATTGTTAGTATTATTTCCTAAAAGAAAATGTTACTATTATGTTGTGGGTGAAGATCGAGCTTTCGACCTTCTAATCGCTGCTCCTTAACTCCTCCATCCCAACCACCAAATCAACTTTATGCCCCCTAATTTGTAACTATGTCTTGAAGAATTGTCATGTGGGATATAATTAAAACATAGATAATGTTGAAGCATACAAGGAGTTATGTGAAACAATGTGAAAGTTATTCATTGGCCTATCATCGCATGATTTTCGTCAAACATGGAGAGAATTCATCTCTTATTTGTCGAGTATAGATAGACCGAATGCCATTTTAAAGTTTGGTTTTATTTTAATTATTATTAAGACTACCTTGTAAGTTGGAAAATGTCTTATAAATATATTTTGAATTCACATATATTATCTAATGTGAGATTTTCAACAAATTGACAAACTACTGTGAAATGCAATCTACATAATATATCTCTTTTCAATTTGTTCATTAAAAAGATGGATAGTACACTCCTAGCTACACTTCCACGTCCATCTTTTGAATTTGTACAATGTAGGAAATCAAATTGAAAAAATGAAATTAATGTGCATCCACACAAAAATACACAAATAACTGCTAGTTATGGCACCCTCCCTTAGAGAAACCTTAGGTTAAAGGTATCGTAATGAGAGCCTTAGAATTTATGAAGAAGATCTTCATATAATATTAAAATTACCGTGGGTAATGTCTTCAGCCAAAAAATATCTCAGATTTCATTGCTCAAATTTGCAATAAGTGACACATTCATTTTCAGAACCACCCACGGTTACCTACTCACTCTTCCACATTCATGCACCAAACAATTGTATACGTAGAAAGACTCAAGACCCAGGTCAACATTGTTTTGGAGTTTTATTTACAAGATATTTTTCTCCCCACTCTCCTTTTAAATGAAACCAAAATATCATTCTCACATTTACTATTATGTAAGAAAAATAACCATTAAAAAATAAATGATCGAAAAAAGTCAACAATTTTAATGCTGCATGCTGCATTTTTATGGTTAGATTAAAATTTGAGACCACTTATTAAAATAAATTAATGTTTCTTTAGAGGTTTTGGCCTAGTACTTTCTTTTATGTTTTCTTTGTTTTGGTTTATTAATATATCTGGTGGTGGTAGCAAATGCTGATCCACATTTTGGTTTAAAAAAATAATAATAAATGATATTTGAGCCATTTTATCTAGATCTGAGTTGTTTAGAACATTCTTGAATCTTTGTAGCGGCTAGAGCACTTTTTTGTGTTCTCATGAAAATAGCTATTAGCCACAAAATCAACCTAGTAAAGAACAAAAAAGGAACAAAATAAAGACAGTACGGAATTTACGTCTTGCTTGCACTCAAACCAAACTGAGACAAAGGGATCAAATTGAATTAGGGAACAGTAGTCTTACCTCCATTGCTCCACATTAAATAGCAACTTGCCGTGCTGGTTGTGTCCAGCTCCACATTATGCGTCCAAGAGTGTCATTGATTGAAAAACCACAAAGACTTCGATTCAGTAAAAAAGTAGTGGATAATTGATAAATTATCTGACAGCGGATGAATTTATAACAAATCCTGTCCTTCTCCATCTCGCAATATTAGTCGTTTAAGGTTTGTGTACGATTATTGAGGAAATGATTAATTGTGTTAATTTTAATGGCAGAATTGTAGGTAGTAGAGTAGGTAAGTTGAATGAAATTCAATAAATAAGGGCATAATAGTAGAAAAAATAATAATAAATATTGCATTGGTATTGTAAAGTGACAATTATTTTGAAAAAAAGAAAAAATGTTAAAGATACAATAATTATGAGACGGAAGGAGTAATAAGTTAGATTTTTTTTTTGCTACTGGATTAATAAGTTAGATGATAGTAGATAAGTTAGCAGACTTAATTTGTACTGTTTGATAAAATTAATTTATTTTATAGATTGATTGATAAAATTAGTTGTCGAAATAGTTGATAAATATGAAAATGACATTTTTTCAATTAAGAAAATAAAGCTATAATTATGAGGAAAAATTGATATGAGACAAGCTCAAAGCTACTTGAAGTAGTTTATAAAAAACTCTACATGTGAGAAAAAAAGTTATCAAACAAACTTATTTTGATCATATAAATTTATAATTAAGCTTAGTATAAACCATCTTCTGGAAGCTCGAAAATTGACATTGTCAAATAAAATATGGGTTCTGTTGAGACTACCGAGAAACTAAAATCTAAAATTGATCAACAAATTGGACTAAGTATTATGTTTTATATTAACCGAGAATAATTTATAATTTATAAATTGTCTTGTAAAGTGATCAAGATGTCTATGTTTATAAATTCTTATCAGACCTAATCATTAATTCAAATACATCCCTCACGCACAACACTATTGGGGTTAATGTGCGAACATAAATGATGATGGATGGCACAAGTCAATAAACTTTGATACCATATTATATTTTTATATTGATCGAAACTCATTCTTACAAATTTGATTAATGGTGGGACAGAGTTTTGCAAATACTAAGAGCAATCACATGAGTTTGTATATAACATTTTCATCCAAAATCTCTATCTATGATTTTTTTCATTCACACGTATCTCATCAAGATTCGTCCTGGTTTTGGCAAAGCAATAACTATGAAAGAGAGGTTCTACGGCCCCTCAAAACGTGGGCGCACAAATGGTAGCACCTTCTTCTTCTGCTCATTTAATTCTTTTATCCAACATTTCTATGCTACATGAATGCTTTCATAGTCGAATACGTTTTCAATGTTTCTATTTCTATTTCCACACACATATACGTAGAATACACTTTCTAATTCTCAAGTGACTAAAACAAGGGCAGTAGCAGAGCCATACTCCTCACCTTAATGCTTAGTTACACTTGCATGTGATAAAATTAAATAAATTTGACGGGAATGGTTTGTCATTGATGTTGACAATTTTACTATTAGGAACAAAGTTACACTTAGTAGAGAAAGAGTTATATGAAGCTGATCTAAAAAATATTTAAGTGTACCTTAACATTTTTAACAAAAAAAGAGTTTGATAATAATAAATATAAAGAATAAATATCAGGCATTAAAAAAAAATAGTATACATGGACGTTACATTATATATGCAAGAGTCGAGATCCGAACTCTGAATTCTCAACTTGTTCATGTTAGAGGTAAAATTCTAGCCGATATGCTACTTAACAAAAAAAATTAAATGTAATAATTTTATTTTTTAGTCAAGTAACATATTGGCTAAATATTTACTTTCTTCCAGCCGATTTGCTATCAAAATTTACTAAAAGTAGTATGATTCATCTTTGGACCATGTTTGCATCAGATGTCTTAACTATAAAACAAATATTTGTGTTTTTAACATTTTCTTAGAAAAAAGCAACTTTTTCAATAGTACAAAAAATTAAATAATAATTATAGAGCAGCTATAGCCTATATATATATATATATATATATATATAT
>Ga0228710_1006607_pt1 | contig 17512 bp, 9 predicted proteins | sample MedpolnodulmetaG_FD_177995 | JGI IMG/M metagenome (GOLD analysis project Ga0228710, IMG submission 177995) | Root nodule microbial communities from Medicago polymorpha collected in Santa Monica, California, United States - pink nodules | ecosystem: Host-associated > Plants > Roots > Nodule...
GGGGGAGAGTGAGGACCATCGCAAAATATCTTAGATTAGTTGGAATTATATGTTCGCCCGTAAGGAGGAGGGAGGATAAGGGGTGAGGAAGATGAGAGAATTTAATATCGCTTTGTTGGGGAAATGGTTTTGGAGGATGTTAGTTGATAGAGAGGGTTTGTGGTATAGGGTGCTTGTAGCTAGGTACGGTCAGGAGGGTGGGATGTTGAGGGAAGGGGGCGGCGGTCTTCAGTGGTGGAGAGAAGTCGCACGTGTTCATGATGGAGGGGGTGGAATGGGTGGTGGGTGGTTCAAGGAGTGTATTTCTAAGAAGGTGGGGGACGATATGGATACATTTTTTTGGACTGATTCGTGAGTAGGTGGAATTCCGTTGGCGATGCGGTTTAGACGTTTGTTTGATTTAAGTGTTCATAAAAATTGTCTGGTGGGGGAAATGTTTGTGTCGGGGTTGGAGGAAGGGGCGAGGCTTGACAGTGGCGTAGGAGGTTGTGGGGTTGGGAGGATGACTTGGTTCGGGAGTGTAGGTTGTTGTTGTCTGATATTGTTTTGTCGATCTCGATTTCTGACAGATGTAATTGGCACCTTGACAACGGTGGCTATTCTGTCTGTAGTGTGTACGATATGGTTACTGCAGATGACAGTCAGGTGTTGGATACGATTTCCAAGTTTATTTGGCACAAACATGTTCCGGTTAAAGTGTCTCTCCTTGCATGGCGTCTTCGCCGCAACAGGTTGCCTACGAAATCTAATATGATGGCTCGTGGAATCATCTCTCCAGAGGCGCAGTTGTGTGTGTCTGGGTGCAGGGAAGTGGAAACGGCTCAACACTTGTTTGTTACTTGTATTATTTTCCGAGAGTTGTGATATCTTGTCTGAGGTTGGATAGGGGTTTCTGGGGCTGACCCGTTTGATATTCATGATCATTTTCATCAGTTTATGTACATGTCAGGTCGGTCGGTGACACGGCGATCATTTATGCAGCTTTTGTGGCTATTATGTGTTTGGTTTTGTGGTCAGAACGTAATAAAAGGTTGTTTCAAAACAAGGTCATTGACATGCATCAGTTGGTTTAAAAAATAAAATTCCATTCTTACTGGTGGATGAAGGCGGTTGATGTTGTTTATGTGTTAGGGGTGCACAATTGGCTTGCATGCCCTTTAGATTGTTTGAGCACTTGTTAATTGTCTTTTGTGTAATCCTTTGTATGACTTTGGTTGGATTCTATTGGCACACCGTGTGCTCACAATGTAAACCTGTTTTTATTGGTATATATAATTCATTTTTGCTTCTTCAAAAAAAAATTGAGAGTACAATTAGAAGTAAAATAATAATTTTAAAATACGTCAAAAATCTTTAGTATTTGATAAGGGTGTTCAAAACCGAACCAATCCAAGCCGAAACCGCAAAAATCAGCATTTGGTTCAGATGTATTCGAATCAATTTTTTACTCAACCGCATTGTTTGGTTCAGTTTGCGGTTTTGATTTTACCAACCAAACCAAACCAAAACCGCAATATAAGAAAAACATTAATTAAGTATATATCACTTCGACCAATACTCATAGAATATCAATGGAATCTTTAACAAAATGACATATTTTTTCTCTTGTTAAGTTTCTTCTTTGCCTTTTCTTTCAAAAATGTATTTATGGATACTTGAACTCTTAGAGAATGATAAAAAAATTGTCTTTTGTATTTTTTACAAAATAGAATTACTTTTTATCCGCGTTTAAATTTGGTCTACGTAGTTGTAAACATTGTTTGATGAAAATAAAATTGTAATGTTTGATGAAATTTAAAACATTGCTGAAAATATGTTTTGTTTTACCTTTTTAATTTGATTTTAATGTTGGAAACAAAAAAAAAAATGTTGTCTAAAAAAACCGCATCAACCGATCTAATCCAAACCGCATTGATTTGATTTGATTTGGTTCGAATTTTATTTTAAAAGTCAACCAAAGCAAACCAAACTGCATACTTATTTATCTTACGATTCATATGATTTTTAGCCTCAGAACCGAACCAAACTGCACCGCGAACATCCCTATTTTCTTAAAGAGAAGTGTTATTTGAACAATCATATGAGACAACTTATGTGACAATTTATTTTTTTCTCTTTTTTCATTGGTCAAAAACAATGGAGAGAGAAAAAGAAAGAGAAAGAATAAGAGGATAATGTGAGTATGAGAGAGAAAATTATCAAAAAATTGTCAGAAAGTGGTTGTACATATATCATTTCTCTTTCTTAAATGGAGTACAGGTTTATATTGAATTTGAAAACCAAAGTATTTATGGTGGACTCAAACCGGGGATAGCCCTTAACCTATAATCAAACCGAAATTGCAGATAAAGTCGACGGCTAATTCATTTATTGGACCAAAACTTGATAGTTATGTTATGTCAAAGGGTTTGTAGTATCAGATAGTGCCCAATCTACCAAAAACAACGACATGCATTTAAATGTGACTTGTAAGTCTAACAATGCAAGGACACAAAGAGTAGTTGTTTTTTCAATGCTAAAAGCAGACATTTGTTAAAGAAATATAGAAATATTTTGTTGAAAAATTGTTAAAAATTATTTATTAACTTTATGAGATTTTACTTTTTATCTTTTTAATTAATGTCCTATGAACACCGGTTAAATTAAATAATAAAAACGTAAGATATGTGTCCATGGTTTCTTTCTCAAATATTTAATTTTCTAAGACCATCTACAACATAGCACCCTAAATTAGGTGCTTATATTTATTTCATATGTCCGCATCACTCATTTTACGGTAATATTTAATAAACATCATTTTTCTCCAACCCAGCACCTCAAAATAAATTATTAAATAGGTCCCACAAATAATTTTATATTATTACATTTTAACAACATTTATTTATTTTATTAAGATTTATTAAATGGTACCCACGAAAAATGAAGAGAGGGGGTGCTTCCATAGCCACCCTTTTCCATAGCAACACATATATTATTCTCCACAATGAAGGTGTTTATTTAATGTGGTGCTAAATAGGTGGAGCATCCACCATTATAGATGGTCTAACTTTTTCCACGCAGCTGTCCAAAGATCTGAGACATCGCATCAATAGAGTAGTCAAAGTAGCTGAGATTCGCTTAATTGCCACTATTGCCATTTTTGTCAAAGCAAAAAGAAGGTTTTGTTTGGCCAGATCTGGAATATGCAGTCGGCTTGTTTCCTCATGGAAAAAATGGTAGATTTTATTTTGGTTTAATAAGTCATTTGATCCCTTAATTAATTTTTCAGTTTTTATTTTGGTTGCATAATTAATAAAACTTATGTTTCGGTCACTCAAATCTATCTCCATTTGTCGAAAAAATTCACATCTATACTTTAACTTCAAATGTCTATGGTGGACCAACATTATAGATAGTTCACCATATACCTTATTAAGTTTTTAATTTTAACACTTTGATCTTTTTTTAAGAGAGAGGGTGGTTGGATCATCCAAGTCTATTGTATCTTCCAGTGAATCATAACACTTATTTTTTTCATTTCTTAATTTTCTTCTCTCAACTTCTTCATATCATTTACATTAATAAAAAAAAATTAGAGTGGTCTAGCATCTTCAACTTATTCAAAAAATTCATCCCTTCAAATTCTCATTCATCCCCTTCAACAACAAACCCATAAATTTTGTTCTGGCACCAACACACACTTATCCCTTTTCATTTTCTCAAATTAAATTGATTTCATTGTTATGCTTTGAAGTTTTTGATGCATGTGTTATGCTTTTTTTTTTCCTCATCTCTTGCAGTACGCCAGATTACATAACATCATTTCAAGATTTAACAATGTTCACTGTTTAAGGTTTAACAGCTTCTTCAAGCATCATCAATGGAGGAAACAAGAAAAAAATTTCCCTGTAAAACTAAACCTCAAAACCAAACCAAGCACCCAAACGAAACCAGATCAAACCCAATCTAGATTTATTCTTCCACTTCTTTGCCACTTTTTCGTTTGAATGAATCAGAATCTCGAGCTTCAACAATGTTCTTCGAAAATCAATTATCTTCAACCCACACAAACCCAACAACCCTTTTTGTTCAATTTTCACGTCTATTTCGTTTTATATTTCTCTCCCCTGGATCTGAAATTGATTTTGAGGTGGAAAGAGTAAAATGGATCGGAAAATGGGTGAACGAAAATGAATGAAGATTGTTGTTAATTTTACTCTTCCATTTTTAAAATGAATGAATGAACGGAAAAATGGAGAGTTAACCATTTAACAATCATAACTGGTGTTAACTAAAATGGATGAACTAAAATGGGTGATTGCAAATAAAATTCATAACTGGTGTTAACTATTTAACAATTTTTTGTATATATGAGAAAAATATTAAATAGAAACATTACATTAATACTCATAATTTCCTTTTTTTTTATATATAATTTTATTGCAATGTTACGTGACTGGTAAAATATAACATTATATATACACAACTAAAGTGATGCTTTATGATTCGGTCCTCTACTTAAAAAAAAATTAGGAAAATGATAACTTGAGCCTTGGTGCATAAATTAGAAAGATGATTTGGTCCACCGCTTACAAAAAAATAGATGAAAAAAAATTAGAAAAATGCTAACTTGTGCCCTTTGTGCATAAGTTTTTTTGACAGAAACAAAATTAACTATTATCGTTAATCAACCAATGTTCAATGCAAGAAGGATAACAATAAAAAATACGGTGACTAGCCCAAGAACAGGCCACCCTAACTAAAGTATGAGCAACCATATTCGCTTGTCTCCTAACAAACTTCACCTTGAAGTTGGAATGTAAAGATAACTGATAACTAATACTAGAAACAATAACATAGAATTCTGAATCACCATGACCCAGAGGCAATAGAGCTTGTAATAGAGTAGATGAGTTGAACTCGAAGACAACCCGGTCCCATCTGTTAGCATCAACAAAGTGAAGGGCCTCGAGTAAGGCTACTGCCTCCCCTCCAAAACTATCATATTTGCCCGCTGCAATTTCGTTTGAGCCCGAATAAATTGCCCACGGGAGTCTCTAACACAACACGCAAAAGATATAATATGGTTCCGGTCATGGAACATGTCGTCCACATTGCACTTCAACCACGTCTCGTTCAATTTCTCCCAAACTTGAACTCTATTCTGCCCGTGTTGCACAACCGGTGGTGAATGATGTTTATGAACCTCTTGCCATTGTTGTCATGCATCTAGTGCTGTCCTCCCAATGCTCGTTGAAGTACGATGAGCATCATTCCAAATGACATCATTACGTGTAGCCCAAATTTGCCAAAGAAGTAAAGTCACCCGCCCAATAATGTCTCGGCTTTCTGAACAACATATATCAAAAACAAAATATGTCAAACTGCTCACAGTTCCAACTCACAGTTGCAGCACAGTCGAAAGCCCTGTCCAATCCCAACTCTAACGCGCCACCGTACAACCCACAAGAGCATGTCAATCGTCCTCAACAATCGCATCACACCAGGGACATATCATCTCACATTGTACATGTCGTGATTGTAATCGGAGACGTGTCGAAACACACTCTATGCAAATCCTCCATAATAAATTATGAGCTTTATGAGGGAAATTCACCTTCCATATTTTATGTCACTCTCCTTCAACACGGAATCGATCACTATGTAGCAACTTCATCATAGCTAGTTTATAACCACTGTTAGCAGTATACCTCCCGTTATGTTCCATCATCCACATTATTCTATCATTTTGAACTTCTGCAAACAATGGTGTGTCGAGAATAGCTTGCATCATATCATCTGGAAACAAATATTCAATCTTATCAATATCCCAAACTCGTTCCTCGGCAGCTATCAAATCAGATACACTAAAACTATGCACAACTTGGCTTTGTGGGGATTGAATCCAACTACCTTGAACACCTCGAACCCATGGATTGTTCATCACGCTGACCTGCTGCCCATTTCCAACTGTCCACCTCGATTTAAAAACTCTCTGCATAAGTTAAGAAATCAAATGTAGAAGTTTTTTTCTTTGGAATTGGTCAATGTCTTAAAAATTTCAAAAGTTATCTTTTCAATATAAAATTTATTTTTTGATTCTATTTTAAGCTCTTTAACTTGTACCTTAAGGGCATAAGTTAGCATGACCCAAAAAATAAACGATAAATTTTATATTTCAATATCATCATATATAATTACGGAGATAGAGTTGGTTTAAGTTTGCCTCCAATATTGAACGAAATAAGGTAGGTTTAAGTTAAAAATTTAAAAACAAATTCAAGTTTAACAATAATAAATAGAGTTCATTTTAAAAAAAAATGCTACTATTCAAATATATTTATTATTTTGAATTAGAAAATAATTTGAATAACTTTGTTAGATATATTTCAAGGTGCAGGTATTTTTAAAATTAAATGATATGAACTCTAGGTTTCAATTTTTATTTATTTTTAAAATCTACCGAAAATAAAATTGTGTTCTTCAATTTAATAAAAAGCAAATTTGGACATATTTCTATTCACACATCCATTTTAGGCGTAAACCCCTTGCACTAAGCATAATTGGGTCAAGCCCAATGTCCCTCATCAAACCCGACTTTCTCCCCTCACTTTCTTAAACCCTAAAAAAAGAAAATGTTTCCTCCTCTCCCTCAATCACAACCGCAAACTTTTCTTCCACAACCTCCATCAAGATCGGCTTTGTTTGGCCTTTTCAACAACAAGTCTCATAACCTCGTTCATATTTTTAAATTGTTGATCAAAGGGATGGTTTTTATTGGTACGTTTGTTACCACTAAGATCCCTTCCACCACTTCCGGTATAAAGGACCATCGATTCACCATAATCATCATCATCAGTGTAATCACCAAAGAGAGCAACAACAGGTTGCTCATTTTACCACATTGTTGGTATTGTTGGCCAGAGTACTGATGGTGCTCAATCAGTTGCTCTTTCCGATGGTTACATTGATGTCGAAGATTATGGTGATTTAGTGGTTTTCTTTATAATGTAAATGTTGGAAGAGATCTTATTGGTGACAAGCATACCAATAAAAACCATCCCTTTGTCAACAATTTGAAAACATGAATGGGGCTATGAGACTCAGTTCTCGAAAAGGCTATCTTGTTCGGGTTTTCAGATCTATTTTCATTGATTATGAATTTAATTATATTGATTGATTCCTAATTTGTTTAGTTTCAATTTTCAATATGATGTTATGTGATGATTGTTCCACACACATCAACCACCGATCTGCTTGTTTGTCTAAAAATTCACATGTTGATTCTCGAGATCCTTCTTCTTCTGCCACTCGTTCACACTAGGTAATTCAAAAATTTTGGATTTTTTTTTTCTAGATGAATTTGCATTGGAAAAATCTATAATTTATTTTCTGGGGTTGATTTGTATCTGAAAAGTAAATTATTTTTTCCGTGAATGGATTAATTAATTTTTTACCGTCGTACGAGATCAACGAAGTGGTGTTTAGGGATCATGTTACAGATGAAGAGGCTGAGATCTTAAACAAATGGTGAGTCATATCTAAACCACATACTTAGAATTTTTTATATTTGAGAGACAAAGGAAAATTTTCATTAATCTTTAATTGTAATTTTTTAATTTGATCGATTTTTAGAATGAAAATGTTGAGAGGTACAAAATGTAGAGTTATTTGTTATACACTTATCATATTTCTCATGGTTCTTTTGTATTTTTAGGAAATGTATTTGGTTATGTTTTATTCAAGGATTTAGTTATTTATTTATTTTTTGATAAAAATGAGAGCCTAAGCTCAAGGATTTAGTTATTTAATTAGAATGAAAAGAGAAGAAATGCATTTATATTCTTTATTTTATGTTATGTTATTGTATCATTAAAAGAGTTTTTTTATTGAGCTATCAAGCTCTTAATAATCTAACATGTCATATGAATATTTTTATGAGAATTTTCTTGATAAAAATATGAAAATAATTTTCAAATTATTTATTGTGTTGGAGTTGTTGCTTGTCATTCTCTAATATTTATAATAGCACAAAATTGTGTTGCTTTCATTGAGACAATAACGTACCTTTATCTGACCTATTAGTGAAATAAAAGTAATTGAAGTTTCCTATCATGTTTTTCTACTTCATTGAGAAAATTTATTTGGTTATGTTTTATTCAAAGATTTATTTATGTAAATAGTGATAAAATGTATTTTTTTTAAGGTAACAAACTTAACTCATTTCATTTAAAGTGGAAGAGTAAAATAAACGAGTAAAATAGGTGATTTTTGGTTACGTTTTTTGAAGAAGATGAAGGCTTGAAGTTGAAAATCTTTTGCTGCATCTTTTTTTGAAAATGGAAGATGAAGAAGACAAAGGCTTGACCTCACGTGTCCCTTCCATAAGAGTAATTTTTCTTACTCTTAGAAAGGAACCCACTAAATTCACTTAGAAAGGAACCTCATCGCAACCAGTACTCCATTACTCCTGCAAGGTAGTCCCATTCAACTTAGTCAATTTTTTTCTTTCAAAATCTACCTTGAAAAGAATGAGCTTTTTCTTCAATTCGGTGGTTTCATAAAAATTATGTTCGTTATTAAAAAAATGTCATCGAAGATTTGTTGCCCTTAAATAAAAGCATATTGAGACTCGAAGATGACCGAACCCACTGCTTTCTTCAACTTGATTGCTAAAACTTAATACATACAATTAACTAAAGAAATGGATCAAAATGCAGGCGATCTTTAGGGATTATCTACTTTGGATATAAGAGTTATGAAAGTGTAGTTAGAACCTTTTACTAATTTGTCGTTTGAATGGAACTCGATAAGACAACCTTATTTTTTATTTCTTCCCAAAATTCTTTTAAAAAGCCAAAATTAACTTTATCGGACCTAAAATCCTATTTTATTTTTCTTTCAATCTTTTGCTAATTTCTATAGTAGAATTGACTACAAAACCTTATTTTTTATATATTCCAGCTAAAAAACACTTAAAAATAAAAGAATAAATATGATAATAATAACTATCACTATAAGAATGTCCTAGAAAGGGATATAACAGCAGAGAAACAAAATCATTACACATCAACTTTGTGCTATAGTGTTAGATGTCTTTAAACTTTTCATAAAAACTTAGTACAATATTAAACCCTAATCCAATCCAAAATGCAGTCTTCATTCAATACTAGTATCTCATAACGGTTCATTATTGACTAAATTAAATTTTGCAACTAAACACAGCAAATTTGCAACCATATATGTATATATAGCATTATGGACCCACCTAATAACCCTTTATTTTTATTTTTTATTTTTGTAATTTCTTCTAAAAAGAATTGCCCTCTTGTTTGTAGTTGTTGGACCCTCTTCTTTCCTTTCTCTCAGGCTTTTACAGACAACTTTGTTGGAAAAAATAATGAAATGAAGTGAAGAATGACGATGAACAGTTTCTGTTACAATGTTTTGAATTCTTAATCACTTTCTTTAGGAAACTTTCACTCATTCTTTATGGTTTGAAGTTGATCAGGATCTGTTTTACTTGTGTCGGTTTTGAGTTTCACAACCATGCATATAGGTATGCAAAATGCAATAATCTAAAGCTTATTTTTTATTTATTTTTAATTATTTTTTGCTTAAAAAAATGGTGTTTTTATGTTGTTTTCTTAACTACCCTGTTTTTTGTTTTTGATTTATAGGTGGATCCATTCATTTTCCTCTATTATTTATACTAAAAATCTGAACTTTTTGTTGAGCTGTTTCTGGGTTTTCTGTGGAAAACTTAGGTGTTATAAACTTTGAAATGTTTGATGAAAGCTAGTTTTCAAGTTGGTAGCTTTTGTTTGAGTTGATTGCTATTGATTTGTTGGATTGGTTAATGAACTTATACATTTTCCATTTTTGTTTTCCATTTTGGTTTATGAAACTGAGGAGAGGTTGTAAAGAAGGGATGTTGATTTTGATTAGGAATGTTTTGTTTATTGTGGTTTGAGATTTGAAGTTGAATTATGTTGATTTAAGTGGAAGTTGTTGTCTTTTCCACTAATATTTTTTTACTACTTTTGAACCAAAAGTTCTTTCTTCTTCTGTGGACTTTGACTTGTTTTACATATGTCATTTTCATTGGGGTTAGGCCTATATGTCAAACACAAAAGGCAAGGTTGCATTGCATTCCCAGACTCTACAATGGTGGGAGAGATGCATAGTGGGCCACCATTTGTTTGATTTTTTATAACCTCTTTTGTAATTTTGTAGTAGACCTGTGTTATAAAGAGTCAGGCCTTAATATGTGTTTATATAAGTGGGAGGTAGCCCTTACTTTACAATCTGGTTTAGTAGAGTTGAGTAAGGTCACCTTACCTATGAAGCTCGGACACTCCTCAGATTAGGCGTGTCCGGGTGTCGGAAACGTATCGTGTCCAACACCGACACGACACGACACCGACACATATAATTACATTTAATTATGTGATTTTCTCAAATTATTATTGGTGTCGGCGTGTCAGTGTCCGTATCCAAATTCTAAGATGATATCAGAGCTATACATGATCTATTGGGCCATCCGCTATGCCTCCCTGGTTATGCTTCAGATGTCCAGTCCTGGGCGTGTGAGGGGGGTGGGGGGTAGTTAAGAGGTTCTCATTCAGTTGAGTTAAGAACATCTTCTTGCTTCTAAGAACATGTCTAGTGCTCAGCACAATGGATGAGACGATGTTTAAAAAATGAGTTTATATGTGGGAGGCATCCCTCACTTTAAGCCGGTTTTGTAGGGTTGAGATAGATCTATCCCATATTCTACGAACTTATTCTTCCTTCATGTCAATTCCACCTATCTACCTTTGGTTTATAATACTATTGGTTTCAATTTCATCCAAATTTAAGTACATTTCCTTTTTAAGTGCGGTTTTCAAATGTTTTTGTACTAGAATCATTAATCATGATATCTGTTCTTGCATGAAGAGAAACTTGCGGTACTCCAGTTAGAATATTTATCAATAATAATTTTGCCATGGATTGGAGTTATATTGAATTGTTGTAAATGAATATAGGACTAAATAGGGTATATCATATACATTGATTCCATTCCCCAGTAAATCATATACTGCTTCAATTCATATTTTTCTAACATTAGTTTGCTGTGCGATTTCACTTAAGCAGGTCAAACGGATACAGCTTCAGTAACATGTCTGATCAACAGCATTTCTCGATTCGTTCATCTGGTTTCTTGCCAAACAGTGAAACCTATGCCCTTCCAGAAGATCTGCAATAATATGGTTGGGGTGTTAAAGCGTTTGAAGCCAGTACTCGATGATGTTATGGATTACAAAATTCCTTTACATCAAAATTTATGTAAAGCATGTCAAGAATTGGATATGCGTGTTAACGAGGCAAGGGATTTCATTGAAAAATGGGGTCCAAAGACGAGCAAGATTCACAGTGTAAGTAATTACTTGCATTCTTATAAATTTATAGCCAAACTAAGTTTTCTTATGGGATCATTCCTATTTTCAGGTTCTACAAAGTGGTACATTGTTGATCAAGTTACAAAGCACTTCACTTGACATTTGTCACATAATAGTTAAATCCTTAGAGTCACCACCATCTGCATCGGTTTTGGCTAACCTCCAGGTATGTGCAAAGTTGGAAGGTTCCTCCCTAATCGATTCTGTTGAGTATGGCTCATAGTTATTGACAAAGCCTCTTGCCATACGGTTCAAGGGTAATTGTTGTAATATGGACCATAATATTTAAATACAAGTTGTACACTTTAAGTCTTAAGCTTGAAATAATAGAAAGTAAACTGCCGCAACAATTGGTCAAACTTCGCTACCAAACATCGTGTGTTTATCTGTTTGTGTTTTCATATTTTTATTCTTTTGAACTAGGATTGCTGTTCTAACAACTTCTGATTTAAGAAGATTATTTTAATTTTTTTGCATCCTGATAAATTTAGGAGCATAAAGTATTATAGTCGTAGTTAACTTTTTAGTGTGTCTTGTTGATGAAAACAAGTGTGGGACTAATTTCTAGCAACTTTTTCAGCACTATATCCAGGAACTTCAGTGTCTCAAGAAGGAAACAGCAATGGTCTATATAGAAAAGGCACTGAGAGAGCAAAGAGATGATACTGAACCTTGCAAGGAAAATCTAAAGGAAATTATTGAGTTACTTAAATTGACATCAACTCAGGAGCTCTTGAAAGAGACTATTGCCGTGGAAAAGGAAAGATTGAACGCTGAAGGACATAAAATGAAAGGAGACTTGGAAGAAATCAATGAAATTGTGAATCTTGTCCGCGTCTTACGTGATTATGTGATGAAAACTGAGTACTTTGCAGTCAAAAGTGGTGTCTCATTCCCTCCGTACTTTCGTTGTCCTTTATCATTGGAACTCATGTTGGATCCTGTTATTGTGGCTTCCGGTCAAACATACGAGAGGCAATCCATCCAAAAGTGGCTTGATCATGGGCTGACTGTTTGTCCAAAGACTCGTCAAAGACTTACTCATACAAATCTTATTCCCAATTATACTGTGAAAGCTATGATAGCAACTTGGTGTGAGGAAAATAACACCAACCGTTCTAGTAATTCTGAGCATAATACTGGAAATGCATTTGAAGAACAAAAGGGCGATAACTCTTTCAGATCCAATGGAGAATGCAATGGATGCCAGAATATAGAAATAGAAAAGTGGGAGCTACAAGCACCATATATTCACAGCAGAAGTGAATCCTTTTCAAGTTCAATTTCTAGTAGTGATTGTCTACTTGCAGTTTCAAAAGATGTATCAAGGGTGTCCGATAAGTATCAAATTACGAAGGTGTCGTCCGTAGATGCGGGAGGGATAGAAAATGGAAAAAATAATAACAGTAATACTACTAATAGTCATTCAAGAGTTGATTCACATCTTGTTTCAAACTCGGGATTGAATGAATTGACCACCTCGTCTCATGTCAATAAATTGATCGAAGATCTCCAAAACGAATCAATTGAAGTGAAAAGTACTGCTGCAGAAGAACTGAGGCTCCTTACAAAGCATAACACGGAAAACCGTATCATTGTAGGGCAGTGTGGGGCTGTCATGCCTTTACTTTCGCTGCTATATTCAGACGGGAAAGCTACACAAGAGCATGCTGTGACAGCTCTGCTTAATTTATCAATTAATGAAGACAACAAAGCCTTGATTATGGAAGCGGGGGCTATAGAACCCCTTATCCATGTTTTAAAGACAGGAAATGATGGTGCCAAGGAGAATTCTGCGGCAGCTCTATTCAGCCTCTCTGTAATGGAGAACGGTAAAGCAAAAATCGGCCGTTCCGGTGCAATTAAAGCATTGGCGGAACTTCTTGCCTCAGGAACACTTAGAGGAAAGAAGGATGCTGCTACTGCTTTATATAACCTCTCAATATTTCACGAGAATAAAGCTCGAATAGTTCAAGCTGGAGCCGTGAAATTTCTGGTTGAGTTAACAGATCCTGCCGATGGAATGGTTGACAAGGCTGTTGCCCTTCTGTCAAACCTGTCGACAATTGCGGAGGGAAGGTTAGAAATTGCAAGAGAAGGTGGCATCCCGTCATTAGTTGAAATTGTTGAATCAGGTTCTCAGAGGGGAAAGGAAAATGCTGCTTCCATTCTCTTACAGTTATGCCTTCATAGTTCCAGGTTTTGTACACTGGTTTTACAAGAAGGAGCTGTACCTCCCTTAGTTGCATTATCTCAATCTGGTACTCCAAGAGCAAAGGAAAAGGTATGGATCTTATCGTTCTTTTCCTTTGCTATGCTTATGAGTGGAAACAAGAAATTAAGTGTGTTAAGTGTCCCACACTAGATGAGATATGACCTATGAAGCAAAGACGCAGACACTGGACATGACACTGACACATCAACACCACTAACAATTTGAAAACGAAACTAATTAAATGTTACCACATGTGGCGGTGTCATGTCGCTGTCCGATGGCGACACATGCCGAACACCGGACACTCCTTTAATCCGAAATGTTAGTGCTACATTTGATACCCGGAAATGAATTTATAAGTGGGAGGCATTCCTCACCTAAGAAACTGGTTTTGTAGGATTGAGTTCGGTCCAATTCATATTTTGAGAAAGAAAAATAAAGGGTGTTTTTTCCTATACTACTAGTGAAGTCATTTTGTTGAAATTATGGCTAAAATCTTGTTCGAGTTTGTGCCTAACAATTCATTCTTTTACTTCCATAACCCCTTTTCCCAAAAGTATTGTAGAAGGAAGTTCTGATCCTTTTGTCTGGAGTTATGTTTAGTATACTTTGCATTCTATCTGAACGTCGGAAATAGTATCTCAGTCAATGAACATAATCTGAATTATGCAAGAGAAAATGCTAACTTGTTGTAAACATTCATGCAGGCACAACAACTTCTCAGTCATTTTCGTAATCAACGGGAAGTAGCTACGACAAAGGGAAAATCATGAAGATAGAAAGTTTTGGTTATTTCGGTTATTTCAGTACTCCCTTCTCCTAGCCTAAGTAATTTTCTATAATGGTATGCCTCCTGATTCTATAGATTTAAGATTTCATGAATCCATTTCATTCTTTTAATTTTTTACATGTATCATTCTGGAAACGGTTTTCATCTTAGTGGTTTGTCATTTGGTTATTCTCACAGTCACTCTGCCCCCTACTATCTGGATGTATCTATTTTCCAATTTTTGTACGGGATTTAATTTTCTTTCTACTTTGGTGGCTGTACTCGGAGGAGGTAAGCTAGTTTCTGAAGCATTAGCTTGGCAAGATGTAACACACAATACTATTCTACTATAGCATAACTCATATGGTCCCAACTCCCAAGTCAGTTCAGTGCATATTTGTACATATAATATAGAATCTTGTGATCTACTATAAATTAGTGTACCTTATATTGTTCATGGGCTTTCTATTACTATATATTCAACCATGCCAATCTATAATTTTAGTCTAAAACTCAATAAATTGAGGTGCACTAAATCCTCTTTGAAACGTTTTAGAATTTGAGTTGGATCTAACTCAACCTTACATAATCGGCTTGTAAGCACATCTCATCCAGCATGGATCTCTCAACACACCTTACTCAAGTTCATGATTTGACATCTAAAGCGTGATTTGGGTGGTCGATAAGATGAGAGGTGTCTTTCATTTATGAATTTTTTTTATGTCACATCTCATATAATGTGAGTTTTTTAATAAAACTGATCAATAAGGGCTTGTTTGATATTAGAAAAAGTTTTGTTTTTATTTGTTGTTACAAAACTAGCAAACTGTTTTCTATCTTGTTTCAAAGATTATGCACAGAAAAAAGTGAAAAAAAAAGTGTTTTTCACTCTTGCTACATATAATTGAAAATGGAAACAAATTGAGAATAAGTTGGTAGTTTCATAGCTGAAAGTGGAATTAAGAAATGAATGGAAAAACATTCTTCCAAACCAGACAGTTTCCTGAAGTATTGAAAACCACATGTTGATTCCTGTTTTGGAGCTTTCTATTCATGGATGAGGAGGTTCAAATTATATGCATACACAAGAGGTTTCTTAAATTTTAGCCATACTTGTATAATTTGACTTTGACCTTTGCACTATCTTGCTTTATTTGAGAGCCAAATATGGTTTGGATTTTATATTTTGATCCGCGGAGTTGTATTTTAGTCAGAGGAGTTCATTTGAAAAGATATATGTACAAGGACTCATAATTAGTGTAAGAAGAGTACATGTGGAAATATGTACTAAGGCAATTTTGGCCTCTTGCTTTTGTACCTTGGTTTTGCACATGCATATATAGAATACATCCAAGATGGAGTAATGATGCTTGTATTTTTAGATAGTATTGTCATAGTCAATACAGAAGAGATAAATGTAAGGTTAGAGATGTAAAGACAAGCTTTAAAATACATTGAGTACAATTGTGCAAATAGAAACGGGACATTTGATATGCTTAGACAAGAGTTAAATCCTAACAATTCTTGACTTTTATGCATTTGATGTGAGTTTTGCGGCTATAATTTTAGAACCATAAAACCCAGTTGGATTGGTCTGGTGGTATTGACTGAGAACCTGAGAGTGTGCAGTGCTCCTACTCAAGGTCTCTCCCAGGTGCGCTAGTTTGAGTGAACTAATTTAGCTTCTTAAAAAAAAAAATAGAACCATAAAAAAATTATGCGACATTTATGACTTAATAAACAATATTTTCAAATTAATAATGAAAAGGCAATGGGCAAGGGGTGTGGTAGGGGACATTCTAGCTCTCATAGCATTTCTCAATTAAGTTGCAAATGTTTTTTTCCTTCAAGTTTGGTATGAATATGTCTCATGGAAATTAGGAGAGTTTCATTATTGTCCCCAATTTTACTTGTGTTTGTGTTGGGGGATAGAGCTATGTTGCTTCTCCTAGGGTTTTTAGTTTGTTCCTTTTCTTTTGTTGTGGTAGCTATTTGTTATTAAAAAGCAAGTGTTAGGAAAAGAGAATAATAAAAGGTGTATCACTATCACTCTTTGATGTTTCATTACTGGGATTTTATCGCAAAAAGCCAAACAAAACTGGGCCAGTGGACCTTCATCTATTCAGAGGGGTGAGGGCCATTTATTCAACACAATTATTCAAAAAAAAAATGTTGAGAAAGATGTTCAATAGACACTTCAATTTTGCTTTCGATCGGGCTGTAACTTTCGATTGAATGTTTTTGTGTGTAAAAATTCCATCGGGTTGTAACTCATGCTTGTTTTTTTTGCCAAGCGAACAATTTTGAGATGTTTATTGAACAACAGTTAAAAGAAACGTCACATAATATACAACAGGAATTAATTTATGCTTCATTTTGTGTGGGTCACTATTTTGTGATTCAGGTCACACGAGTGGGTTGTATATTTCCTCAAAAAAGAAGGGGTTGTATATCAATAATTGTCCTCTTCTTAAAAATAAAAAAAATCAATAATTGTCCTTAAAGTCCCCTAAAAAAAATTGTCCTCAAAGTGACGTGTATATTATTAATTGTCCAAGAGCAAAAAAGCATATGAATGTGTTGTGTTCTTCCTTAACCTCCAAATTAAAGAGCTAGAATTAAGCTTGGAATTGTCTTAGAATATGTTTTTGACACAAATTGTATTAAAACATTGAACCGATTAACCTCCAAATTTCAATATTCTTGTTACCATAATTAGAATTTTAATCTTAGTTTTCTTTAGGGGAATCTAAAGCTTTGTTTGCGAGTTTGGTGGAGAGGGGAGGGGAGGATTTGGGAAAAAGGAAGGAGCAAGTGGAAGAAATTGAGGACATTGAGAGGGAAGGGCTTTGGAGGTTAATTTTTCTTCACAAGACAAAACTCTCTTCATATGCGGGAACTAAAAGGTTGTATTGAAGAAGAGTTTTTGGGAGGTTTTGGAGGGTATATATGAATTCTTTAAATTTAATTTTGATTGTTATAGTATTCTTAATATTAAAAATATCTAATCTAAATCATAACTATTAGTTTATCATTCTAAGACACTCTTTCAAAAAAAATGCAAAAGATTTTTCCATTTCCCTCTATATTTTTCATCCCCGAAAG
>Ga0228710_1006610_pt1 | contig 17505 bp, 10 predicted proteins | sample MedpolnodulmetaG_FD_177995 | JGI IMG/M metagenome (GOLD analysis project Ga0228710, IMG submission 177995) | Root nodule microbial communities from Medicago polymorpha collected in Santa Monica, California, United States - pink nodules | ecosystem: Host-associated > Plants > Roots > Nodule...
TATATTTTTTTTTTTTTTTTGTTTTTTTTTTTTTTTTTTTTTGATAAATCAAAAGCAAAATGACATCCAAAAAGAATAGCGCCCAACTAAGTTGGTACCCTACTCTAATCTCTTGCCAAAGTAGTCTTGCATTACCTATGAAGCACGGACACACCTCGGATTAGGCGTCGTGTCCGACACGACACCGACACTTGTAATTACACTGAATTATGTATTTTTTTTCAAATTATTAGCTGTGTCAGTGTCCGTGTTGTGTCCGGTGTCCGTGTCTGTATCCGTGCTTCATAGTGCATTACACATTAGTTTTAAATTCAAAGTGTGATCATGTTTTTGCTCTTAATACTTTACTCTTCCTATTAGAAATGCCACTCATTAACCTACTGCATTTAAGAAATATCGAACAGTTTGATATGGGTAAAATTGATTACTCACTTCTATGGAAAACTAGTATCTGGTCAAATATGTTGACACTTGTAAACTGTGAACAAATTAGACAATCAAGTTAGTGGATATGCAAGTTTCACAACTTGGATTCAATCTGGTTTCACTCCTAATAATGATAATTTTATTAATTTACTAATGGATATGGATATCCATTACTACGAATACCATTACCTTATCTGTATCCATTAACTAAGATTTAATTGTGAATAATGTTTGAACTGAATGACGATAAGGTAAGTATTGAAGAAGATTTGCATTGCATTGCATGTAGCTGATTCAACACTGCTTCTTCTTTTCTTCTTTTATTTTTTCTTTCTAATTTGAATGAGGCAGTGATGATTGATGGAAGGATGGTTGTGTGGCAAGGTGTATTTGACGCAGCCACCACTATTCTTCTCTCTCTTTCTTTCTGAGCCTCCTTTTTTGTTGCCATTGCATTGTAAGTTTGTGATTGTGAGTGAGTGAGGCTTTGATGAATGAGTTAGTTTCTCACTCTCATTGCCAATGATCCATCGTTTCTATTTCTCTCTCTCTACATACACACACACACACCACCACCACCAACAACAACAACAGCATAAACGCGCTCGCTCTCTCTTTCTACTTCTTCTTCTTCAACATCCTCGTCGTTGTTCGAACTCAACGCGACCTTTTTTTCTCTCTTCTTCTTTTCGATATTACGAGGCTGTGATGATCCATGTTTCAGATCAGGCATTCTGAGTGTGAAGAACAACACAGCTGTGTTATGGCGAGGCGACTCTGTCTGTTGCAGTCGCAGCCATGCTCCTGCTCTGCCTCTTCACTCTCTTCTCTGACAAACAATACACTTCTATCTGAGCCTCCTATTCTTCTTTTACACCCCCACACTCTTAGTCTCTCTGGAGTGAGAGGCTGAGATAGATTAGGGTTTCAGTCTGTCTTTTTCACCTCATCTCCTACTTTTCAGGTGGTGGTACAAACAAAACACAAGATGTCAATATCTATACATGCTTAACAAATTCGATATTGATTTTGTTGAAGAAATGAGGTACATTTCTTTTACTTTCATCTCATTCACAACACCAACTTCATTGCCATGCCAATTTTCATATTTAGAGCCCGTTTGTTACGGATTATAACAGAAAAGTGTTTTGATGCTAAATAATTTAGAGACTAATTTTTAGAGATTTTTAAAAAAATGCAGAAGTTGTTTTGTGTTTGTATTTGTCTTCTAGAATGAGAAAGCAGTTTTTTTTGCTAAAGTTATTTATCAGAAAATGATTTTCTGAGAAACTACTAAAAATTAGTTATTTAGAGATATTTTAAAAAAGCAGAAGTTGTTTTCTGTTTGTATACTAGAATGAAAAATCACTTTTTTTTAAAAAAAAAAAAAATTAGTTATCACAAAATGATTTTCTGAAAAATTACTAAAAGCAGCTTCTCATTTGAAGCAGGTTTTAGTTTTTTGTCAGACGGAGAAAAACTGCTAAAAGTATTATTTTGTTTAAAACTGTGATTTTTTTTATGAAAAAAGCTGTAACAAACATGCTCTCAATTTCATGTGACGCAGACCCTCTAATCTTTTGCCACGGTAGCCTTGCATTAGACATTAGTCTTAAGTTCAAAATGTGATCCAATTTTCTATGTGTGTATTCTGCAATGAATATGGTTCTGCAAAGCGGAAATGTGGTTTCGGCAACAAAGAATCTACATATTGTCCTTAGTTCTACTTTTATTGCTTTTATGTGTGTATTCTGCAAAAAGTGTTCTATTCAGAATATTAATACTACCATCATGGATAAATATGTGCTCTGTCTTGACCTAACTTTTGGCTATATATGTTTTCTTCTCCAGTGCTTTCGTTTGTAGTGTTTCAGAAGATCCGTTAACTTTGGAGCTGCTAGATGACCTATTTAGGTCTTTTTAAATTTTCAAAATGGGAAGAGGCTAAAGATATAAATTGATTAAAATCTTCATACCGATGGCAAAAAGGTAGATTCATAACCAACTGTCAATCTCTAATATAAGATGTTGCAACCTTGTTTTGCTATAATTTCCATGGTTGCAAACCGACACAGATTGGGAATGGTTCGGCTTGTTGAACTGTTTCTTGTGGTATGTATTTGAATGAGGATGTTGGATGGATGGTTCTGCCAAGGTGTTTCTATCATGAGCCTAAATATGTTTTATATATAAAAGGATATTTTGTCAACGTTTCTGTTATTCTAAAATCTGGATGTGCAAAATACATATTCTTACTAAGGATCATTTGTTTGAGCTGACTGACAGTTAGTATCGAAGAAGTGAACACTGCTTCTTATTCTTTTACTAATTTGAATGAGGCAGTGATGATGGATGAACGAATGGTTTTGTGGCGAGGCATTTCTTCTGACGCAGCCACCACTTGTCTCATTCTTTCTGAGCCTCCTTTTTTGTTTCAAGTTGATGAGTGAGTGAGGCTTTGATTGATGAATGAATTGGTTTCTCTCTCATAGCCAATGATCGATCATTCCTACCACTTCTCTCTCTCTCTCTCTCTCTCTCTCTCTCTCTCTCTCTCTCCACCCCCACCAACAACAACAAAAGCACGCACACTTCCTCTCTTTCTTTTACAGCAACATCAACAACCTTGTCTTCAAACTCAATCAGGACCTTCCTTTTCTCTCTCTTCTTCTTCTTTTGGTATATAATAAGGCAGTGATGATCGATGTTTCAGATCAGACATTGTGAGTGAAGAAGAAAACAGCCGCGTCATGGCGCGGCGACTCCATCTTGCAGTCGCAGCCATGCTCCTGATCTTCCTCTTCTCTGACAAACAATACATCTCTCTATCTGAGCCTCTCATTCGATAATAATTGTGTCATTTCCTAATAATGTTGTTTCTGACTTGAGAGTGATGAGATAGATTACGGTTTCAGCCTCTCTGGTTTCTCTGTGAATCAATGGTAAATGCAGAGACACAAAACGCTCTTCAATTATGAAGTGAAATATGTATAACTCTATCTCTTGTGTTTTACCTATCTCTTACTTTTCAGGTAGTGGTACAATCAAATAACAAGATGTCAATATCTATACAAGCTTAACAAATTTGATATTCTTTCTGTTGAAGAAATGAGGTATATTCATTTTCACTCATCACATTGACAAAGCCAAGTTCATTACTATGGTGATTTTCATATTCAATTTCTTATGTTGTGTTGTGGACCGTCTAACTTTCGTGCCAAAGTAGTCATGCATTACACATTAGTCTTAAATTCAAAGTGTGATCAGATTTTTGCCAACAATTTGAAATGGGTAAAAATAATTACTTATGACTTCTAGGGAAAAACTAGTATCTGGTCAAATATGTTGGCACTTGTAAGTTGTGAGCAATTTAGTCATTGGAGATGCAAGTGTCACAGCCATGGGCGGAGGCAGTATATGGCTAGGTGTGGCTATAGCCACACCAAATTTCCAATTTTTTTTTTTTGATATACGGAGAATGCCTATAAAAATGAAATGTTAGAGGAAGTTGACCGCTTATTTTGTCCCAATTAGCAATTGTTGGGGTTATAAATAGATATGGGCTAATAAAACTTGCCCAAATAAAACTACCAAAACTGTTATTTGAATGAAATAGTATAGTCTTTAATTTCATTGTGCAATTTTTTTTGGCATTGTTGTTTTAGCCACACCAAAAAATTACTCCTGGATCGCCTTGGTCACAGCTTGGATTTAATCTGGTTTTACTGCTAATTACAACATATTCCTCCCAAGTCTTTTGCTCATTACTGTGCAGCCAATGAACTTCTGTTAGATTTACTTTGTATATGACAATTTCTCTGTCATTGCTTCTTACTAAGAATAAATATGGTTCCGGCAATCAAGAATCTACAAGTTGTCCTTAGTTCATCTTTTTTTATGTGTTTCTTCTGCAAAAATGTTCTATTACCATACCATCATGGATAAATATGTTGCTCCTTCTTGACCTAACTTGTGGCTATATATGTTTCCTTTTCCGGTGCTTTTGATTGTCGTCTTCAAAATAGCAAGAGCCTAAAGGTACAATAATTTTATTAACATCTTCATACCCATGGCAAAGAAATAGATTCATAATCAACTGAACGTTGTCAATCTTTAATATAAGATGTTGCAACCTTGTTTTGCTATAATTTTCATGGTTACAAACTGACACAGATTGAGAAATGGTTCGGTATGTTGAACTGTTTCTTCTCGTGTGTTGGGTATGTATTTGAATGAGGCAGTGATGTTGGATGGATGGTTCTGCTAAGGCGTTTCTATCATGAGCCTAAATATGTATTATATATATTAAAGGGTATTTTGTTAAATTTTTTATGTTGTCAGTTAATCTAAAATCCGGTTGCGCAAAATACATATTTTCCTAAGGGATCATTTTTTTGCCGTCCGGATTCTAAATTTTGGATAAAACGCGTTCGGATTTTAAAATTCGGACAATAATTAAAGAAAGACAAGCTTGTCCTTAAACAGAAAGTGTCCTTCAATAAATTGTGAGAAAGTGTCAACCAAGTTAGCAATGCAGCCAGTAGTTTCCGGTCAAATATGTTGACACTTGTATATTGTGAGCAATTTAGCCAACCAAGTTAGTGGAGATTCAAGTGTGACAGCTTGGATTAAATCTGGTTTTACTTCTAATAACAACAGATGCTTCCCAAGGCTTTAGCTCATGAGGCCAAGTAACATCTGTTATATTTAACTGACTTTTCATTAAATGGGAGTGTTAAAAGTCGAGTCATTCAACTCTTTTCTACTTTTCCTATTACTTATTATGTATATCCTGATGGTAAGTGTTGAAGTTAAAGGTTGAGTCATTCAACTCTTTTCTATTTTTCCTATTACTTATTATGTATATCCTGATGGTAAGTGTTGAAATTTGGGGCCTAACTCATCCTTACAAAACCTGCTTGTAAGGTGAGGAGTGCCTCCTCTTTATAATCTCTTCTCAAGAGTCCTATCTATCCGATGTGGGACTAAATCCACCCCCTCAAAGCCAACACAATGAAGGTGTTGGAAGCTGCAATGAAGGCAAACCAAAGGCCGCAATTTAGGCCACAGGGGTGGACGGCAATAAAGGCGGAATTTCCAACAGTATGTATTGAAGATTTGCAATGCATGTAGCTGAATACTTGCTTCTTATTCTAATTTTGTTGGGTATTATTAAATTGAATTAAAACGAATGAGGCTGTGATGATGGATGGATGAATGGTCGTGACAAGGCGTTTCTGACGCAGCCACCACTCTCTTTCTGAGCCTCATTTTTTGTTGCCATTGCAAGTTTTTGGGTGAGGCTTTCATGAGTTTCTCACTCTCATTGCCGATGATCATTCCTACTAAACTCCACTCTACCACCACCAACAATAACAACAACAAAAGCTCTCTCTCTCTCTCTCTCTCTCTCTCTCTCTCTCTCTCTCTCTCTGCATCATCACCATCATCATCATCATCCTTGTCGTCATCGTCATCGTCATCGCCGTCGTTGAACTCGATTCGACCTTCTTTTTTTTCTCTCTTCTTCTTTTGGATGTAACGAGGCAGTGATGATGTTTCATGCAACTGCATCAGATCAGACATTGTGAGTGAAGAAGAAAACAGCCGTGTCATGGCGAGGTGACTCCAACTTGCAGTTGCAGCCATGCTCGTGCTCCTCCTCTTCACACTCTTCTCTGACAGTACACCTCTATCTGAGCCTCTTATTCTTCTTCAATGCCCCCTACTCTCTCTCTCTCTCTTGTTTTTCACCTCATTACTTTCTTTTCCGGTGATGGTACAAACAAAACTCAAGATATCAATATCTGTAGAGACATAAGAAATTTGATATTGATTTTGTTGAAGATATGAGGTACATTTCTTTTTCATTTATCTCATTGACAACACCAAGTTCATTGTCGTGTGGATATTCATATTCAATTTCATGTGCTGTAGAGTCTTGCATTACACATTAGTCTGAAATTCATAATGTGGTCACATTTTTGCTCTTTTAGCTATAGTACTTTACTCTTCCTACTAGAAATACCATTCATTAAACTACCACATTTAGAAAATATCAAACAGTTTGAAGTGGGTAAAAGTAATTACTTATTACTTTTGTTTTATGGAAAATTAGTATCCGGTCAAATATGTTGACACTTGTAAATTGTGAGCAATATTGCCAACCAAGTTAGTGGAGATGCAAGTATCACAACTTGGATTCGGTCTGGTTTTACAGCTCATTACCGTGAAGCCAATTAACTCTGTTAGATTTACTTTGTACATGATAGTTGGTCTGTCATTGCTGCTTATTAGTAGTTTCCGGCAACAAAGAATCTGCTAATTGTCCTTAGTTCATTTTTGATTGCTTTTATTTGTGTATTCTTCAAAAGGTGTTTGATTCAGAATATTAATGCATACCATCATGGATAAATATGTTGTTCTTTACCTAACTTTTGGGTGTATATGTTTTGTTTTTCAGTGCTTTTGATTTTAGGTTTCAAAAGATCCACTTCAGAGTGAACGTTGGAGCTGAGCACCTATTTAGGTCTGTTTCAATCTTCAAAATGGGAAGAGCCTAAAGGTACAACAAAATGACAAATTGATTAACATCTTCATACCCATGGATAAAAGATAGATTCAACAAACTGAAAATTTTGTCATTCTTTAATACAAAGTGTTGCAGCCTTGTTTAGTTTTAGTTTTAATGGTTGAGAACTGACATGGATTGGGAATGGTTTGGTTTGTTGGGTATTGAATTGAATGAGGCAGTGATGATGTATGGATGGTTCTGGCAAGGCGTTTCTATCATGTTGACGCAGCCAGCCATCTTTCTCTTTCTGATTCTGAGTCTCTTCCTTTGCAACTACGCGTTAGTTTTTGAGGCTTTGCTGCTCTCAGAGATGATTCTGTCTGTCTCTGAGTTGCTTTCATTGCCAATGATCATTCCTGCTGTCTGAGTTTGTACAAACCACTATTGTTCCGTGATACGCTATTTAGTCAAAATGTTGTCAAATAGCGGCTATAGTGGTGTTATAGCACTCAAGCACTGTTACGTAGCAGAATTTGAACACTCCGCTATTTGCCACACTCCACAATTGACAACACTGCTTCTCCTCTCTCTCTCTCTCTCTCTCTCTCTCTCTCTCTCTCTTCATCCTCATCAAACTCAAACCCTAACCCTTCATGATCTTCAATCTTTCTTCTTCTTTTGAATATAACAAGGCAGTGATGATACTTCATGCAACTGATTCAGACATTGTGGGTGAAGAAAACAGCCATGTACTGGCGGGGTGACTCTGTCTATTGGTCCTTCCATAGACGCATGTATTCGCAGCCATGCTCATGCTCCTCCTCTTCATTCTCTTCTCTGACAAAATAACCTCAATCTGAGCCTTGTATTCTTCTTCAACACCCTCACTCTTCATCTCTCACCCTCTCTTCCTAGCTTTATTTTCCTTTCTTGCAAAGCAGTAATAAAAAGCACTGCATTTCAACGTTTTCTGTCAAGTGTCATCTAATAGCAGTTATAACTTGTAGCGCAACATAATGTAAGTTGAACAAACCTCTATGTCTGTGATATGCCTATAATTGTTTTCAAATAGCGCCACTGTATCATAGCAGAACTTGAGCAAATCACAATTTTCCATGATCCATCATGGTTTCAGTCATCTTGACCCTACGCATGTTTTCTACACCTGTTATTATTTCCTTTGCTTTTTTCCCCATTAACGGCGCCATTCCCCCTTTTGAGCATCCTATTTTTATTCAACACCCCCACACTTACTCGCCTATACGTTGTGTATGATTTCTACACCTGTTACTCTTTCCTTTGTTTTCTTTTTTTAAAAAGAATCGTTTATTGTTTTTGAATTTCCAGCAGATTTGTAGTAAACATGGTTCCGAATAGAAAGAATCTACAAGTTGTCCATAGTTTATCTTTTATTGCTTTTATGTGTGTATTCTGCAAAAAGGTATACTATTCAGAATACTGCCGCATATCATCATGGATAAATATGTTGTTCCTTATTGACCTAACTTTTGGCTATACCTGTTTTCTTTTCCAGTGCTTTTGATTGGAGTCTTTCAAAAGATCCACTTCAGAGTGAACTTTGGAGCTGCTTGTAAACCTATTTAGGTCTTTTTCAATCATCAAAATGGAAGAGCCTGAAGGTACAGCAAATTGATTAACATCTTCATACCCATGGAAAAGAGATAGATTCACATCAACTGAAAACATGGTCAATCTTTAATACAAGGCGTTGCAAGTTTTAATGGTTGAGAACTGACTCGGATTGGGAAATGGTTTGGTTTGTTGAACTGTTTCGTCTGGTGTGCCGGGTATTGAATTGAATGAGACAGTGATGATGGATGGATGGTTCTGGTGAGGTGCTTCTATCTTGTTGACGCAGCCAGTGATCTCTCTCTTTCTGAGTCATTTACAACTACTTATTGTGAGGCTTTGCCGCTCTCAGAGCTGACTATTTCTGTCTCTGAGTTGCTCTCATTGCCAATGATCATTTCTAGTTCTGCTTTCTCTACCCACAGCAACAGCAACAACATCCACGTCCTTGTTCTCTCTCTCTTTCTCTCTTCACCATAACCAAACACAAACCCTTCATGATCTTCATTCTTTCTTCTTCTTCGGGATATAACGAGGCAGTGATGATATTTTGTACAACTGATTCAGATATTGTGAGTGAAGAAAAGAGCCTATGTACTGGTGAGGCGACTGTGTCAGTGGGTCCTTTCACAGACGTATGTAATCACAGCCATGCACTTTGCTCCTCCTCTTTGCTCTCTTTTCTGATAAAACATCTAATCTGAGCCTTGTATTCTTCAACACCCCTACTCTTCATCTTTTTCCCCTGTTCTAGCTTAATTTTCCTATCTAGAAAAGCAGTAAAGATTACCTGTTTTCAACATTTTCAATCCAGTGTTGTCAAATAGCGGCGCCGGCTATAGTGGTGCTATAGCACTACAGCATAGCGGAATTTGAGCAAACTACTATTGTTTGCAAACTGCAATGTCCACCAATGTTGTCAAAAGAATATGAGTAAAAAGATATTTTCCACAATGAGTGATTGACTACACAGTTTCATTCATCCCCCCCATATTTTCTTTCTTTACTGGCACTTTCCCCCCCTTTTTTTGAGTATCCAGCATTATTTCCCCCACATATTCTCCATTTGGCACTTCGATTTATGTTTTCCTTAGATATTTTTTTTAATAATTCTACAATATTTGTGTGCCATTATTTGGTAATATTATTCCTATTTTGTTTGTGAGGTCGAGTGTGAGGCTGAGATAGATTATGGTGAGGGTCTGTCTGGTTTCCATCTGAACCATCTCTTAATCACCCACCTCTAACACTAACACTGCTACATATGTTTTCATCTTATCTCTTACTTTTCAGGTGCTACAAGCGGGACACGAGATCCCAATATATAAATAGGAAGTTGATTCTGCTGAAGAAATGGGGTACATTTGCCATACGGATTTTCATATTCAGAAGAATCATCAAGCCAAATAATAAGGACTCCTACAAGTACTCTTAATCATATATTGCAAGCTGGTCTGTCTTTGGGAGCTTGATCATAAAATCAGAAATTTGGTCCTCAATTATTCTTCTCCAGTCAAGCCAAACTTGGTCCCCAAATTTTGGATGTTATAAATTGTAAATACGAATAAATTACATGCCCTGTAATTGTTGTCTTCTTTACTTTATACGTTTTGGGTATGAGTTACATTGTTCTCTTGGGGTACAATTATGAGGGTAACTTCCATTTATAATATTTCCATGGTTTATTTTTTTCTTTCAATAATGATTCATTCCGTTTTGTATTATTGGAATAAGAGATGGCCGAAGTTGGGGAGAAAGAACTAATGAAGTGCATCAAATCTGTGTGTATACTAATTGCTAACATGTGGTCAATGTTCTCCACCAGCTCTACCTGAACATAACATATAGCAGTTAAAAGAAGAGGGAAAATGGCAAACAATCATTTTGGTCTCTAAACATGTAAAATTTGGTGTCACATTAGTCTTTGTATGTAATAAAACTGCAATTGCATCACTAGTATCTCTTTTGTTAGTAATTTCATAGGCTAAATTGATCAACAAAATATGCATTCGAGAACTAAATTGACTAAAAAACAATTTCATAAACTAAAATGACTAATAAAAAATATACTTGTGGATGTCTTTGCAGTTTTGATACACATGATCACAATAAATCATAAAACTTAACCAGAAATATTGGCACCACAATCACATACATGAAATGGGGACCGTATTACATCGGTTGTAGCTTATACACATAAAATCAACACCTAAGCGTGTTACAAATCCAAATTAACATAATCAGATTTATCTACTAAGAAACAAGAAGTTAGTGTTTTATATTTTTCATATTGGGGATTCTAAAGGAACCAATTTATGTTTTTCCTTTAGTTTTAGTCCTAGAAGACACATTAGCATTTCATTTGTTCTTCAAACTAGCCACGTTCGCTTTTTTCAATGAGTTAACGTCTTTGTTTAAGAATAGTTGTTTAATGATAGAGACTAAAATGACTAACATATGGTTGAAAGAATGATTAAACCGTGTTTTCGTTTGAGTCGGGGACCGGTGTGGCAACATCTTACACCTTTAATGACCAAAATGGTGGTTTGCCCTTTTTTATTAAATAAGTCAATATCTTTTAATATGCAATGCTTATATTGTTATGCAATTTCTTGAAGTATATGAGCAAGTACTTGTGAGATGCAATAAATGGATTTTGCCTAGTCTCTTGCTGAAATGCTGGGTAGTTAGGACTAAATACTAACTATTAGGTAGTTAAGACAAAATCTTAACTATCTAACGTATTAGTACTCTCAGTCTAACCTCTGAACTAGTCGATGTACAACATTATTCATTCAACTCAACCGGGCATAAAATTTCTTGATGAAGATTTTTCAATTTATTTTAATTTATCCATTTCTCATGCATATATAAGACGAGTACCTAAGTTTACAAGATGCAGCATTCTGCTGACATGCATCAGCAGCATTCATGGTCTGTTCATTCCTTTCAAGAAGCACAGAACCTCTTTGAATTGGGTTAGCAATGATTATCTGCAAATATATTTGTCATGAAGGCTCACAAAAATAGACAAATGCTTTCAAATGAGGTAAAAAGGGAAAATGAAAAGCAAATAACAGATGAGTACAATGGATTAAACATAGCTCAACACACGACAGTAAATCACAAGTAGCAATATCTTATCAATACCTTGAGAGAGTGTAGAAAGGAATGGAAATTGGGTACAGAGAAGCAGAGATGATGGCCTCTAGGAGTAGTGGCACTCCATGGACCTTCAGGGAGATTGTTGGATGGGTTGCGCTCGATGAGGTGAAGGTGAAGATATAAGGAAGAAGATGGAACTTAGGACTTTCTTCTACTTCCTCAAATCCAAATATCTGAAAACAAGTTGTTATGTTATGTGATGAGTGGTTACCTCTTGATATATGGTTCAGACTCACTGCTGCCATTTCACCTTCACTCTTCTCTTTCTACATATTTCTATTTCACCTTTCTCCTCTTTGAACAAATATTTTAAAGAAATGAAATGTTAATATGTGCCGCCCGGTACTAGTTTTTGCATTGAAAATATATTATTTTAAGAGTAAGTATCTAGATTTTTTTTAATTATAATATAGTCCCTCACATTACTGATATTCTAAAATCATTCTTAAAATTTGAAATTTTATTCAAATTTCTTCCTCTTTTAGTATGTGTAAAGACTAAAATTGGAATGACATTTCCATTCAAAATAAAAAAAAAGACTAGAATGACATTAGATCGATAATATAAAAGTTTAATTGCAGTTTTAACCCCCTAACTTTTCCAAAGTTGCGATTTTGGCCCCCTAAGAGAAAAACTACAAAACAGCCCCCTAAGTTTTGCAATTGTAGCAGTTTTGACCCCAAGGCAAAAAAAAAATAAAAAAAATAACACGTGGCACCTCACTTAGGGTGCCATGTCAGCGTAGACCGAGTCAATATCAACCTTGGGGGCCAAAACTGCCACAAGTGCAAAACTTAGGGGACTGTTTTGTAGTTTTTTTTCTTAGGGGGCCAAAATCGCAACTTTGAAAAAGTTAGGGGACTAAAACTGCAATTAAGCCTAATATAAATGATCATTACAAATGAAGCAACAATATCCCGGGGGACAAATCCCACCCAAGACTTAGAACCGAGATGCTTACAAATGTTTTTACATCTCTTAATAAAAGCAACATTGACGTTAATTCTCATATAGAGAGATATTAATAAAATCTAAAATGCTATGATCAAATTAAGATTTTTTTTCAAGGTGTGTTGTAGTAAAACTTATCAAACTAATGTGATTTTGAACTAAGAAACCCCAACCAATTTGCTTCATAGGATTAGTGTTAATAAACTGCCAAAGGGATAACGCTATAGCAATGGAAACGTGACAGAAAGATGTTTTGCTAAAAACCGTATGGTTCCTTCCCTTCTAAATCAACCAGAAGGTGACACTAAATATATGATGCAAAACGGTGATAAACACTTCAAAGATTGAAGACTTGTTGACGAAGCTAAGTTATGGAGCAATGAAGACCTCCCTTTCAATGACTAAGAAATGAAAAATTACTCACCAATACTTTAGAACAATACTCCCAAAACTGTCACCTAAGAAGCAAGAAATTCAAAAGATCAAAGCAATAATATTGTGGTTGTTACGATCACCGTAATGGTGGGCTACGGCGACAACTTTGTGTAACTTATTTTGTTGGTTTTTCTTCGTAGAATTTGAATGGTTTTCAAAGTTAAAGGATCTAGTGTGAATCTTTTTCCTTTAGCAAATTAAAAAAAAGTGGGATAGGAGTATATGATTCTAGAATTTGCGAACCGTTCGAACAAATTTCCAATTGAAATTGTAGAAAATGTTCTAGTCAAAGTTAAAGATATGGTAATAATAACCGATTTTATAGTTATGGACATCAAGTAGATGACGAGGTATCCATATTCCTTAGTAGACATTTTCTAACCACCACGGGTGTCCTAATTAACGTTAAAAATATGAAAATTTCATTTAGCTTTGGTAGTAAGGTAGTGAAATTTCAATATGACAATCACAGTCATGAATCTTCAAAAACTTACTCTTTTGAATCTAATCGTGAACAAACCTCCTAATGGAAACAATGCTACAAGTTCACAAAATGAAAGGGGCTTTGAAAAAAATAAAGCCACCCAATATACCACCTTAAATAAGCAAGCACTTAGGTTAGATTAAAAGGATAGCTGAAGAAATGGAGGCCAAAACACTAACAAAACCATAAAAGAACCGAAACCAATGCAAATGACAAAGATCATTACAACTATAGTAAAATTAGGAACCTTTTGTTGTAGGTCTGCTTGCACAGGCCTATAGTCGACCCTTCTAAACAAGAAATCACAAGTAGTAGCAAGCAGTATCATTAATCAAAATGATTAGAGGGTAAAGGAAAACAAGACTAGGTTGATGATAGTTGGTCTTGGTCACACACAAATCAGTCACAAATGCATATATTGTTACATTTGTTTGGTGTCCTTAAATGATAATAAGGTTGGTTATTTATTATTATAGTTTTATGGTACACATGAACACCAAAGTAGCTAGGTGGAGTCTTCGATGCTAGTAAATACTTCCAAGCCATTACCTGCATATACAATTAATTAATACTATGGGATCATCTCATCTTAAGGCCAATAAACAAGGCATTAATATATAACAAGACAAACAAAATTTCAGTAAATTATAGTACAAAAATTACTAATTAGTCTTAATTACCATCAGGATCATAGAAGAAAACTCGTTTGATGTTGCCAATATCAGTCTCAAAAGTCTCAATACCCTTGTCCTGTATAAAAAAATGGCCTGTGAAATTATAGTAATATCTAACAAAACACAAATCTAATTAACAACAGTGGATGAAAAGAAAAGAGAAGTACCTTGAGAGTGTTGTGAAAGGAATGGAGATTGGAGATGGAGAAGCAGAGATGATGGCCTAAGCGGATATGAGAGGGGTCTTTAACAGGAATGGATGATGATGGAGCATCCTCGTTGTTGCGAGGTATGAGGTGGAGAAGGATGGAAGAAGAGGGAAAACGCATCCATATAATCTTGAATTGTCCAAAGTCAGGGGTCTCTACTTCCTCAAACCCAAACATCTGATGAATTATTCATACTCCAAACTTATAAGATGGTCGCACCAAAAAAAAGCAACAAGATGTTGTATGTGAGTACTACTACTAAGTTATGAAGTATTGACATGATAGTGATACTAACATGTTGACGCTAGTAAAAATCTGAAAAGATAAATTAATTGAATGTGATGACATGCGTTGTATGGGTCGGAGACACCATATATGTCTTCCATTAAAAGTGTTAGTGTTGGAGAGTGCTAAGTGCTAACCTCTTGGTAGAATTTGGCGAGGCGTTTTGTGTCGAATGACCCTTGAGCTATATGGTTTAGACTCACTCCTTCTGCTGCTGCCATTTCTTCTATCTTTTCTAGAGAGGAGATTTCTATTGATTGGGAAACAATAATGGTGGTGACCACTATCTAGCACCCTTTAATTTCGTTGAGTATCCATACCCATGTGATGATTTGAAACGATGAAAGATAGCTATATATGTGTCTTCCACTTACAATCCACTTATTTAAATAGTTTATACTTTTATGGTGGACACAATATATTTAAATAAGGGTCCTTAAAAAAAAGATTTAAATAAGGGGAATTAGTCACTTTAGTCCCTGAATGGAAAAAAAGTAGTCACTTTAGTTCCTGAATGTCGAGAAATTGCAAAACAGTCTCTGAATGTAAACCTGTTGGTTAATTTCAAAGACTAAAGTGACTAATGAAGTCTACATTCAGGGACTAAATTGACTAACAGAGTCTGCATTCAGGGACTAAATTGACTAACAGAGTCTGCATTCAGGGACTAAATTGACTAACAAAGTCTACATTCGGAGACTATTTTGCAATTTATCTGCATTCAGAGACTAAAGCGACGACTCATTTTCTATTCAGTGACTAAAGTGACTAATCTCCCTTTAAATAATCATTACAAAGTTTGTCAAAAAAAAAAAGCATCTTCGCAAAAATACAAAGTACTTTAAACATAATTAATTTAGAAAGGAAACATAAATTAGAAGACTTAAACACTAAAATTGCATAACACTACTTTACTAATTTTGTTGTTAATTCATTTTTTTTTCTAGGGTTCAAAATCCGGACGTTGCATATATTATGCATTGTCCTTATCAACTAAGTTAAGTTTACGGAGACCGTTTTAATTCTTTCAATGTGTCATTATGGACTTGGTGTAGCAAATTGGTGCATTTATGTTGTCGTATGTCTTCAATCCAAATTAATATGGAAAATTATTTAAAATCTCTTTTTGTAATCTAATAAGACTTCCTACCATGCACAAGATTTAAGCTTTTATTAAGCTAGCACATGATTTAAGTTAGAGTTTTGAAAACTTGTATGATATAATTAATTTTTAAACTTGTATTAACCAATTTTTTATCTCCATTATTAATGATATAGCTAGTTGGATATTACATATAGATATCAGCTTCCTATAAAAAAAAATTGATATCTATACTATCCCTTGAATTGATTGTGGCTTGGGTATTTTATTACATAGTTAAAGCATTAATCTTTTACAGCCATAAGAAATTGATAATTTGTTTATTTGTGACAATGAGAGTTTTTTGGATTGGGTAGTTGAAGAAGTTGTAAGTCCTGATTTCAAACTCGGACGTAGGAGGAAGAAAAAAAACGGTGTTTCATCTTTCTTTTTTTAATTTCATATTTTTTAGTGACTTGCCCACAAATTCATAATAATAGGATTGATGCACTTTGTGTACATCAATATTTTTTAATTAAAAACAAAATCAGTAGATACTACAAACACCATTAACAAAATATAGATAAACTAGTTTTTCCTCTTCTTTTTTTTGTCAAGTAGCCTAGTGGCTAGAGCTCACACAATTTAATTGTGGAGAAGTGGAGTGTCCGGGGTTCGAACCCCGACCCCTACATATGAAATACAATATCCCTACCAACTGAGTTAAGGTTACGGGGATCCATCCATTAGACCTTCAAATGTATAATTCATCCGTCCATATATAATAATAGATATAGTTAATAAAATGTAGAAGCAATGCATTCCTAAAAACTCTCCCTCTCCAACTCATTGATGTCATAATTCCAAACATTTCGCACATCACATCTCATATACTCCACACATTATGTATATATACAATTTACACTTCCTCTCATTTCTCTCCCACTCTGTGTGATGTTTGGATAACACACATGACATAGAGAGACAAAGGTTCTTGTCATGGATACCATCAATAGGAACAACCATCGAGAAACAGAAACACTCTCTAGGATTAGGTTGCAAGAGGGTATCATTTTGCTTCTCTCACGTTGGTATGCCCTTCAAATGGCCATCAAGAACCAATGGGGTGGTTGTGATTCCCTCCAAAAATCACACCAACTTGCTTCTCATTTATTCTCTTGGCTCTCCAAATCCAATGGTATTTGTGTTGTGGATCAATTTTCTCTATTTCATTTTTTATTTATTGATTCATCATCCATTATGTCTCATTTGTTTTTTCTTTGTTATATGTAAATTTGTATTGATTACAGCACCAATTCGTATTGAAGATTTAGAAAATCTACTACATGAATCCATGTTGCTTACATTCAATACAGAGATAGAAGATGGCAGCATTGAACAGGTATACATTCACACATTTTCCATTTCCAATTTTACCAAATCTATGTTTGTCAAAAATTTCAATCATCCATATTTTAAGTGTCATCTCAATACACATGAAATTTGTCTGAAGTATGTGATATTATATATGTTTGAAATCGATCATTAATAGAGATTAACTAATTATGTTCAAGGAAATTTTAATTTGAGCTTTTTTTTCTCTGGATCTTGTAAGTAGGTAAATGTTACAAAACAAATAAGTTTTATTTCTTGATATTCTTTGGTTTTTTTTTTTTTTTGGTCTTTGATAT
>Ga0228710_1006611_pt1 | contig 17502 bp, 9 predicted proteins | sample MedpolnodulmetaG_FD_177995 | JGI IMG/M metagenome (GOLD analysis project Ga0228710, IMG submission 177995) | Root nodule microbial communities from Medicago polymorpha collected in Santa Monica, California, United States - pink nodules | ecosystem: Host-associated > Plants > Roots > Nodule...
CACAACAGCAAAATTGGAATGATGAATTTGAGAGTACAAAGCCCAATTTGATTTACCAACCATTCACAATGGAGAGATACGAGCTTCAGCCACTTTGGATTTCAGGAACTGAAAGTGATTTGGGTTTAAAGATTAACGATATGAGGCGAGAAAGGAAACTGAAATCGATTAACAGTTATGGATTTGGGTTTTAGTTTTGAAGATTTAGAATTTTGTTAGAGAAGTTTAAGATTCAGAATTGACAATTGATGAAAAAGAGAAGAGAAGAATGGAGGGAAAGAAATTACAGAAGAAGGAAAGGAATATTCTGAGAAGAGAGATGAAAAGTATGGATCCCAAAAAATATAGTTTTTTTTTATTAAAATTGATTTTTTTTTTAAAAAAAATATTGATGACTGGTTGCAGCAGGTTATACAAGGAGGTTTATTGGTGGACTTTTTTTGGGAGGTCCATGTTAGGGGGCACCCAAACTCATATCATTATACTACCATCGACAAATCTCTCTCTGTACAATATTCATTGGAGAGAGGAAGAGGGGAAAAAATGACCATACCAACCAATTTAAACATGGAAAATCGCATCTTTATCAAATTTAAGAACAAACATTCACTATTTCCTCTTGATTTCTAGCAATTTCGTAGCAGAAAAATAAGAAATAATCGGAACAACCCATTAGAAAAAATTAATCAACTTTAGGATTGGAGGAATAGGTTGAATCTTTGAAAAATTAGATTTGTGTTGAAGTTGAATGAACTTAGTTTCTTGTTTATGTTCAGATCTATACACAATTTATGATTTATTTGATGATCCAAAAACACACACAACAATGGATCTGCGATTGGTGAGAAAGGAGAGAGATAGAGTTTGGGTTTGGTTAGAAATAGACAGTTTGTGATGAGTATATAATTTTTCCTTTTTTAATTTGTTAAAAATTGAGAAACTGGAAAGAAGAGGTATTTGAGATTTTAGGATTTGATGTTTATTTTTTTCTTTCTAGATAATATGATATGATGAAGGTGATTTAAAGATGATGAATAATTGAAGATGATGAAGAGAGAGAAAAGTGTAAAAATCAAGTATCGATTGCACACCGTTAAATAGACCTATAATCAAATGATTAACATCATATCAAGAATAATACAAGTTAGAAAACTAACTGAGGGGACCAACTTAGTTAACAGAAGTAGAATTAAGGGACTAAAATGAAACTTTTATTAATTATGGAACCAAAATAAAACTAAAAAATTATTCAAGAGACCAAATATGTAATTTAGCTATTATTTATAGAAAATGATCAAAATTAACCCCAATGATACATAAAAGATATCCGTCTCCTAGCTAATTTAATTATTTTGCATGCTCTTGATTTGATAAGGTCGTTGGTTGAAAATTGAATAAATTAGATCTTCGAATACTAACAATTTCATCTTCTTGGGTAAAGTTTTGTTGTCTTCGAAGATATTCTTGAAGCGCTTGGCCTCTCTTTGACTATAGCTTGTTTCAAATGTGATCTTTGAGGAACTACTCTCTTGCTTCTTGTTTTTATCTTGTCAATTGACTTGGAACGCTTTTTTAGATTTTGTATGTAACAAGCTCATAACGATTAATTAAATACTAAATTAATTATCCAATTAAAAAATAAATAGTATCATTAATCAATTCAACTTACCAATTGATAAATAACTAATATAATTAATTAATCTATTTAGATTGGTCTGATGATATTGATTTAGGACTTTAAAGTGTACTCTAGTCTCAAGGTCTCATGTTTGATTTTCGATGTCAGTTTCAGTTGGCTAGTGTAGTTTCTTCTAAAAAAAACATAAGATAATTAACTAAAAACATATGTCCATATATTGATATTAAAATTAGAATATAACAATTAAATAAAATATTCCAACACAATACACTTTAATTTCCAGATTTTGACTTCAATAACAGAAACCCTAGACTAACGTTAGACCTTGATATTTGGTTATCTCCTTAGAGCTGTCTTCAAACCTTTACGAGTTTGAAAATGTAACACCCAACAATGACAGAGCCCATTCCAAAGATTTTTGCTCTTCTCCAGCACAAAACACTCGCGTCCTGCAGTCATGTCCAAAATGTCCCTGCGTTAGTTAACTTGCACAAGTGTAAAACAATGCGCAAGTTAAGTTACATGACGTTAGTTAAGTGGCGCACGATGACTTTTTTTTTTAATTTATTTACTATTTTAAAATTATTTTATTTACTTTATTCTAAATTATTTGTTCACTTTATTCTAAATTATTTATTTTCTAAATTATTTGGTCACTTTATTCTAAATTATTTATTTTCTAAATTCTAATTTATTTATCATTTAAAATAAATTCGAAATTAGAAAATAAATTCTAATTTATTTAAGCACTTAAAATAAATTCGAAATTAGAAAATAAATTCGATTTTATTCTAATTCAATATTTATTCTAATTTATTTATTCAATACATAATCATAAACATAAAATAAATGCAAATATAATTACAAATAAAAAACAAAATTAATAAATATAACTCTCGTTTTATTAATATCATTCACACATTACAATAGATGATACATATAATTTATTTGAATTCAGTAATCTACTTTTTTTGTTTTTACCCTCTTGGGGTAAAAAGTTCTTTTTACCCTCTTTGGCATACGGCGAGCAGCCTTCTTGGGGCAAATAGTTATCAGTCCTGTTGGGGAAAAAGACATCAAGATCCATTGAGGTAAATTTAAATTTGGTTCCTTTTATACCCCCAGGATGATTCTTTTTACCCACAGTAAAAAGATTTTGGGAGTAAAAGGAAGCAAACCTAATTTTACCTCAAGGAATGATGTCTTTTTCCCCAACCCGACTGACCACTATTTACCCCAACAAGGCTGCTCACTATATACTTAAAGGGGTAAAACTAGCCAAGAGAATATAGAAGCAAAATAGAAGAAGAGAAAGAGAGGGAGAGAGTGAGGAGGGGAAGAAGTGATATGGTGTGAGGAATTAGGGAAGTATGGAGGGGTATTTATAGGTGGGAATGGTAGCATAGGTTATAAACACCATTAATGTGGTAAAAAAACGTGTAAAATTTGGTAAAAAACGTGTGGATTGAATGTTGAAAAACTGACCACAGTTCAAAAAACGTTTGTTCTTCAGCTCTAACCACCGGCCAACGTGCGTGAGTTAATTTGCGCACATGCCAGTGGTCCGTGACTTAAGTCACGCAGAGCTTATAACGTGCGTGAGTTAAGTCACGCAGCGTGACTTAACTCTTGCGTTATTTGGGTGGTTTAGGTGTCTAGGGTGTTTGGAGGGTGTGTGTCCCATTATGATGAGCATTTTCCTTTTGATTTGTTTGTTGTTTAAACTTCGCATGCCATGTTTTTCGTCTTACATATTGTGTGCTGGTTTTCGGTGGGCCGATTCATTGGCTTCGAGACCGGGTGTCTGGGTCTAGCTGCAATCTTTGTTTGACTTGGTTTGGTTTTTCTCTGGTGTACCGGGGGCGAGGGGTGCCCTGCTAATTTAGTATTATAGTCTGGTGGGCTGATCACTTTTGATTCGAGATTGGGAGTCAGTTCTTTGACTTATGTTGGTTTTTGGGCTTTGTGTTGAGCTCTTTCGGTGGATCGGAGGTCGCGAGGTTGGTGATAGCTGCATGATCCTTCGGTTAGGTGCTCTTCGAAATGTGGTTCGACTTGGGTGTTGGGGTCTGGGAGTTTTATTTTGAGGGTGTTCTTTGTGGGTGAGTAGTGACGATGGGCGACGGTGGATACCGTGTTTACAGTGCTTGTTGTTTTTTTGGAGTCTGTTTTAGGTGGTGATGTGTTTTGGTGGGTTTATCTCCAGGGGTGTTTTTAGGTGGTTATGGTGTTCTGTCTATATGCGGCACCATTTGTATCTTGTTTTGTCCATACCTTGCGTCTTGCGGGATGACGTTTAATATTATTTGTCGATTCAAATTAAAAAAAAACTCACGCAGGGGTACAACAGGAAAACATGTTTGGGCGCGAGCAAAAATTGCAGGGGGAAAGCAAAAATCCATTCCAAATTACGTAGAGAAATATTGGCTTCAGGATTCAGTACAAGCTTTCTTTCCCTCCATGACCTTCAACTCCCATCGTTGCTCTATTTCTTCCAATGTACTTTGAGTTCAACGCCAAAAACGAGGAAGTAGGGTTATGGTTTCCTTTAGTTTGAAAAATAGTGAGGATATGCAAGTTTAATTTTGGGTTAATATGTTTTTACCCCCTCTCATTTGAGCGAGTTCTGGTTTACCCCTGTAGATACCAACCCTATAATATGAAGATTCTCCACAAAACACCCATGACCCCATCCAGACGCTGACGTAGCACGTCACTGTGTAATTATTTTAATTTTAATTTTTTTTTAAAACCTGACACTTGTGTAATGGACATTGATGTGACACGCCACTGTGTAATTATTTTAAAACCTGACATGTGTGTAATAGTTAAAAAAATTAATTTTAAAAGGATAAAAAAAATAAAACTGAAAATTAATTTTCAAAAATTTTAAAATAAGAGAAAAAAATCATTTTTTTCAAAAAACGAAAAAAAATTGGATTTTTTTCAAAAAATAAAAAATTCAGAAAAAAAATTAATATTTTTTTCACTAAAACATTAAAAAATTAGCTTATATTATTTTTTCCGAATATTTTTAAAATTTTAATTTAATTTGGATTTTTTTTAAAAAGTTTCAAAATAGTAAGTTTAAGAATTTTTTTATTTTTTATATAATTTTTTGCGAAATATATATGTATATATAAAGAAAACAATCCCTTTCAGCTCTTTTGGACTAGCTGTTTCTTTTCAAAAACGCCCTCAATTTTCAATATAAATAACACATGTAACAAATAGATAAGAATAAATTTAAATATTAAAAAATATTCTCAAATCTGTAATACATCGTAAAAAAAATGTTGGAATAAATTTTTCGAAAAAAAATCTGAATTTTCCTAAATTTGTATCTAGATTTTTTTTTTGTTGAGAAAATTTAAAAAACTTCTTTTTCGAAAAAAAAATATGTTTTAAATTTTGAAAAAGATATATTTCCAAATTTTCGAAAATAATTTGAACTTTTTTTTTCGAAATAAATTTTTTGAAATATATATTTTTCGTGAATTATAAATTTTGGAAGTTTCGAAAAATATATATTTCTAAATTTTAGAAAATATTTAGAAATAAAATTTTAGAAAATATTTTTCGTAATAAAAAAAATCCTGAATTTTTAAAAAAATTTTACAATTTTTTTTAAAAAAATTAGGCACAAATACCATGTGTGCCTTTAAAAAAATGAAAAACAAAATTAATTATACAGTCAGCACGCCACATAATCAAATATGCACAGTCAGCATGCCACTCAGCTCGCCACGTCAACAATTCTACACAGTTACATGGGTTAGGGGCTAAAATCAAAGAATCTTATTTTACAAGGTTGGAATCTAAACTTTTTTTTACAGAGGATATACCGGAACTCGCCCAAATTATAGGGGTAAAGACATATTAACCCTTTAATTTTCTATCGTTTGGGGCCCTCATAGTGTGGATAACAAATTAGTGGAAAAAGGTGTCATGTGTGCATCCTATGTGTCAAAAACCGTGACACATCATCACAACTGGTTAGCTGAAAAATTGACGTCGATCCCTAAAGATGACTAACGAAGAAATGATTCCAGAGTGTTTATTTATTTTTTATTTCTTACAAAGAGATTGTGACACCGTTTGCTACTTTCAAGCACCAAAGTGGTTGTTTATCCTTATTATACTCTTCATAAGTTATAATAACGGGTAGATAATCATTTTAGTCCTTAAATACGTGTGACATTGTCAATATAGTCCGTATCAAAATTACAAATACGTTGTAAATAACTCTTTTTTTAATCATTTTTATCAAAGGAAATGTTATTACATGGTTGTCATTGAGATTTCAGTGTTTGGCGCAAACTATGATAATCATGTTAGCTCCACTAATCATTTGAATTCTATCGTTCTTGCATTTTTCACTGCAAAATCATTCATAATTCGTTTGTAATCAAAATTCTTAAAAATGCTAATGAAATCAAATCAATCCTATTCGAAACAAAAATATATATTTCTAACTATTTAAAACAAAAAATATAGATATATATTGCTAGATTTTGTTCAGTAATATATCTAACAAATAAAAAAAAGGCTTAATAGGTCATTTGGTCCCATAATTAATTTCAAGTTTTCATTTTGGTCCCATAAGTAATAAAACTCATGTTTTGGTCCCTTAATTGTATCTCTGTCGGTCAAAAAATCCCTCGTTGTTAAATTTAACTCCCAAGTGTCTATGTCCACCATAGACCCTATTAATTTGTTTAGTTTACACCGTTTGATATTTTTTTTTAAAATACAACCATTAGATCATGCATGTCTACTATATCTAATTGTACACCACCACCAATTATTTTTTCAACTTTCTTCATCTTCTTCTCTCATTCTCTTCATCATCTTCATTACCATCTTCATACCTTCATCAACACAAACCCAAAAAAATCCAGAAAATTATTAAATATTAAAAACTCGCTTTATTTTTCTAAAATTTTTTGGATCTTCATCTCTTCCAACATTCATTCAAAGAAATCCAAAAGAAAAAAAAGCATAAAAATCCAAAAAATAATTTCTATCAAATCCAAATAGTTAATTTATAATATGCAAAATCCAAATCAATAACAACAACTCAAGCTTCTCCTTCTTAGGTTGAATCCAAACGTGGAATCAATCATCAAACATAAAGGATGTTAAAAGAAACAGTTAAGGGTTGCAATTGAAGAAAAAGAAACAGAAAAGAAACATAATAGAAATCATTCTTTCCATCGAAATTCCTATTTTTTCAAAAGAAACATAACTGCAAAATTACAATTGTAGAGAAGCAGTTAACACACTCCATCAACTCCATAGCAATTTTGCAATTGAAAAAAATAAACAGTTCATTCTTTTCTTCTCCGTGATTCAGTTTTCCTACAAATTTTTGCAATCCTTACCACACTCCATTGAATTCTCACTCAATTTTCGTCATCAACAAAACCTAATCCTAATTCGATTTAATTCGTTTCAATCCCAGCAAAAAAAAACATCTAATTCCATGGGAGATCCCCTCCGTCCCGTCTTCCACCCTCGTTATGTTGTTAAGTTTTGAATTTTTTGAATCTTGGTTGTGAAGTGGAGTGTTTGAGTAGTGTCGATGGAGTGGTTGAAGAGATAATGAGTATTCAATTTCATAGATCTTTGCATGTTAGGCAGGGTATTGATGAAGTTGAAGCAGCAAAAAGGGTTGTTTTGGATGTTGAAATGGAAACCAGGAACGAGGAAAAGGAATCGGAAATTTGTTTAAGAATATTTAATAATGATTAATGATGTTCCCATTTTTATAATATGAATTGAGAATGGTGGAAGAATTAAGAACATGTGAATGATTTTAGATTTTCTGGGTTTTTTTTTGGATTTTTTTTATGAATGTTCTTGAAGATTGTATAAAGAAGTTGGGGGAAGAAAATGAAGAAATGAAAAAAAATTAAGTGTTCATGATTCAATCGAACATACAATAGACTTGAATGATCCAATTGTCCTCTCTCTTAAAAAAAGATCAAAAGGTTAAAATTGAAAAATTAATAAGATCTATGGTGGACTATCTATAATGTTGGCCCACCATAGACATTTGAGATTAAATTTAACAGTCAGGATTTATTTGACCGACGGGGACAAACGTGAGGGACCAAAACATGAGTTTTATTAGTTATGGGACTAAAATGAAAACTTGAAATTAATTAGGGGACCAAGTGACCTATTAAGCCTAAAAAAAACATATCTAAAACATGTTTTCATGTGTTTTCTTAAATCTGATATGTAAACTAATCTGTACTCATTAAAGTCATGTATGCATAGCTTGATTAATGTTCTTGGAGCTTTATAGAAAGATAATTCCCGTCGTTAAAATCTGCATTTGAACACAAGAACTTGCAATAAAAACAAAAAACTCTATCTAATCATTTTGAATACACAAGCCTACTTCTGCATATCCTTGTGATCATTCATAATTGATATGTCTCTCTTGGTATGGTTTTTTAGTAATTCGTTTTGCAAGTCACATATAACATTATTTCATGCATGTTACTGGACCATAAATATCTAATGGAATAGACCAAATAGGTTGTTCCTGAGCAAAAATAATGATGTGTTAATTTACATTGTGACGACCTACATAATGAAAATATTTAGTTTGATTATGATGATCACCTTCATTTTCATTGTTTTCGTCATGATGAGAATAAAGTGTACTAGGTATTAGTCCTAGGATTAAAAAAAGGTTGCACACAATTCTTTTTATATTCAAACTTTAAGTGATCAACAATTTGTGAACCTAGAATAGTGGCCAAGTAAAACACTTTTGACATGTAAATTTTTAACTATATAACTTCTGTAGTTATAAAAAAAAAAAGTCTTCGAATATGAGGTCATGTGCGTTCATACATCTTAAAATTAATTTAGTTCTCAAATGTGTTTTATGTTGATCAATTTAGTTTATAAAATCACTAATAAATTTGACACTCGAAAACGTGTTTATAATTTTGATACATTCATTGACTATAATATAATATTTCACACGTTTAAAAATCAAAATGACATTTTATCTTATAGGTCGTGCCAAACCCTCTCTAGATCATAATCAAGAGGCACCAAACCCTTTCTAGATCAACAGGCCGGCTGCCAAACCCTCTCCATTTAAACAAGCTGACTTTAGTTTTTATTTTAAAGCCAACTTATACGAACATACCAACTTTCCTATGACATTTTTTTTAGGTGAAAACTTTCCTATGACTTGGTTACCTTCTTAAGTCACGTTGCATTGCATTGTGTAACTTCATGAAGTAATATTATCAAGGGTTAAATATGTTTTTGATCCCTATAAATATACCAACTTTTCGTTTTAGTTTCTCTAAAATTTTCCTTCAACTTTTAGTCCTCTAAAAAAATTTCATCTTCACTTTTGATCACTCCTTTAAAGTAAACTCATATGTAGAATTTATATTTTTGAATAAAATTTTGCAGAACAATTCATAATATTATAAGAATCACTCAAAAAAAATAGATTTTTTTAACAAAACATGGGTTTAATATGAATTTTTATATTTTTGAAGGTTAAAAATTCTTATTTAATTTATATTTTGTTAAAAAATTCTATTTTTTTTTTAGAATATTTTTTACAATATTCTACACATATATGCACAATTTCATTAAAAAAAATATACTAAAATTAACTTAAAAATAGGAACCAAAAGTAGTGATTGAAATTTTTTTAAGGACTAAAAGTTGAAGGAAAATTTTAGATGGACTAAAACGAAAAGTTGATATATTTATAAGGACTAAAAACATATTTAATCCTATTATCAAATGAGTCTGAAATGTAAAATATGTTGGATACAAGAGTAACAAAATAATACTACCCAATTTTAAATATAAGGAAATATTTTAGAAGGACTAAAATCAAATATTGGTATATTTAGGGAGACTATTTACAAATTGATGTATCTAATTAAAATTTTAAACAAGCTACATCTACTTTGTATGCTTTTTTTTTTTTGCTTATATTCGATAACGAAGGGAATATCACACAACTAAAATAAAAAAAATGAAAAAAGAGAAATTGGAGACACAATTAATTATGTGGAAACTTCTCAACAAATAAAGGGAAAATTCACGTGACAAGTCACAAGAGTAGAAAGTTTTTCACTGAATTATAAGACCTCTCTCTAAATATAGAAGAAGAGAATAATTAACTCTCTTGAAAGTAGAAAGCACTAAAAAAAACTTGATGAAGAAAACTATTTCCACTCTGTTTTTTCTCTCACTCTCTACAAATACAAGCGATGCAGAAAATGGAAGTTCGCCAATTTTCTCACTCTATATTTCATGTATATTTTTCGGCGAGTTTTAGCATGGGCAAATTGATTTTTCCCATCTTTAGACGAATTTTGTCTTATCTGTTATCAACTTTACTCCTTGTTTTTATTTATTCCAACTTATACCCCTAATTCAAAATAGGGGTGTGCAAGTCTACTATATCCAGACCGAACCGAACCAAATTTTATAGTTCGATTCAGTTCAGAAAACTGCTTTCATAAAAAATTGTTTTTATCCATAAAATATGTCTGGTTCGGTTCGAAACCAATTCAGAACCGGTCTGAACTGGATTTCTGCTCTAAATCACTTTTTCTTCCGCTAGCTCTGCCTTCTCTATCGCTTCGACCCACTGTCGCACCGTATTCCTCATCTCAACACCACTTTTTCTTCTATTATATCTGTTTCTCTCCGATCTCATCCCAGATAACGACGATCAATTATGGCGACGACAACCTCGTGTCTCTCAAACTCATTCTTTGAAAATAACATTACTTTTTTTTTTATAGTAAAACACGTTCTTTGAAAATAAGCAATATCACCTGGTTCATTTTCTTTTGAAATAAATATCACTTATTAAAGTCATCATTATTAATTGACCATAAAAATTCATCATTATTAAAACTAAATTCCCCATTTTTTGAAAGAAAAAAAATCAAGAGGTTCATGGCAAATTCAACCAATTGCAAAAAGAAAACACATTTACGTGATTTATATATATATATATATATAAATTGAGTGAAACATTGATAGTTCAACTGGTTTGAGTTAAATATTAAATGAATTAAAGATCTTAAACATAAACTCAAACAAATGAGTAAATATTGATCTTATAATTAACTATTAACATTTGTTGATTTTTTAAAAAAATTAAAAAGAAAAATGAAATATTTATTTTGATAAGAAAAAACCAATTTTGTAACGAAAACTAAAACGACACAGTTTTCTACATGTTCCAAATCTATGAATCTATCAAAACTAGGTGATTTGTACAATTTCGAAAAATAGTACATTATACTAGTTTTTAATATTAATATCCATCCAAGTTATTGGTAAACATTAGTTGAGAGCAATCCTATCCATTAGTATTTATTGATATTAAATCAATGGTCATTGTTAAATTGACCTAACATGGGGAAATTTGGCAATTTCTCCATGCTAAACGCTGCCCTATTTTTCTCTCTATATTTGTTGTGTTATTTGATCCTCGGATATGCCAAAAATGGTATAAGGAAACTTGCTATTTAAAGGAGTGAAATTCCTACTATTGGCGTGCTTGTACCTTAGGCAGGCAAGGTCATTAAATGCAACCCATGCATTTTATCAAAAAAAATTGCTGCCAAACCTAGGAAAATCAACAAACGTTGTTTTATTATTCACCATGCGTTCACAATATGTGTAGAGTAATGTTTAGTTGGCACCCTATCCATCCACACATCAAGTCAAGTCAACCCTACGTTTCCACACCTCTCTCGATATTTTGTTTGTTGGAGGGTGTGAATTAGGGATGTGAATAGGTTAAATCGAGTTAGGCTTTGTAAGGCTTAAGTCTGACCAGCCATATTTTTTTAAAGCCTAAGTCTGGCCTGCAGTCTGTCATAGACCTACTTTTTAGGTCTGAGTATGGCCGTCTGAAAGCCTGATACGGCGTGTGGGCCTTTTTAAAAGTTTATATCTTATAAACATATTTAAATAAGCAATGTGATCTAAGTTTAAATGGACTAGCGAACTAATAGTTCAATTAGATTAAACTCTCTTTTGTTAATCAACACGAGGTTTTAGAGAATTCGACTATATATTGTATCATATTTCTATTCTAGTTTATAATAATACATTTATATATGCAAAAAATTAATGTATACTAATAAAGCTTAAATTATTGAAAAAGTTTACAAATTTATATTTTAATTCAAAGTACAAAATATAATATAATAATAAATAATATTATTCATATTACTTAAATAAGTCAGCCTAATAGGCTTAAGAGACTTTTTGAGAGGCATATGGCCTGACCTTTTAAGCTAAATAGGCTTAAAAAAAAGCCTAGACCTTCTCTATTTAAGAAAAAAGTCTGGCCTAGCCTGCCGTAGGTTAGGTTGTAAGCCTCTGTAGACCGGCATGGTCTATTCCCGTCCCCAGTGTGAATGTGGGTCTAACATGAGATGTAGAATTGGTGAAAGCACTATCAAAAAATATTTTGTGTGTATGTATATACGATTATTAATTTGCACTCATCTAAAATCATGAATGCATAAGTTAGCAACATATATTCACTTGATTTTGAATAAACTCAAGTTTATTATTTTGAACTAATAGTAACTAAATGTTACTCCCTCCATCTCAAATTAAGTGAGACATTTGTTCATTTCACACATATTAAGAAAAATTCATAAGTGAATGAGAGATATAAATGGTTTTAAGTGCTCTTGTTAAGTATTAGTGCATTTACCATTATCATAAATGCAAAGTAGAATATATTGAATTGAGAGTGATGAAAGTAGTATAAATGAGTGTTATAATTGGAAAAAAGTAATTAATATTGCATTGATAAGTGAAATGAGACAGTTACTTTGCGACAATATTTTTTCACAAAAGGATCGGTTATTATGGGACGAGGGAGTACTTTGTTAGAATACACTTACTAATTTTTATGAAAGATTATTTTAGTAGCATGCGCCTTAAAATGTATTTAACAAGCTTTTGGTTATCAATTGCTAACACACTCCTAAAAATCAAGTAGGTGTATTCTAACAAATGTGAAATATCTATTGGAACCGTTAACTCACACCCACTTATTTTTTAGCAACATGTATCATTGTACCTTAACATACATTTAACCACTTTTTAATTGTAACTTGTTAAAGTACTCATTCGATTAAAAATTAAATGATTTTTTTTAAAAGGTAAAAAATAAATGGATGTACCTTACCAAATTCCATATATATATATGCATCATCAGGCACAAATGAAATATATCCTAAAACATGTTGATTCACATTTCTTCCATTGCTTTTTTGCTGACTTCCCTCCTCATCCCAATATCATATTCTTCTAGCATCAATATAACTGATGTTGATCTTTTGGAGTTCCCTCTAAATTTAGAATATTTAGAGGCAGAGTTCTTCTTGTTTGGTGCTACGGGTCATGGATTGGATGTTATTGCACCAGAATTAGCCCAAGGAGGACCACCTCCCATAGGAGCCAAAATGGCCCTTTTGGACACCTTCACTAGAGATGTTATCTTCCAATTTGCTTTGCAGGAAGTTGGACATATAAGGTTCTGTACACTAGAAAAGTTTTAATTGGTCAGGGAATTCTAGAGATAAAAAAAATAAAAAAGTCTCTAATTTCATCACTAAGTTTATTAACTAGAAAATTTGAGATTTTTTTTCCCATTGCTAATTTTGATTATTAACTCTATTTTGTGTTAAATGCACTTATGAACTCCTATTTTAACAGAAAAAGTTTTAGTTCCTCCATATTTATAAAGTCCCCGAATTTCAAAATTTAGAATATTTTATTTTCAAAAATTAGTTTGAGGCTTTTTTTTTGTCACATGTTATTTTTATTAATGATGTAGAATTATATTTAATGGTGCGACATTGTTAATTAACGTTTTTTTATATAGGAATGTGACATTGTTAATTTGGACTATAAAATCTTTTACAACTTTATATTTTGATTTGCAAAGTAGAGTTTTATTAATATTCCTGATTTTGCATGCAGGGCCATAAAGAGTACTGTAAAAGGGTTTCCTAGGCCATTGTTAAATATAAGCAAGGAATTATTTGCACAAGTGATGAACAATGCCTTTGAGAAACCTTTGTACCCACCTTTCGATCCTTATGCCAATTCCATCAATTATTTGCTTGCGTCCTACATCATTCCTTATGTTGGCCTCACTGGATATGTTGGAGCTATTCCTGAATTGCAAGAATCTACATCCAAGAAGGTATATTAGCCTAACTTATATAACTTTATCAAATCCTTTATAATCTTGAAGGAGCTTTTATTTGATATATACCACAAAATAGTTTCTAATATTAAAATTTTAAAATCTCTAATATTTGAGATAAAGTTAGATGAATTTCACAAATTTTGTGAACTTAAAGTTGCCAAATTCTTATCATATGCAGCTTGTTGCAAGCCTTTTGGCAGTAGAGTCGGGGCAAGATGCAGTTATTCGAACATTGTTATATGAACGTCGAAAGTTAAAGGTGTTACCATACCCAATAACTGTTGAAGAGTTTACAAATCGCATATCAATGCTTAGAAATAAGTTAGGAAACAAAGGCATAAAAGATGAGGGTCTAGAGGTCCCTACATCACAAGGTGCTGAAGGTAAAGTTTCAGGAAATGTACTCGCTGGTGACAAAAATTCACTTTCATATTCAAGGACTCCAGAGGAAATATTGAGGATAGTGTATGGTCGATATGAAATTGTTCCTGGTGGCTTCTTTCCTAAGGGAGCATATGGTCGTATAGCCAAGTGTGTAGCTATTACTATAGGTTAAGACTATAAACTATGTCGAGTTTAATGAATAAAATAAACAATGTCTTAGAGGTAACTATAAATAAACTATTTTGAGTTGTAATAAAAAAACAATATGTCCAAGAGGTGTCGGAATAAAGGAGTATAAATTTCATGTGGGACTGTAATAATAACAATATTCTAAGTTGAGTTATAATAATTTACTTTTTCTTTTGACAAAAGTTATAATAATCTTTATGTTAATTTGAGGTGTTTTGAGGGTTAGTTACCTATTATACATATGTATCGATATGTAATACGGTAAATTTTAAAAAGTGAAAGTACGGATACGTTGATGTAAAACATTTAAAAAAGATTTTTCAAGTGAATTATTGTTTTTTCAAGTGAATTATTATCATTGTTGTTGTAAAAACATGTTTAGAAAAGAAAATCAATTTTAATAAAAATAGTATAATACTATTCATATTTTAAACGTGTTTAACCATAATTCTATTATCATGTTGGTTCTGAGATTTATTTTATTGGTCCATCTCCTCCACTATTTTCAACAAAATCAAGAGAGAATTGAAATACAATATAAAAGTAAAACAATTTTGGTTATTTTTTCACCTTTTTTACTGCACCAACTCCGGCAAATAAACTAAATAAAAATGGATACGTATAGTATGAGTACCGTACGCGTATCCAACAAGAATGTGTACTTAGTACCGGAACTTCTCTGGAGTACCCATGCTTCAGAGTTAACTTACCATGTTTTACATTTTATATTTTACTAGACTCTAACCCGTGCAATGCACGAGTTTTGTAGAGTTTCATATATAAAATATCAAATTGGCTATATTATTACTTGTAGAGTTGCATATAAACTCAAAAGAATCAAATTAAGTGACAATTGAGAGTGATCGACACGCACAATCTCAAAAAAGTAAATTAACAACATTTAGATTGCATCAACAAAAATGAATATAAAATCAACAAAAATGAAAATGGAATCAAAGTCATTACTTTGCCAAAACAAAGTAATGTTATAGTCTACTGTAGCGATTTTTGCAAATAAAAAGTTAGAATAAACAACTTCAAGTAATATAATATAGGAGAAACAAAGAGGCTGACAAAATTACAGGAAAAAGTGAAGTTTCTAATGATAAAATTATCATTTGGATCAGTCAAATTATCTACAATTTTAAAGATGCAACTTTAATATTGTAAAACGTAGTAAGTGTACACCAAAAAAAATGAAAAAAGAACTACTATCAATAAAGGTACCACTAATAATAAAAAATAACTACTATGAGAGAGGAAACCGCTAGGACAGTTGGGGATTTAAAAAAAATGTTTTAGTCATGTATTTCATTTTCGAAAACAACAATATTTCAACAAAAGTAGAAGTGGCATAACAGTTAGGTGGCGTTTATCATGGGACACTTGAAAATTTTCCCACCATGGGAAAGTCACTTTTTACTGCCACGTGGCAGTTAATCAGGTTGTCAATGATATTTATTTATTTTTAAAACAAAAAGGCTAAAACATATTTTAATTAATGTTGGTGAATGTACAGGTGCAACTGTAAGTCTCTTCAGCCCAACAACGTTTTTGTGGAGAAGCATGAATTAAAAGCTGCACATATATATAACAAACAAATAATTAAGGAGAGTTTTAAAAATAAAAAAATAGAGAAATCAAAAGGGGGGTTTTGCAGCGGTATTGTCATGGTCCTCAAATGCAAAAAATTGTTGAATCAGAAATTTTAATGATGGACATTTTTTAATATTTTCTTAAATGTTGGGTTTCAATTTTTACAAAATCGGATTCAATATTTGAATCTGAATCAGCTTCTTCATCATTTTTGTTCTTGATTCAGAGTTATTTTCTTCTTCATCATCTTGAGTTTTAGGTTTGTATATGAACATTTAGTTTTTGGTTTGTTTTGTGAATGGAGAATAAGAGGATGATGAAGAAGTTGATTTTTCTGGGTTTGAGACCATGAATGTTGAAGAACTTGTTTCCTTCTCTCTTTTTTTGTTGTAAAAATAATTTAATTACAAATATATCATTTATTGTTTCCGAATTCCCTTTTTAATACCGATTAAGACTTCTTTTGTTGTAATTTTGCTAAGTTATTTATTTTTATCAAACAATGTTTTTTAAGGATTGTTTTTATCAATCATATTGATTTAAATAAAGAAACATATTCTTATAAAAGTAAAAAAAAAAAACTGCATTAATATTAACTTAAATTGGTGAATTCAATTAAAAAAACAAATATTAACTCAAATTGGCTTCCATAACAATGGCTCATCACTAGAGTCCACTTTTACATTGTATAAACAAACAAATCCGTTAATAAATAGATAATAAACAATTGGTTGTGGGGTTACTTTATTTTTGTTTTTGTGCATGGAAAAAAAGTTACTTACAAGTAACCAGTCTAGCATCTTAACCGTTGAATAAAATAATTAATATATCTATGGTCAAAACACAATTTTCCCATGGTGGGAAAAGAATCACTCTTCCCATGGTAAATGCCACCTAGAAAGGAATGCAAACAATCGTTTAAGATCAAGTGCAATCGTTAAAACCATTCAACACTCAACACCACTTTTTTAATTTCCAACACTTTACATCATTTTCTCTCTCTTATTCAACACTCATTCAACTTTTACCATTTTCAATGGTTTTTTCTTTCAACACTCTACCCCACCACTTTTTATTTCATATTCTTATTTAATTTTATATTTTTGTTTTTTTGATTACATAAAATTACAATTATCGATTATAATTAAATTAAAATAATACACTTAACAATTTATTTTTTAGTTTTTTTTGGAAAAACAAAATTTTGTAAAATAATTTATTTTTATTTTCTTAACTTAAAATGCAATACAACAAATTAAGCACGCGGCACACAAATAACTTAAAATGCAATACAACAAACTAAGCACGCGGCACACAAATAACTTAAAATGCAAGACAACAAACTAAACACACAACACACAAGTAATTTATTTAGTACGATACAAATCATCTTCAATCACGAAACATTCCAAACTTTGTCCATATGTGCTTCACTAGA
>Ga0228710_1006612_pt1 | contig 17497 bp, 12 predicted proteins | sample MedpolnodulmetaG_FD_177995 | JGI IMG/M metagenome (GOLD analysis project Ga0228710, IMG submission 177995) | Root nodule microbial communities from Medicago polymorpha collected in Santa Monica, California, United States - pink nodules | ecosystem: Host-associated > Plants > Roots > Nodule...
CAATGTTACAATTTTTTTTTACGTGAAATAATTATAGTGAGTAGTGCATATACATAGATAATAACATACAAACTATAACAAAAAAATAGTAATATACAAACTATAACAAAAAAAAAAAAAATTCACCAGAAAAGTTATTCTCATGACTTCTCCGTAGAATTTTCCTTTTTCTAATTAACGTATACTCTCTAGAAAACAATGTAAGACTTGAATCTTTTTCCCGATACCATACAACAACAATTTTGACCAATGGAAACATCATCTATTACTTTAAAAGCAAAAATAATGTTGGAGCAAAAAGACAAGATAAAAAAAATATAAAATTTAGTACAAAAGATATTTACCAGGGAGTGAGTTACGGTGGTGACGGATATCACGAGAGTGTACTTCTAATGGGTTTAGTGAAAGTATCACGTTGAATTCTTTGAGTTTTTTGAGCCCCTTTATATAGTCAAGCAGCATTGAATTCCTCCTACTGCTATGGTTTTTGGTTTTAAGTGGTGATCAATTGCCATGCAGATTCCTACGAGAAACAGGGCTAGCCGGCAATGGGGAAAGGTGGTTGGAAGGATCCCAGGATATGTTGTACCAATTGGAAAGGTGGTCAGAGGAGCTTGTAGCTCCATTTTGAATTTTTTTAAATCTTTTTTCCGTTGTTCCTTTTTGAACTATTTTGTAGTAAGTGTGAATGGAAATGAAAAAGTAGTAATCATGAATTTAAACGAATTTCTTCATTTGGGAACATTCTACTCCCTTGTTTTAAAAGAGATGTGTTAAGAGGAAATTTTGGGGGTTAGAGCTTTGCATTTTTTATGTTGTTTTCGGTCAATGTCCTAATTATTGGTAAATATAGGTGGGACCCATGTGTTACTGTTTACCCAAGAAAAATCATAGCCTAGTTTCACACGGGAAAATGCAATGGATATTTTTCTTTCCAACTGTAAAGCTAATGTGTAGCTTGAAGAAAAGAAATGTGATACATGCACATTCAACTTGCAGCAATAATTGAATATGAATTATTAAGTTCACAATTCACATTTTAAACATGGTTTTTAAACGAATTTCTTCATTTTTAAACTCCATCCTTTTTATAATAAATGCTGGTTAAATTTTTTATCAAATTATTTTTTTAATTATTAATGTATTTTCTACTATCATCAATGCATAAAGAAATATAATATTTTGGTAATAATTCACATTACATTTATTAAATGGTATAGTTAAAAAACTTAATCATAATTACATTATAACTTTTTTCTTTATCTTATTACATTATATTATAAACTTTTTTTTGAGAGATTATTACATAATAAACTTAGCAAGTAGTTTTCAATGTTTATATGTCACTAGGCTAAAGATTATGTACGTGAACAAATCTCATAAGCATTGTAACGATAGCATGAGTTTTTTAAGGAACTGTAATGAGAACTCAAAAATAGCTCAAGTATGCAATATCCATAAAAACAAAGTTATCTAACAAAGAACAACTCTTTAAGACCTGGTTCTCCTCCCCAATAAAATAATGGGTGATGACTTAATGGATCAAACAATGTACCTAAGCCATTGACACGCAAAAAAATGTACCTTCTTAAAAAATCAATGATAAGGTAAAGAAAAAAAACAATGTACATATGAATTAATATTCCCTCATTTTTATGTCATTTTTAATTGAACAATGTAGCTCATGGATCAGTGTACCTATGAATCAATCAATGTTTTTGTAATTGAACAAAGAAATGAGCTGCTCTTGGAAAATGTTAATATGATGTTTGTTGAGTTTTGACTCAAAATTGATGTTGGCAGTTCTGGAAAATGATTTGGATAAATTGTGGCGTGATTTTGGATCAGGTTCAGTACAATACAATGTACGAACTCCAATTTTGGATAAGACTTCATTCTTTAATTTTTTGGGTGGTTTCAAGAGAAAGAATTAATCTCAAGAAAACCAAAGGAGGAAACTTTAGGGTTGAGTGTCTTTAGGTGAGATTCTTGGGAAAGGAAAATACTTCACAAACATCTTGGGTAGTGAGATCTCATTAGAGAAAAGATAAAAAAGCTTGCTTTATTGTTTTCTCTTACGATTTATTGTGGGTTTGAGTGACTTGAAAATTGGTAGAAATTAGGGTTGGTTCTTTGTGAGCTTGGAATCTAATTTCTTGTAACCTCATTGTATCACTCATTTCATAATGGATTGGAGAGATGAGCTCTCTCCCCTAGATGTAAGATAAATCTGTCCGAACTGGACAAACAAATATTGGTATTTTTTTTTTTCCTTCTTTCTTATCTTATTTGTTTTGGTTATGCTTGTGGTTCTGCTTCACACTTTGAATTAGATTAGATTGTTGTTGCTGCTGCTTGAGACTGCTTTGATTTTAGATTGCTCATTCCTTTTGCTACACACATCTAAATTTATTTGTGTGTTTTTTAGTAACGAAATCACAACAATGTTTTTTCAAGTTCGAATTAGTGGATGGTTTAGGTTGGTTTTGTTGTTATTGAAGTTAGAGAAGTTTTGGTGCGGTTTTTGTTTAATTAGTCTGATAAGACGAATGATGAAGCTATGTATTATGAAATGACTGTAGTAACGGCAATGTTTCTAGTGTAGTAATATAATAGGATTCAAACCTAGTATATTTTGCGATGGCTCTGTGAGTAGTGGAAAGCAAGCTGATGGTTGTGTAGCTGGTAGCATAGCAGCATTGACGGTGCAAGTGTAATGTGGAACGTTGGTAGGGAGTAATATTGAAATAGTGATGGTGGTCGTAATAATGACTTAAAGATAATTTTGATAAAATATGTTGGTGTTGATGGTAATTGTGACGTGAACCGGAGCGGGGGATTGTTCAGCTGGATTGGATGGTGGAAGTAGTGTTGTTAAATGGTTGCCATAGGGCAATTGTATTGAAGAAATTGAGCAACCATTGTTGTTCTGCAATACCTGTGAGTCTCGATGAAGGCGCAGAAGTTGTCGTGCTCGTGGAACTCTACTATTCACTATTTGCATAGGAGATGAAATGTACATAGAAACAAAGATAAAGTGCTATTTATTTTAGATAAAGTACACTCATCTAACTTGCAGCATAATTTTTCCTCCCGCTTTTAAAATTGTCCTTTGTTGATCATTTTGCAATTTTGTGCTCGGTCTTTGTATTTTCCTCTCTAGTTAATTATTTTCATCACTACTTTATTTTTTTCTTTCATAATAAGCAGAAAGATAAAATAAAATTGAGTAGAAGAGATATTTACTAGTGAGTGAGTCATAGTGATTGGTATCACGAGATGTTAATGCTGGGTTTAATGAATAATAACATGTTTAATCTTTGATTCGATCATTTATCCAGTTTATTGTTGCTGAGTTTGCATTGGGATCTATGGCAGCCGACCTTTAATACTCCCTCGGTCCTAAATTATGTTTGATTTGAAGAAAAAAATTGTCATAAATTATATGTCGCTTTACAATTCTAATTATGAAGCAATTATACTATTTTTTTTATTATATTCTTAATTATTTATTACTCTCTCTTTTCCATATGGGAAATGCTAACTTGTGTCCTATACAAGTTAATGATTTAAATATAGAAATAATTTATTGAAATGTGTGCATTGCATTTAATCTTTAACTTTTTAATCAATTAAATGTACAAAATTTTAGAGAATATTTCTTTTTTTTGGGTTTCTTAACATGTGGCCTAAGGGCACAAGTTAACACTACCCTTCTTTCATTTATCTTTCTCATGTCAATTATTAAGGACAATCTTGTAAAACAACTCCTAATATCTATTTCCCACACAAATTAATTACATTTCTTAATACGTGTGAAATGTCCAAAACGTTGTATAATTTAGGACGGAAAGAGTATACACAAATGCTCAACAAACACATATGTTTCATGATTCCTTTAACATTTTAGTGTCAGATCATTTCTCATGTTAATAGCATTTGTTTAGTGTCCACTTATTCGAAGACAGAATTCCAACAAGTGTTGAGACGTCGTGTCCTTCAACCTAAAGATAACATGTGTGTTGGAGGGTCCAGAAACATTGAGACTACGGATCATCTTTTCATTAGCTGCAATGTTTTTTGGGAGTGTTTGGTACCTGCTCTCTAATTGGCTTAGCATCGATTTTGTGAGCCCTGGGTCGATTTCTGAGCATTTTTGTCACTTTATTCATTTGGCGGGGATGTCGAGATCTTCTCAATTATATTTCAAGGTTATTTGGCTTGTCTGTGTTTGTGTAATATGCAAGGAAAGGAACAACCGTATATTCAAGAATGTGGTAACTAATCCTCTCAATATTATTGAAAAGGTTAACTTAATTCCATTTTATGGTTATCTTCGAATCATGTTTCAATTTCTTTTTAACAGATTTTGTGTTGTTCATCCTTTTTAGCACACCTTGTGCGGGGTGAATCATTTTTGGTTTGAGCAATATATTCCATTTTAATTTGTTCAATTTTTGTTATTAAAATAACTATTTATGCAACTTTGTGTCAGTTTGGTTGATGCTATAAACTACATTTATTGACGCTATTTTTTTATTTAATTATTCAATTAGTGTCCACTTCATATTCAAAATGTTTTTAAAAAGTGTCCTGAATTATTTTTACGTTTCACAATTTTCTCAGTTGACAATATTCTTTCACACTTCTATTTCATTTCCCTCATTTTACTTTCCCACTATTAGTGGGGTGTATTAGATTGAGATTTTAAAAGATTATTTTGGCAAAGAAAATCCTGCAGATTTTAAAAGACTTTGTGAGATTATATTGATTTTATTGGATTTTAAAATACTTTTATAAATGATTTTTTACAATCCGAATTTCATGTGGTATTCGATCAAAACTTTGATAGAATACAAATAAATCTTGTGGTATTCAATCAAGACAATCAAGACTTTTTGTTCAGGGCAACGAAATCTGGTGGTATTCAAATGAGACTTCAGCAAATTTATAAAATGTCTGTTGGAATTCAAAAGTACATAGATTTTAATGCATTCTTTTAAGGAGTGGATTTTGTGATACTTTTTAGCTAAAAATACACATAACATACTCATTCAACAATCTTACAAATATCTTTGATACTTTTCAAGACTCCCATAATTCTAGTTTTGTTCTTGTCCCACACTCATACCCTTTTGTTGTTTGTTGTGTGCAGCAAGTGATAATCAAGCAATCAAAACAAAGTGTATGGAACAATTAAAAACACAAGCCAAAAGTAGAAAACAGGGAGAGAAAAGAAAGAGAGAACACAAAAGAATTCGTTTACCCAGTTCGGTCCAAATTGACCTACTATGGGGGAGAGAGCAGCCCTCCGTTTCATTATAATGATAAGTAACTTTACAAAAGAGATATTAATGGGTTACAAGAATAAGTCTCCCGCCTAATTCTACCCAAAGCCCCAATCTCTTCCAGTGACCAAGAGACTCAATCCTAATAGTGTTTCCCAAGGTGAATCAACCCTTAAACCCTAGTGTTTGTTGCCAAGAGACAAACTCTATACAAACCCTAGTTTTGTTGTTACCTTTCTAAACCCTTGTTTCAGCCCCCTCTATCTCAAAGTTTGCTCTGATACAAAGCCTATATTTATAGTAAAAGTAACCCCCATAAAATTGGAATAAATCTGACCCAAAAATACGTTTCTGAAAAAAAACTGTCACGCAAAATCAGGCCCCGAATTCCTTCATTCGGGAGCCGATTTTCACGCAACAAATTGCTCCCAAAGACAGCCAAAATCAGGCCTCGAACTCCACAAATTGGGCGCCGATTTTGGTCTTCCAGCAAACATCAATTTTGCACTCCAAAACTCCAATTTTGAGTCACTTCTACAACAATCTCCACCTTGACTCTAAATTAGTGATGATGCGAAATTCTTAATCACTTTGTTGCTCTTTCCCTTACTTCCCACTACACCAAGTAGCTCCACAAGTTTACACCTTAACTCTTCAACCATTGAAATGCTTTCCGCCTCTTGAAGATTCTTGCTTCCCCACTACGCTAGGAATTTTAGGTAGCTCCACAAGTACACACTATAACCTCTTCAGCCATCAGAATGTCTTCCGCCTTCTCGAAGATCCTTGTATCCAAACTACACTAGGAATTTCAGGTAGTTCTATAAGACTATACCATAACATCTTCAATACGGAACATCTCCCACTTCCTTGAAGATCTACTTGTTCCCAATCACCCTTGGATTATAGGATAATCCACAAGTACACACCTTAACCCCTTCAGCCATCGGAATGTCTTCCGCCTTCTCGAAGGTCCTTGCAGTTCAACTACGCTATGGATTTTAGGTAGTTTAGTAAGCATTCACCATAACCTCTTCAACACAGGACATCTCCCGCTTCCTTGAAGATCACCTTGCATCCAATCACCCTTGGCCTTTTTTTATGGTAATCCCGCAAGCCGTGCTATACATTCTTTAACCTCCAGAATGCCTTCCGTCTTCATGAAAAAATCCATTGCTCACCACTAGAGCATAGCACCCAAGGTCCTCCATTGTCGTACCATTCCTGGTGTGTTCAACTCCACCTCAAGCTGGGCTTCCAACCTCTCAACTAGCAAATCCGTACATCCCACTATGTCTTCAACCTTGAAACTCCACCTCAACAGGTAGATCATGAGTATTCTTACCACCGTCTCTCCAAGCTGATGTTGAGTGTTTAACGTCTCTCCAGATGACCACTGCTCTACCAGGCATCACTCCCAAGGTGAGACACATCACCTTCTTCATCCTCCAAACAACACCACAACACCAGAGCACCTGCATCCTCAAGATGCACCTCAATAATCTCCAAATCATCAAGGGTTTTGTTGAACTCCACAAGTTGCTCCATGATGACCTTTGACTCCACCATCTTGAATGAGTAAAGTTTTTGCTTTAGGAATTGCCGATGAGCCAAAGACTTTGTCATATACAAATATTCGAACTTTGACCACATCGATGCCGCGGTTGGTTCCTTCACTATTTCTCTCAAAACTTTATTCCCGAGGCACAAGACAATGGCACTCCTGGCCTTGTCCACCATCTCGGTCTTCTCCGCTTGTGACATGGTGACCGGTAACGCACCTTCACCCTTGAAAGCTTTCTCACACTTTTGTTGTATTAACATCGCTTCCTTCTTTACCTTCCATAACCCAAAATCGTTAACTCTGGTAAACTTCTCAATATCCCACTTCGAACTCATGGTACTTGATTATCCTTTGACCTTGCCCCACGGTGGGCGCCAATTGTTCCGAATTCGACGGAAAATCACACCAATAACAAACTTGATATGTGGAGCAAGTGATAACCAAGCAACAAAAAGTGTATGGAACAATTATAAACACAAGCCAAAAGTAGAAAACAGGGAGAGAAAAGAAAGAGAGAACACAAAAGAATTCGTTTACCCAGTTCGGTCCAAATTGAGCTACTATGGGGGAGAGAGCAGCCCTCCGTTTCACTATAATGATAAGTAACTTTACAAAAGAGATATTAATGGGTTACAAGAATAAGTTTCCCGGCTAATTCTACCCAAAGCCCCAATCTCTTCCAGTGACCAAGAGACTCAATCCTAATAGTGTTTCCCAAGGTGAATCAACCCTTAAACCCTAGTGTTTGTTGCCAAGAGACAAACTCTATACAAACCCTAGTTTTGTTGTTGCCTTTCTAAACCCTTGTTTCAGCCCCCTCTATCTCAAAGTTTGCTCTGATACAAAGCCTATATTTATAGTAAAAGTAACCCCCATAAAATTGGAACAAATCTGCCCCAAAAATACGTTTCTGAAAAAAATTGTCACGTAAAATCGGGCCCCGAATTCCTTCATTCGGGCGCTGATTTTCACACAACAAACTACTCCCAAAGACAGCCAAAATCGGGCCCCGAACTCCACAAATCAGGCGCAGATTTTGGTCTTCCAGCAAACATCAATTTTGCACTCTAAAACTCCAATTTTGTGTGACTTCTACAACATTGTTCTTATTATTCATAAGATCTCACTGTTATTATTATTCCTTGTTCAATATACCATACATTTGAAACTTTTACCTTGTTGATTCTCATTGTCGAATGTTTTTCTTATACACGCTACATGATTTTTAGTATACATCCGTAAATCCAATTTATCGTTATTTGTTTTGTTTAGATTGTTTTGTTGTTCTTAGTACACCTTACACTACTGTGCAATCTTTTGTTATTATTATCAGTAACGGGTTATTATTATAATTATTATTAGTCAATTCTATATTATAAGTTCATATTTTTTTTCATTCACTTTTGTCATTTTGAATTTTTCTTAAGAATCCATGTGATCCTCTCAAATCTTATAATTCCATAATGTCTATTGAAATCTTTGCAAATCTGTGTTATAAATCCATTAAAATCTTGAGTTCAAAATCTTGATTGTAAAAATCATTTAAAAAAGTATTTTAAAATCCTATAAAATCAATATAATCTCACAAAGTCTTTTAAAATCTGCATGATTTTGTTTGCCAAAATAATCTTTTAAAATCTCAATCCAATACACCCCACTAAGTTTCAAGAACAAATCATTGAAGAAAAACACTCAAAGAACGGTGAAAAAAAGGTAAGATTGCCAGTGTAGTAATTGAATACAAACCTCATAGATTTATTTTGCGGTTGCTGTGTGAGTTGGAGGTGGTGGAATTCCCCGCTGGATTAGGTGGTGAAAGTAGTGTTGTTAAATAGCAGTTATAGCATTGCTATAACCGTAATTGTATAGCAAATTGAGCAACTCCTATTGTCCTGTGATACACTATTTAGTATAAAATATTGTGAAATGGCGGAGTTATAGTAGTGTCGCATAAGAGAATTATACAAACCTTATTTTCTTGCAATTGACAACACTGGGTCGAAGTTGCTATTTTTTTTAATCGTGGGATGGAATGATAAATGATTTCGAATTTTTTATAATATTTTTAATTAAACAAGTGCTGGAGAGTGTATAGTAGGGGAATGCACTTGAAAGGGTTGTATTTGTAAATCATGAGTATGAGGATCGTTTGGAATTGCATTTAGAATTGGCTTGTTTCATAGCTTGCATTTTTCAATGGCTGATTGCTTACATGTCAGCTTTCGAGCTGATGCTGGGAGATGAGATTGGGAAAGGAGCTTATGGTCGAGTTTACAAAGGTTTGGACCTGGAGATTTTGTTGCAATTAAACAAGTTTCTTTCGAGAATATTACTCAAGAGGATCTCAACATCATCATGGTAGTGTATAACGTGTTTCAATATCATATGTTTTCGTTTTATATTTTATATGGTGACTATTAATTTTAAATTGTTAGGTCTTGATGGCATCCTCGGTGGAGTGAAGGGTAAAACTATTGATGGGTCTATGCTCACACCCTATTTTGAACACAAGAAAACAGAGGTTTAGGGGTGAGGGATATTCGATTGTTAAATGTGAGTTTCTTAGCAAAATAGCGGTGAAGATTTCTCACTTGTGAGAATGGTTTTTGGAAATAGGTGCTCATGGGGAAATATGGCATTAATATTAGTCGTAGCGTGGATTTAAGTGGGGGGAAGTGACCTAGATTGGCATCAAGATGGTGGAAGGATTTTGTGGAGGTGCAAGAAGTGGAAGGTTTTATTTGGTTTTTTTGTCGTCAAATCAAGTAGAGGCCTAAGTAAGGGAACGTGGGTCGACGTTGAATGGGTGAGTATGTTGAATTTTGAGTGGCGTTTGTGAGGGAGGGAGGGTGTGATTCTAAATAATTTGGAAGAGGTGGTGAACGAACATCTTAGGTTGCACGGAATTCCAATTCCCCTTGCAATAGTAAAAAATAATTGCCGGCTAGACGAATTTTAGGCTATATGAATTTGTAAGAGGTGGTGAACGGACATCTTTTTGGTACTGGCTACCGGCTTTATCCTAGGCCAGAGGAATTCCAATTCCTCTTGCAGTAGTAAAAAGAATTGTAGGCCTCCAATATTCAAGGGAGATGCCATGAATTCTAATCCAACATTGAACATTAGCGTTCCTTACCATATTGAGGTTGAAATCCAGCGTCCAAGAAAACAAATGAAGTATTCTCGGAGCAAGGTCCCAAGCCTCCACAACAATAACCCTGCGTAAAATGCTCAATTATATGTAGTTGTCACTCTTGACAAGTAACCACAAATTTCACTTAAGTTAAAGATAGGGCAACCTAGCTAGCACATTCAATTAGTTGTACATATAAATGGTAAATAAATATGCCTCTGTATTGATGTATGGTTTGCAATCCTTCAAAAGCATCAACACAAAAGGTGGAAGAACTGCTCCAGTAGCCAAAACACAGCGGCATAAAAATATCAAAAGCAGCAAAAAAATTAACCCTACCCGAAAAATTCATAACAATTGATGATGTTAGAAAATGTTACATCAAGTGGATTCATTATCATCCAAGTAGAAATAATATAGAATTATGCTCTTCTCCCAACACATTTTGCTCGCGCCCAACTGAAGTACCGAAAATACCCCTACGTTACTTAGCTAACGCAAGTGTTAATCTCTGCGCAAGTTAAGTAACATCGCGTGAGTTAAGTAGCGCATCGTGACTTAACTCACGCTGCGTGTTGTTTTAAACACAGGCATAACCTCATTTCCTCATTTCTTATCTAAAATTTTCAAAATCTCTCTCAAATCACCAAAATCCAAAATTCTTTCAACTCCAAATCAAACAACACTCCATTAACAAGTAAGTTTTCATAATCAAACACCATTAAGCTTTTATGTTTATATGTTAGATTTTTTCTCTTAAATTAGAAATTTTTAGATTTAGATATGTTTAAATTTTGGTTTTTTTGGCAAGAAATCATACGATGTTTACATGAAAATGACATGTGTTGCTTAAATGTTTAAATGTTTGCATGTTTATGTTGTAGTTTTGAGTTTTAGAGAATTTTTTTAGATTTAGGGTTTGTTTAAATTTGGTTATTTTTTTGCAAGAAATGATACAATATTACATGTAAATGACTTATATTGCTTAATTGTTTAGATGTTTGCATGTTAATGTTGTAGTTATGAGTTTTGGGGTTTATGTATAATTTGCACTTCAAGTGTTTGATGAAATGTTTGAATGAATTTTTCATTGATTGTTTTTAATTTCTTATTGTGTAGATTTGAAGCAATGGCTGATATGTGTGATGTTCATGCACAATTCAACGGTGGAGAACCTCAAAGGTTGAAGGTTCGGCACATTGGTGTCACGTTAAGAGGTATCAAAGATCAACTGAATGAATTCAACCAAGGAGTCATCCCCGGAGACACAAGGAGGGTGGAATACGTTCGGTATAAACGTCTAACGCTCGACGATGGGAGAATATAATTCAGTTGGGTGGAATTAACAAACAACGATAACGTGGGGAGCATGTTTTGGGAGCACAACATGTTCCAAAGGATCGATATGCGTGTAACGTTGCTGAGATCAACTAAAGATATTATCAACAGTTTGATTCCGCCAGAAGATCATGAATATTAGGTAGGGATCATGATTAGGTAGGGAATGTACCTTCCAACTACAACAATTGTCTAAATCTGAAATGAGGTAATTCAAACTTGTTAAACGGCAGTTCCCAAGCTTCCACCCAGCAGTTCTATTGTTCCATTCAAAAGATTAAATTCTTGTTAGGCTGATTTAGATGAAGGTATTGAAGTGTTAAGGAATGCACCTCATTCTTTTGACACTTGAATACCATCATTTAAACCAAGCCTAGCAAGAATTTAATCTTTTTAATGGAATAATAAAACTTCCGGGTGAATGTTTGAGAGCTGCTATTTAGCAAGTTTGAATTTACCCCATTTCAGAGGTAAAACAATTGTTGTAATTTGAAGGTGCAACCCGAATGTAATGTAATAATAGGACATATTTAGGAACATGTATTATTGAGAATCAGCTATATAAGTTATGATATGGAATTCCTTCATATTTTCTAAGTTCATAACATCAAATCAAAGAGTGCTTGTCGTTCCCAAATTCTTTCATGAGGTACTGTGAGAACATCAGATCTGACTCTAAATTTACCATAGAAAAAAATGTCCAAGTCCATTGGCCTTGGACCATACCTTATACCGTCAGTACGACTAATATCCTTCTCAATTCTTTTGAGTGCAGACAATAATTCATGTGGCTCGAGTTTAGTAACAGCTCTTTCTGCTGAGTTGAGGAAGCGAGGTTGGTCAGTTACATACGTCGGTGCTGTCTCATACAGAATTGCATGTCTTGTAATGTTTATGCCTAACTTTCTCATCAATTTCAAGGCTTCCTTGAAGTTGTGTAGTCTATCACCTATATATTACATCCAAAAGAAATCACTACTTCCTCATCTTGAGTGTGAAGTTTTATAGAGGAGTTTGGAGCTGTGTGGAGAGATGACAAACCCAGTACTGCAATGAAAAAAAATGTTTATAGATAATAGGCTTCAATTGTGTTTGCCAAATCCTTTTTTTAAGAAAACTACAATAATTTTGATCCCTAAATCTCATTCTTACTTGGAGATTGTCAGAGCCGAATGACTTGTAGTAGTAGATGTAATGTTATCAGATCTGACTTTAACTTTATAATTAGAGACTTGGACTCAAGGGCGGATCCACCATAAGGCATGGTGTGGCACTTGCCACACCAGATTATTTCCCATTTTTTTTCCATATACTTGATGTATATAATTATATATATAGTATAAGTGGTCTACATATCACAAATCTTTCCTTGGCCTATCGGTATATGCTTGATGGATGATTAACATCGAACCTGCAACACTATGGCAAAACGCTCTCAACCAAACCATTTTGTTGTAGTGTTTAAGTTGTCAATGTTTTACTTTGTTAATATATATAGTTTCTTTGAAAGTTTTGCCACACCAATATCAAATGTTTAGGTCCATCCCTGCTAGTTGGACTCTTTGATCTGTTGTTCCATTTGTAATAAGAGATTTCTGATATGTTAAGTATTTTTGTTCTTATTTTCATGTTTTTTATTTTTAGTCCTGACATGCATAACCGTAAAACTGTTCAGTTTTTATTTTTGATGCATTGAACTTCTTTTATTTTCTTTTTGGACAAATTTTAACAAAAAAAGATGACTTATCTACTCAGAATTCCGCATTTGGTCTAGGAGAGGATGAAGTTGACTGTCAACAAACTTATTACATGCCAACTGATCTGGATATATGGGTAGATTCTGTTGGTAGAAAAAAGGGAGGATATTTGGTCTTGGATCTATATCAAAAACCTTGATTCCATCTTCAAATCAACAAACAAACACACATGCTAATTCAGAATAGGTTGAATTTTTGAGAAGTCAAGTGCATGCTTTAAATGCATCATTGCAAAGACAAGAACAAAGAAGTTGCAAACGAGGCAACAAATGCAACGGCAAGAAAAAAGAGATGATCAATACTAATAAAAAACTTGATGACCTTATGAAACATTTGGGATTCGTTGGATCTTCTTCCCATGTTTCAAACCCCAAGAGTGAATCAAATGAGCACATTGATGAAGATGACAATGATTTTGTTGAAGATGTTGATGATGATAACAATAGTTATCATATTTATAACTAGTAACTTGGAGTCTCAAATTTTGGTATGTTTCTCTATTGGACTCTTTGTGTACAGTTGCCTTTTTTCACATATATTATAGCATATGAAGTAATTTGCTCCATTGTCGAAAATATGTGTATTATTAAGTAGTTATCTTTCCTAATTGAATATTTCTCATAATAGTTTTTGTGTTTGATCAAAGTTGAAGGAGGCAACTACAAGGCTTGAGAAACAATTGGCAGAAGAGCAAAGCTGCAAGACTAAGAGCTGAAGACATTGCAAAATTATATAACATGCATCATGCCTAGAGTGTTTTGTCATATTTTAGTGTTTGTTGAAATGTTTATTATGCATATTTTGCAGCTTCATAGTGATGGAGGACTTGATGTATTTTATGACTAGTGCTTTTGTTATAAAGAACAAGTTTTTATTGTTATTGTTTTTTTTTTTTGATACGACTATTGGCATTCATTAATAGAAAATAATAAAAAATTTAGGTTGATGAATCAGTAAATTTCCTGCGGATTGGTTCAGTTTCCTGAGGAATTACCTGCGGAATGTTCGCAGGAAACATTCGCAAGCAGGGGAATCTCTCCCACGCTGACCAAAAACTTCCTGCAGATATTATTGGCTTTTCCTAAGGAAATTACCGTAGGAAAGTTTCCTGTGGTTTCTAAAATCCTCAGGAAACAATTACCCACAAAGGAATTACCTGGGAATACAAATCCTTGGCAAAATCAGCAGGAAACCTCTTTCCTGCGGATTTATCACCATATTCCGCAGAAAAATCCGCAGAAAAATCGAGAGTTTCTAATAGTGAAGAGGATATTATATTGTATGAATGTCGTGATATATTTTAGTCATGTTATAAGGTTAGTGATATATTTTAGTCTTATACAATATATATCACTTTAGAAAATGTTACATCAAGTGGGTTCATTATCATCCGAATAGAAATAATATATGCTACTGTTGTACAAAAACACTTACATTTATATATGAGAAACCACATAGCAAACCTATTACCAAAATCCAGATATCGAAAACAAGATTATTGTTAGAGATACAGAGAAATATATGATAAATGGTAATATAAAAAGTTCACATGTAAACTTTTGGTCACTATCAGCAAAAGCAGGTAGTGAAGTACCAGCTTTGCACATTTGGCCTTGCCTATTTAATTTGTGTCTGACTGACATATACCACCTGGTTGATTTATTTTAATTTGAAAAGTTAAGGATATGCAACAATTGTTGCTTGATACCTTGTGAATAAATGTGTTCCATTCTGAATCACCACACCCTCCATTTTTATTTTTTGCCTTGCTTGTAATTTTCTCTTATAAAGTTTTGATGAATGATGATGTATTCGAATTTCATCAGATAGGAATTGCAAATGTTATAAATTTCCAGGGAACCTTCAGCTAAGAAGAATACTTTGGGTTTGAGTCAACGTGTGATTTAATTAAATGTTAGAATTTTCCACACAGGTCAAAAAATAGTGTGCAACACTCGAGCTATTATAAATATAAAAAGAAAAGTACAAAGATATTTGGGAAAACTATACCAATACCCAAACCATAATAATTACTGCCTCATTAAAAATCTTACAAAAAATCGAGCAAGGAAAAAGGGTACATATCAAACAAAAACATAAACACGTTTATAATTATATATAAATAAAAGACAACTTCCACACAAATACATGCCAAATGAAGTGGTTAACTTGGGGTAGGACATGTAAGAGATACATGGTTGATCTCTTCCTCAAATATTTTTCCTCCACTCAGCAAACTATAATCACTAACATTTTTTCATTCAAAGGGAAAAAACATTCCTCATTACAACGATAAAATTTAAACATGCATATCTTACATATACTCAACACCTAGCACACTAATTATAGTGGTAATTAAAGATTGTACGATCAAATCAAGAGGGTGGAATCTTCGGTGGAGTTATTTCCATTTGACTGACCTTCACCTTCATTGAGATAGTAATCATTAATTGTCCAAATAATAATACGCAGTGTGAGTAACAAACCCGAGAAGGAAAACAATCCAATCCAAATTCCAAGCACCGTTGAAAGTAATTTCTCATTAATACTATAGACAGGATCTGGGGTAACCATTAATATTGCTATTCTGTAAGTAACAAGAAGAGTTGTTAGAGTGAAAGACATCCCCATAGATAAGAGCCAAATAGTAAACCTATGACTCAAACGAATACCACTCATAAGCAATAGTAAAACACTAAGCGATGCAATGAAACATGTTGTGTTCCAATAAAGGAAGTGAGAATAGCTTTTAGGGTATACAATGGCCAAAGCAGCTTCACCCGGACATAGCTCCAAATGGGCATTAGCACATAATATATTTCCCTTTTGAGCTTTGTTGTTCTCTTCAACAGACCTAACGCCACTGGGTGGACTGATTGCCATTTGAAATGTTAATGTTGCTATGAATACTGCTACGACACTCATATTTCCTCTCATCTGTTCCAACCATTCATCCTTGTTTTTGTATGACAACCAATTCATTGATAGTTCTAAAACCTTTCTCCAACCTTTCTTCGGTTCCTTATTGAATGGGGTTTCTGTCGAACGACCATGATTATCCACTTGATTGTTCATTGTCATTCGTTCAAAACAACCCTGAAATATAAAAGAATTGTCATAATTTTTTTTAATGTACCATATACTCCATTCGTCCTAAATTGTATGATATTTTTGACATTTCACACGTGTTATTGGAATGGTGATATATGTACATCTATTTGAATACAACTTTGTTTTTCTATGTTCTTACTGGTCAAAAATAATAAAGAGAAAGAAAAAAGAAAAGAACAACATGTGAGTATGAGAGAGAAAGTTGTCCATAACTTGTCACAAAATGATTGTACAAATATCATTTAACTAAGAAATATAATTAATATTGTATGAGAAATATATATCATGAGTTGTTTTACAAAATTACCCTTAATAAATGATATTGGAAAGATAAATGAAAGAATTGAAAGAAGATAGAGTAATAAATAGTTAAGGATATAATAGAAAAAGTAACATTAATGTTTCATATGGTAAAACGACATATAATTTGAGACAAATTCTTTTTCCAAAACGACGTACGGTTTAGGACGGAGGGAGCAACTCATAAAAATATCTGTTTGTAATTAAGGTGTGACGGATGATCATCACTCTCCTATAATAATTTTCTTTTAAGATTTTATTTAAATTTTTCAATGTGTGACTTGAATGTTTTTCTTGATACCATACAACATCAATTTTGAGAGATGGAAACAACACTGGTTACTTTGAAAGAAAAAAATTATTGTTGCTTTAGTGCATCAACGACAACAGTTTTTAGTTTTTGTTGAAACAAAAGTTGAGATAATTATTATTAATATGTGCTCAATCATTAACCACTGGAAAAATAAAATAAACGAGAGAAATCAGTGATGAAAGAAAGAAATTACATCTATCATTAAATATTTATTGTTTTTTAATTAATTAAAGTGATAGTAATGATTATTTTACAACCCTTCCAACTATGCTTTTACTAGTGAGCTTACGCCTTAAGTGTAAGAAAAAAAAATCATAGTTACCCTCCAAATTTTCATCTTCTTTCCTCTCTAATTATTTTCATCACAAGTAGATAAAATAAAATTGAGTACAAGAGATATATTTACCACACAGTAGTCGGGTAACCCAACAAAGGAGAGCATGAGAGAGCAGCAACCTTTTGTTTGATTTTAAAATTGTTTTAGCTTGAGTTGCTAGCTCAAGTGGAGAACTTAGGCTTGTAACTTAAAAGTAAATTTTGTTTCTTATTTTCTATATTTAAAAAAAAAACTGTTTTTAAAATAATTCTATATTAAAAGAAATATTAATTTACCCAATTTGTTACTATTGCCTTATTTATTAGTTTTTTTTTACTAGCTTAGGTTTATGTTCTCCATGTTTATTATTCTCTTTT
>Ga0228710_1006614_pt1 | contig 17494 bp, 7 predicted proteins | sample MedpolnodulmetaG_FD_177995 | JGI IMG/M metagenome (GOLD analysis project Ga0228710, IMG submission 177995) | Root nodule microbial communities from Medicago polymorpha collected in Santa Monica, California, United States - pink nodules | ecosystem: Host-associated > Plants > Roots > Nodule...
TTGAAACAAAACAAAATCAATAAAGAAATGCCTTATTATTTATATATTCACAATATATATTTATATCAATATCATGATACAAAGCCAAACCCAATCAATATAGATTGACTATTAGGGCTTACTCCAATAGAATCAAAATAGATAAGCCTTTATCTTGTAGTTGTCATATGCTCAATAAATTGTTCTTTAACTCAGGAATGTAGTAAACGTTAGAAATTACCTGAGTAATACCATTCACTTGCATACGAACACAACCTTTTCCCATAAAATCCATTCTACTGTCATTTCCAAGTTTTACAGTATGTCGAAAGCCTTCATCTTAATTTGAGAACCACTCCTTGTTTCCACTCATATGATTGCTGCAACTGGAGTCGAAAAACCACACTTCTTCCTTTTCCCAGTGTTTGTTTTCAACATATGACATCAACAATACCTCTTCTTCTCCTTTCTCTTCAAATTCAGCATAGTTAGCCTTTTGCTCCCAATCATGACACTCATATTGATAGTGTCCTAACCGATGACACCGAAAACACTCTATAACAGCTTTTTTGTAGGGTTGTCGCCCCCTTCCTCTTCCCCGGCCTCCTCTAAACACGCCTCTACCTCTTCCTCTTCCAGTTCTATCTTCTTGAGATGTCTTAAGAACTTGCTCTTCTTCTCCATGGCTTTTCATCCTTTGTTCATGAACAAAAAGACTACTTTGCAACTCATCAATAGTCATCGTGTCTAAGTTGTTGGATTCTTCAATTGAGCATACAACATAATCAAATTTTGAAACCATTGATCTCAAAATCTTCTCAGTGATGATTGTTTGACTCATAGTTTCACCATGAGCTTTCATTTTGTTAGCAATGGTTAGAGTGCGGGAGAAATAAGCATTAACTGTTTCTCCTTCTTTCATATGAAGAATCTCAAAATCCCTTTGTAAAGCTTGTAGTTGTGCCCTTCTGACTTGGTTTGAACCCTGGAATTTTTGCTTCATTGAATCCCATATATTTTTGGACGTGTCCTTGTTGAGGATTGTTTCAAGCACATCACGAGAAATTGCTTGAAAAAGATAATTTTTGGCCTTCAAGTCAATCAACTTCTGCTCTTTAATCAATTTGCATTGTGCCTCGGTTTGCTCTACTCCTGCTTCCACAACCAAAATCCCATTTTCAATAAGATCCCAATATTCTTTCGAACGAAGAAAATTTTCCATCAACATTGCCCAATGATCATAATGACCATCAAACTTGGGAATAATAGAATGTACGAAATTACTACTATCATTTTCCGCCATTCTGCTAAACTCCTTTTTCTTGAAAGAAAATTGCAAATTCTTTCTTGATACACACTTATTTCTCTCACCCCAATTGTTTCCCTCACACTCACTCACTCACTGTGGATCATGCCCCAATAATGGAGCTCTGATACCAATTGTTAAAACTAATAATTACCATACTGGTTTTATGAGAGAATGTCTTATTTTATTGAGAACAAGAGTTTGGCTTTATATAGCCTTACACATGATTCAAAAATGGAAGAGTGAAAATAGATGCAACCACATTACAAGCCTTATGATGTGTAGACTATGTTCCAAGAGAAAAACTAAGTCATACTTCCTAATAATAGAAGTAGATTAAACATAACCACAAAATAATCTAACAGGGATGATGGGAGAAATCAAGGAGGGAGAAGAATGACCCAGACATTAACCGGGAAAGATGGGACCAGCCAACTAGAAGACAAAATCTCATATGTGGATATTTTTTTAAGGTTCACCGTTGGTCCTTTTTTTTAAGGGTCCATATTAGGGCTCTGAACCAGATTTCTGGCAAAACATGTTTGGATGGTTCAAACCGGGTTTTAATCCAGTTTTAAACGAGATTTTTTTTTAATTCAAACCTAATTTCATTGTCGCCGTTCCATATTGTTAAACGCGAGTCACAATAATATAATTATATTTCTCTTTCTTTTCCACCTTTGAATTTAGGGGAAATGCCAAAGAGTGCCCTGGGGGTATTGGTTAAGATGATAAAAATAGAAACATTGTATTGAGAAATCGTGAAAATGAAGAATTTAGCTTTTTAAAAGCCAAAACATTGTTGAATTCAATGTAACTATACTACTTCTTAACCATTACCCTGAGGGCACCGATTAGCAAGACCCTTAAATTTATTGTAAAATGATCCAAGTTTCAAAACGGTTCTTACGTGTACGAGTACGAGGAGGTAATGGGTTGAATGTGTAGAGTGCAGACAATAGAAATAGGGAATATGATTACAACTTAGAAATAAGGAATATGATTAGAAACCTCATGCTCTCATATCACGTAGCTATAGAGTAACGAACATTCATTTCAACACCATTAAAAAACAAATCACATACTTGTAAAAAATTCACAAGCAACTCAAAATTATGTGATGGTTGAATTGTATCAAATAGTCACCTCACTGTATAGAATCATACAGGTACAAATTCACAAACAATCGTAACCAAATATAGTACTAATTACTTTTTTCGTTCCAAAATGTAAGCAATAAAGACGAACTTTTATCCTATTTAATCTTTTTTTATATTTTTAAAACCATCTTTTTTAATAAACTTTTTTGTTTATTCTCATGAAATTAAATGCAAACTACATTTAATTTTCTCTCTTTCATTTTCTTCATAACCATAATAGCCAATGAAAATTGTTTTTACAAAACTTATTCTAAAGAAAACACAAAAAACTATACTCCAAATTCTTATGTTTTAGTTTTTTAATAAGTACGATTTGATTTTTTTTTCCTTTCAATTTGAGACGGAGGGAATATGTGAGGAATAAAAGTTAAATTAACTATCAAGTTACAAATTTGTTGAGATTTTTTGTTAAAAAAGAAAATGTTGAAATTTTATTTAAGGACATAGATTTTTTCATGCCACGACTTATATATTCATTCCCCTTTTACCCAAGTACCAAACAATCTCAAAACAATACTTTTTTCCTTCTCTCTTTCGATGCATGTTAGAGATGTGTTTGTGATTTTTCACTGGTGATACTAGCCACTCCCTCCATTTTAAAATGAATGTCGTTTAAAGTTTTTATACATATTTTAAGAAATACATCAATTAAAAGAAGAGTAAATTACACACCCCTCCTCTTTAAGATGCTTGAATTACACTCTCCTCCCCTCTTATGTTAAAATATACATTCCCCTCCCCTCTTATCCAAAACATATTAGAAAAAATTTCACTCCCCTCCCTTAAGAGAAACTTGAATTATATTACCCTCCCCTCTTATGTTAAAACATACACTTTACTCCCTCAATATTTTTTTTCGATTTCTAATAATTTAGAGAAAAAATAATAATCTAACACACTTCGAAAAAGTTAGTATTACGGGTCTATTTTAATATAATAAAAAATAGAATACATATTTTTTGCTATTTTTTATTCATAATTTCATTAAGGTGTATTTTTAAATCATATTATAAAATATGAAACAACCCAAAATAAATTTAAAATATGTGAAAAATTACTAAAGACAATAAAGCATAGTTATTTAAAAGTTTTTTTTTGGATAAGGCCAGAGCAAAATGACTTCAGACAGAGAGGTTTCCAACTAAGTTGGTACGCTATTCTAATCTTTGTCAAATGCTCATAAATTTTATTAAAAAAAATACATAAAAATTGGGGGGACATAAACCTAACCCAGCAAAACCACACAAAAAGGTAAGTTGACCCCAAACAGGAGATACAAAAATAAAAACAACACACAAGCGTATCAACCTCTAATTAATCCTAAAACTAATTAAAAGTCTTCGATGTGGTGATTGAACCCCCCGTCAACACGAAAGTGGTTCATGTACCATCAGCTCCCTGCAACAATAGCAACAAGTTAAATGACTCTTTCGAGCCTCACAGTCCAATCAAACAAAGTGAGCATCAGTTCTTAGTATGGCGTATGAATCGTCTGCCAACACAGAAACAATTCAAGATCCATCAACTCCCTGCAAAAATAGCAACAAGCTCTACACGACTCTTTCGAGTCCATGAGTCCAACATCAGACAGATAGAATGATGAGGATTTTAAAACACTCCGAAATCAATCATGAAAATCGATACGAATATTAAGGCGGCAACTGTTTGGAGGAGGCAAACCTTAATCTTGACATCTGCAGATCTAAACAGAAAATAGGCCACGACAAACAAAGTGTCCTCCGATCAGAACAGACGCGATGGTGGTTGAACCACACACCAACGCGTTATAGAAACCCATATGCCAGACTGCTGGAAAAGATGAAAACAAGCGGCACCGCCGGCAGATCTGACGACTAAAAGGTGGTGCGGAGGACAAAGGTTAATTTAATTATTATTGACATTTAAATTATAGAGAAATGAATAATTTTTTCTTAAATGGTAGTTCAAAATTAATATATATCATACAAATATTTATTTATGTTAAAATAGATTAAAGTGTAGTGTATGTTTAATTATTAAGGGAGGGGGTTGTAGTTCAAGCATCTTATAAGAAAGGGGAGTATAAATTTTACTTTTCAAGGGAATGGAGTGTATATTTTAACATAAGAGTGAAGGGGAGTGTAATTCAAGCATCTTTGAGGAGAGGGGAGTGTAATACACTCTTAAAAGAAAGAGAAATGTTATTTTACCAAATTATACTAATTAACTATTGATTTGTTTTTCTTTAAATAATAAATAATACTTAGGAAGTAGTGTATATAATATTAATTGAAGGGTACAATTGAAAAGAAAATGTTATTATTGCATTGAAAACTGAAAGTGACATTCATTTTGAAACAATTTTTTGGTTAAAACGACACTCATTTTAAAACGGAGGGAGAACTAGTTAGACTAATTTAATTAGTTAGGTGCATTGAATATATAACTTATTGTAACAACAATTATCATTAAGTAACATACTCTCAAACTAGGTGTCTTTTTTGAGTTTTACACGACCATTAGAAAAATGGTTAATAATGTTGATTTTAATGTTAAATTTGTTTCATTTATTTAAAACACTTTTATTAATTATAGTTACTGAGATTATTAAAATGAAATAAATAAGGGTATATTAGTGGAAAAGAATAATAAATATCGTATTAGTATTCCTTAAAAAAGAATTGTATTAATATTATAAAATGGACAAATAACATGAGACAAAGAAAAATGAAAAAGAGGACACCTAATTTAAAATGCTTAATAGCAGTTTTAACCCCTTAACTTCCCCAAAGTTGCACTTTGGCCCCCTAAGAAAAAAAATTACAAAACTGCCCCCTAAATTTTGCACCTATGGTAGTTTTGGCCCCCGAGACCAATTTTGACTTGGTCTACGCTGACATGACATCGTAATTGAGGTGCCACATGTTTTTTTTTTGGTCTTGGGAGGCCAAAACTGCTACAGTTGCAAAACTTAAGGGGCGGTTTTGTAGTTTTTTTTCTTAGGGGGCCAAAATCGCAACTTTGGGAAAGTTAGAGGGCTAAAACTGTAATTAAGCCAATTTAAAAAGGAGGGAATACATTTATGTGTTTATGTCATCTATGAGTTCTATTTTTATTTTTTTTAAATACCTATGAGTTCTATTGGTGATGTTAATATGACATAAGAGTCGGTTTTTTTTTTCCTTCTGTCAAGCTTACAAAGTTGGGTTATAACACAAAAATAGTAATTTGCATTGTGATAAATATATAACGGAGGTCAACTATCGGATAAAATATTAAGTAATTCAAGAATTGCCGCGACTTATACAACTGCTAAAAGAAGGAGAAGAGATTGAATAATGTGGTGAACTATAGGCATGTGATTCAGACTCAATTTGAGGATAGCTTGAGAATCTGAGTCATTGTTAGGATTACTAGTTCCATACAAGTGGTTGTTATTCTCATCCTCTTCAAACTATGCAAAGTGGAGGTTCATTTCCTTGATATTTTCTTCTCATTCTTTCTTCTTTCCCCCGCGTTCACAACTTCTTTTATCCTTATAGGTTGAGAATTTAATCGTCTTTGAATATCCGCGAATAAAATCTGTCATGAGTTCAGGAAAGATACCCCAATGGATATCTATGGACAAAATAAACGAATATTTTAATTATCTGTTATTTAATGAATACGGATACGGATTGGATAGTATCCGCATCTGCAGATATTTGTACCCGCTATTAAAATAATTAAATTATATGAATAATCTTACTACCATTTCAATTTCATTAAAAAAAAACCTAATACTATACAATATTTTTACACAACGCTTCAATTCTTCTCTAAAATAAGGAACTTTAATTATGTTTTTGTCGAATCAAATAACTTTGTTTTGTTAAATGTGATTAACTTTATTTATGTTTTTCTCAAGGAACATTGTTTTTGTTAAATGTGATTAACTTTTTTTGGGTTATGAATGAAATGTATATACATTATTATATTTTGGTGAAAAGAAGAAAATAAATGTGTTGAACTTTTGTTGTTAAATTATAGGTAATTATATCTTCTTAAAAAAAATGTAACTATAAAAAAAATTACAAAAATCATTTTTTAAAAGTGTTATCCATGAATATTTGTATATACCCGTAGATATCTCAAATTCCATGGATTATCCGTTTAACTGATATATGCGTGGATATGGGGAGGGCATGCTCATCATATTTATCTAACAGGGCAGACACAAATATCATATTATCCACGCCCACAGATATCCATTTACATCCCTAGTTTATCCTCATCAAAAGCGTCCCTTGAACTTAATTTTCTCTTTTTGCGTAAAGGATGTTGAGGAGTGTATTTCCTAATGCGAGGTGGTTCCTCTTCAACTATAAAAAACAAGGTCCAACCACCACAAACCATTGGAAACCGCTATGGAGATCAACTAGCTCCACCCTGAAATATGGTTTTGCCAACGGAACAAGTGTTTGATTATATTTTTATCACTAACCACTTCTGAAATATGTTTATTATTTTTCTATTAAATAAATATTGAAAAATTAATTAATACATAATTGAAAACTAATATTTTGCCATATGATTTTTTTAGAGTTGTGTTATTTACAGCGAAAGAAAATGTCTCGAAAGTATCACGAGTAATTAAAACCGTTAGATCTTCGCTTAAGTGGAAAACATGGGTGGCTAAAGATTGAAGAGGTAGAGGAGGGGTATTAATGAACTAACATTGTGATCTTCTCGTGGTATAGTTTTTCTTTTTTTTTAAAATATGGTATAGTTTTTCTTGAAAACTGGTATTTCCCTCATTTTTTTAAAAATTTGACCCATTGAATATTTTTATCACAAACTAAAAGCTAGATTTTTCTCTTTAAATATGTGATTTTTCAATAATTTTTTATATTAATTATAAAACTCTATATATTAATTAAATAATCTAATCTAATAGCATAAATACCGCATTTCAGAACCCTAAAATCAAAATCTCACAAAAAGTACATTGTAACCCTAAAACTCATTCGAAGAGCGGACAACGCAGAAGGAGGGAGAACATAGCTGGAACTGTGGGTGTGATAGAAATTCATGCGCTTTGGAGGCATCTTGCACCACCATTTTAGACAGAAAGAAAGGTAACACTACTTTCCGTCATCAACGATTATCGCATCTGTAGTTTGTTAAATAAATCTTCAAATTCCATGGAAAAACTGGTATCAATTACTTGATCCGGTATGCATTAATAATATTCAATATTGATCTACAAACCTAGGCATGACAACATAATCCGTCGCCGTCCAAACTCGATCGCCCCCGCCTCAAATTTAACGGAGAAAAGTCGATCTAACTGGGTGTGGGTGCAGAGAAAACTCGATTTTTTAGTACGAGGACGAGGTCGGGGGATGCTTATACCCACCCTGCACCCACCCCGCCCCACCCCCTTATTGAAATTTACCTTATTATTTTTAACAATCTTATACCCATCAACTTAAAAATACGTACCAAACTCTTTTAATATATTGTTACTCTTTAGAAACATGTTTATTAGAATTATGTTGCTCTTTTGAAAGAGGTTTGTCAGATCTTTTATTATTAATTTAATTATTATTTTTTTGTTGATATAAAAAATGAAAAAACATGCAACTTTTTAATATTTTTTGTAAAGAAATACAATCTTCGCGGATGGGGGTGGGGGCGGGCTGGGAAACTCGTTTCCATTGGGGGTGAGTGTTCAATTGTTACCCCCGAAAGGGTTTAGGGCGGGTGCGGGTACATGAAAGTGGGGGCAGGGCCGATAATGTTTAAACTCGCACCCCGCCCCGTTGTCATGCCTATTTAAACCCTACCCCTCATTTTTTTTACTTCCTCCGGTCTATTTGAACCCCTACCCCATATTTTTTTTCACTTCCTCCGGTCTCATATGTTAACAAAGATTCTTTTTTCAAGTTCATTGAATAATGAATATACCCAGTGTATAATATTGACTGGATTCGTCAATTATTCAATAAACTTAAAAAAAAATATTCTTTGTTTACATATGAGTTTAGAGGGAGTATCTGTGAAGCATAAATAATGAAATTACTAAGTTGGAGAACCTATCTTATACATTCTAAAATAAATGGAAAGCATTCACGAAAAAAGTAGTTTTGTAAGTTAGAGAACCTATCTTGCATAAGATATTCTAAAATAAATGAAAAGCATTCACGAAAAAAGCAGTCTTGTGTGAATGATGTGTAAATTTCACGATGTTCAATGTAATAGATAGAGTCACAAATTTTACACACGAAAAATGTTTTAGTTCATCCAATATGACCTAGACTAGTCCTCAAAATTTTGATTTTCATTATATTACTTAAAGGGTGTGCAAGATTGTTTGGGATATATATACACAACTCAAACTTATGATCGTATTAAAGAGTTAAACTTTTTTATACACTTAAAGAATTTCTCTCGAATTTAGACCTCATTAAAAATGTCATTCAGAATATACTTATTATTTTTACGAGAACATAAAGATTGGATTAACTTAGGATATATAGTCATTTTCGTTCTTAATTGTGTAATAATTAGTCACAATTTTCTTTCAATGTACCAAACTTTTAAAATAGTTCTTGATTATGCGTTCTGTTTGTCAAAATAATCGGGAGTTGGTGTCTAGTTGCTTTCTTGTCTGGCGGGCTACAATGTTTCTCTGGTGGACTGGGGGTTAGGGGTGCCCGCCTGGTTTGGTCTTGAAGTCTGGTGGACCGATCACTTTTGATTCGAGATTGGGAGTCAGTTCTTCGGTTTAAGTTTTGGTTTTGGGTTGTTTTGGTGTTCTTTCGGTGGACCTGAGGTTGTGTGGTGGTGGAAGCTGATTGATCTAAGGAATAATGGCTCAACTTAGGAGTTGCGGACGGTGTGTTTCATGTAGAGGGGTGTTATCCTGGAATGAGTAGTGGCGACGGGTGGTTATGAGTATCGTTTTTCAAGGGTCGTTTTGTGAAAGAGTCTGTTTTAGGGGGTGATGTTTATGGGTGGAGGGGTGTTTTGTTTGGAGTGTATTTTCGGGTGTTCCGCCTATATACGATGCCTTTTAGTTTGCATTCTCTGAATCACTGGTCTCTGTTCGTCTTGAGCAGGGATCTAGTTTTTAAATAAATTTGTTGTTTAAAAAAAAGTATTGTCATATTAGTATTTCAATATACTTATTTAATATTAAATCATTCTCTATAAATATTTGTTTAATGTGTATTTTTTTGACCGATCTCTAAAATCATTGAAAGACGAAAATAATTATTTATATGTTAACTTTAAAAAATAGATATAGATTAATTGTATTTTTGCGATAAATTTTTAATGGGTTTTGCTAGAAACTACCCATGCAGGTATCTTTTAGCAACCCACACCTCAAAGTGATTGCCACTTTTTAGTCATAACTTTGCTAAAAGACACCTTCATGAAAATTAGTTGGTGTCTTTTAGCAAATACTCATAGAATAACTTGCTAAAAGACACATTCATGATCCGAAACCCATTTTTAATAATAATTCCCAAAAAGTCGACAAAAAATAATGAGAACCTTCCTTGAGAAGCTGCTTGTTTGGTAAGATTCAAAACTGATTTGCGCATTTTGACTTGAATTATTTATTTATATAGAAAAATTGATCATTCAATTTTTACATTCAGTTGGCTATATATATATCATTCAAAACGAAAGTGAGAGCAATTGTTGATAACTTTCTGCTATATCATTCTCTTAGCACACACAACACTACCCAATTCAGGTAATTAATAATCACTTAATTAATTAATCGATTAATGCAACTTCTTCTTCTTCTTCTTCTTGCTTTTCTCCTTCATTGTGTATGTAGCGTGAGTGATTGGGTTTGTAAAATTTTCACACTTCTTTTCTTCGTTCCTCAATCAATTTATGATTCGATCATCGTTTCTTGTTTGTACTGTTTAGTTTTTTCATTCCGAATTGTGGCGATTCTGATACCCATTTTCTTTAATGGTTTCTTTATATAGAAGAAATGTCAGTAAGGGTTTAAGACTTAGACCCTGTTTGGATAAACAACTTGGTTATGCTGATAAATAAGCCATTCTTATAACAAAACTGCTTTCATTTAAGCTATACAAGTTGTTTTTATAAGGTATTATGACCCTTTTTGGTTCAACAACTCATTTGCAGCTTATAGCACTAAGTGTTTGTCATGATAAGTGCTTATGTGTAAGTTATTTCTATAGCAAAAGATAAAATAAAGTTAAATTGTTTTTCTATAGTTTATAGACTATTTTCATAAGCTATCTTGGAGAACTTATGAAAATAAGCTAAAAACAGTTTATGAATAATGTCATAATTTGTTTTCGTAAATCTCCCAAACAGTCTTACCAAACTTATGATTGTAGTTAAACTCAAATGCAGAGTTTGTGGAAATAAGTTGAAAACAACTTATGGAAATAAGCCAATCCACATAGACCCTTAAGACTCTCATTCATTTATCTAGCTTGGTACTTCAATACTTGAGTCATTCCCCAATCCAAATAGGCACATTCTATAGCTCAGATCCTTTGGATTTCTTGACAGAAATTGACCTTATTCATTCATAATCCAAGGAAAACTCATTGAGTTGTTGCGTATAATTTTGAAACATTAATTGATTCTTTCTATCAATTTATTTGACAGTGGTTCGAGCATAATTAGGATGGAAGTCGCTGGCCAGAAAGTGGTTGCATATGATGAAGATCAGGCGTTGAAGTGCTTGTATGATGTCTTTGGAGGTTCGTGTTCACTTGAGGATATAGCTCATGCCTATTGCAAGGCAAACCGGAATGTAAACTTGGCTGGGGAAATTTTGTATGATATGAAGGGGAGCTCCTCAACCTCTGGAAACCATTCATCTAACTCTGATGCCTTTGAGAAGTCTTCAGAATCATCTGATGGACATTCCTCTGAAAGTTCCCTCCATGGAAGTAAAAACTCAAAGCCCAAAGTTCGCCCAGTTTCAGCTGGTACTGTTTCAAGCATTATTGGTAAAAGTTATGTTCGATCCGCGCCATCTACAAGCGGGCCTAAAGGGATGACTAAACCGCCTAAGTTGGACGCAAAGGACCTGCCTATGACTGGAATCTACCGTGAAACGAGCGTGTCAAAGCCAAATTATTCAAAGCGTGATCGGCTTCAAGAGGACACGGAGGAGTTCTTGTTTAAAATGCTTGGAGTTGGTTTTAAGCTTGATAGAAAAATGATACGCGAAGTTCTTGGTACAGACCACTCTATCTTTATGCTGTTGCTCTTAATATCTTAACATTGTACATTATAAATTAATTATGATATATCTTGAAAGTAAAATTGTGTGTGTGTGTGTGAGCGCCTGTGTGTGTTGGTCTGATGTAAGTCTTGAATGCTCTCTGCCTGCACTTAACTGAACCAATTTAACACTCAATTTTATATCGAGTGCCATTACTTCATTGTGTGATGAATCTGGTTTTACTTTGCATTAATCAACTCTTACTAGTTATCAAATATACAATTCAATCTAATGTATTAATATTTATTAATTATAGATTTCATGACTGAGTTGGAGATAAGTAACTCATTTGCTGAACTATTGTGACAATATATCTTTAGTTTGTATTAACAGTTGCCTTATTATATTGTAAACTTGCAGATACGTGCGGGTATGACTTGCAAAAGGTACACAAAAAGTGTTATGCTTCCACTGATGATGTTTCTTACTTTATTTTCCCCTTTTCTGGTATTCATATCACAATATACAAGTTTTCTTATTTTCATACGTAAAATTTCATATAGGGTGCAAACAATGTAAATTTTACGAGGATATCATCTTTCACTCATTTGTTTTTTCTGATCTGTCCACAACATACCTCATCTTTTCTACTTATCTTGGTAGATTGACATATACTTTATTTATTTGCATGACATCCCAATGTCCAAATTCTAATGTTATTCTAACCTGCATGAATCATTGTGGTGGTGCTTTGAATAATAGCATTTGTTATCTTTACCTAATTAAGATAAATATTGAAATCATTCAGAGCTTGGATACACTAATAGATCAATCAGTAATGGATTCGGACAAAAGGCCAGCTGCTGTTTGTAATTCATCTGTTAAGGTGAGTATGAAGGCCAAGATTATTTGTAATTAAAGCTGCACTTAAGATTATTTATAATTGAAGCTGCACTTGAATTACTTATTCTTCTTCTATTTTTAGACATATATATCATTATTTGTGAATTTTAAATGTGTGTGAGGGTTTTTGAATATATCCCACCTTCACCAAGGAAGATGTTTTAGGAAAGGGTCGATTACCTTCTGTTGTAAAAGTTCTTTTTTCGTGCCAGCGTTTCTATTGACATTTGTCTAGTGATATACATCAGTCTTATGTAACTAATTGTTTACTTGGAGTGCGTAATGTGATATAGCATCTATTATTGTAGGTCGTTTTATTCTTGTGCTTGAGTTTTATCCAACAACAGAAGTAGCTTGTGGTTTCCTGTTCTTTTGTGTTCTCTTTCTTAGTTTTTGTATTCTCTTCATTGCCATGGTTTTTGTGCAGAAATTATTTCTTTCTCTGATAGTCATGTGCCCATTGCTGTTTAAGCTAAATGTATTTTAGTAGCCCTCCTTTAATATAATTTGGATACTATCTATGTACTTTTACAGTTTGCAGATGTGAAAACAAAATCTGAAGCACTGGTATCTGAAAAAAAGCCGCAGGATTTAAATTGTATCAGAGGGTATATTTTCTCTCTTTTTCCTCCTTCGGTTTTTTGTTTATGTCAATATCCACTGCTTCTTGTTTATCTTTTGTTTTAATCGGTATTATGTTCTTGCACAGTCAGCTAATTTCATGGCATACTTTGCGTAACATGTTTTCTTTTTTCCATAACAGTGATGGAAACATAGTTTCTGTTAAAGAGACACATGACATTCAAAAAGAAGTCTTGTCTAATTTGTTCAGTTATCGTGAATATGTTGAGGAACCACGTAAAAGAATTGTAAGGGATGTGAATAAGAAATCACCATATGGAGTTGGACATGTGGTATTTGAACCTCCAAAAGATACAATGGAAGAACACAAGATTGACATGGACTTCAGCCGACGAGAAAACAAAGATGGTATGTCCTTACTTTCCTGTCAATCCTAATCCTCAATCTTGGTTTATTATTTCTAAAATTCGTTTTATTGCGCTGCATACCTTTCGTAGAATAATATGTGTGTCTGAATTAGGTTACTATGATGGAAATATTGATATTGATTGCTAGTTTATCGCTTGTGAGAGTGTGGATTTCTTCAATTTTACTAAGTATCTCATGATGCTTAAACTTGCTTAAACTTCCTAAGGGTGAGGATTGAGGGAAATATTGATATTGATTGCTAGTTTATCTCTTGCGAGAGTGTGGATTTCTTCAATTTTATTAAGTATCTCATGATGCTTAAACTTGCATACCGCTTACCCTTCCTAAGGGCGAGGGTTGAGGCCTTGCAATTATTTTATTTTTATGCTGCATTCACTGGCAGTATCAGAGATTTTGGTGTTTTAATTAAAAGAAATGCTTGATACATTCTTAGAAGCAAAATCCATTTACCGTTCATTTTTCTTGTTCTTGTACTTCTTGGCACATGATATAGGGATATTTCTTTGTCTCTTTCTTTGAAATCAAACTTTACTTTTTATAAGAATGAGTGCTTTGTGTGGCAGATGCTGATGATGAAGCAGACTACCAAAGTGCACGGAAAGCTGTGAAGGAATATCGGGTGACAATGAAGGAATATTATAAAGCGGTATGTTGCATTACTTTTTCCAGCTTATGGAGATTGTACTTTTGTCCCACATTTAATTGTTGAATAAAGTTAACTTGGTTGGGATCTTTGGTTTGGACATTGTTTAGTACACTCATGATTCTCTTGTCACTTTAGGCTGCTGATGCATTCGCAAACGGAGATCAGGCCAAGGCTGAAAAATTGCTAGACCAGGTAAGGTTTTAATAGAATTGTGTCCGACCATAAGTTGCTTGACGATATAATAAACATTGAATTTGTTCATGACATCTGAAATTCCGGTTCATTGATATATTTTTTCTTGTGTTCTGTTCTTCTGTTAGTGGTACTTTCTTTTGCCTTCTAATGGACGTGCCCATTTTGCACTTAGTTCTTTCATATGAATACTATCTTTTGCCTTCTAATGGCGCGTGCTATGTTGTTCCCAGGGGCAATTTTACCTGAACAAAGCACGTGAAGCTGATGACGAATGTAGTAAAATGATTCTTGAAACCAAGTAATCTAATTGTGCTCAAAATTTTCATTTCTTCATATTTTTCTTATTCTTTTCAAGAGGGATAGCATGGAAATTTCGTATGATAGTGACTATTCCTTTTATTGTATTTGTCGGCAGAGCGGAAGAAACACAAGAAATGGTCCTTGACTTGTGTGATCATGAACCAAAGGTTGCTATTAGACTGCTGAAGACCCATCTTTCTTCCCTTTCTGGTATTTCATGTAAGTTATGGTATTGATCTACTAATCAGTTTATAAATTATTGAATATTGATCCCCTTTCAAATTTCCTCCTGTTAATTTTACGTGGTAATTTTAACAATCCCCTATTTCTATCAGCATTCGAGTACCTCAAGGTTATCTTTGATGCAAATGATCAAGCTAACAAGAAAAGGTCTACCAGAGGAATGGTGAGATTGAGTGGTTTTTTAAGTTTAATTTATGGTTTTATGTTTACTTTGAATGTACCAATGATATTTTAAAAAAATAAATAAATAAAAAAAAAAACCATGAGTAAATTACTGATTAATGGTCTTTTATTTTGGACAGGTATTAAAACTATTAGAGCAGGAGTCTATAAAGTGGGTTGAAGGAGAAACGGCTGGGACAATATTGATCCGCTTAGATAACATTGATCGTAATCGGTTGAGTTTTTACAAACCATAGCATCTTTGCTGTGAATCAAGGATGGTGGTTTATTACACCATTGTCTTATTACTGATTACTTAACAAGCGAATGGCTATCCAACCTCCATGATGTGCAAGTAGTTTACTATTTGTCAATTTTGGAACTGAGGTTGTTGAAGTGAGGTTGGTTGTTTGGTCCCAAATATAGGTGACATGATTTTTTTGCAAACATTAACTGAAATATGAGGATCCAAATTGAAAAATATAGTTTTGTCTCTTGCCTCTTGCTTGGCACATGTGATTCTGTAAACATTAATTGTTCGTGCTGGTGAAATGTAAATGTTGTTTCACTTGAATGTACGGAATATATGAAGCTTTGACTCTTCAAGATGATTATATTTACATGTCTAAAAATAAATGATACTTTAGTTTAGTTTGAGTCAGCTATGATAAATTTGCATGATCTACTCATAGCGTTGGTTGGTTATTCAGATCAAATTTGAAAGATAGTCAAAATATGTTATTGGTGAAGCTAACGATCTAAGAATGGCATGACTATGAATATGTTCTAGATTGATTGCCATGTTCATACTCACCTAGTCACCTGGTTGTATTCTGGTATTGTTTTGTGCGCGTGGAGTTTTTTTCTTTCTAGAATTTTGATTTGAAGTTTTAATTTTTAACATGACTCGAATGCTTTTGTGGTCCAAAAGGTTCCTCGTAAAATAGAATTTTTATTCTTTTTTTGGAATCATGGACTTTATATTCTACCATAATGAAAATATTAAATTGGGTCAGAGAGAGACTGAAATAATTTGTTTTATGCATGTTGAAAAGAAAAAGAAAAGTAAGTAAAAGAAATTTGTTTACTACTAAAATTACAAAGGTTCGACAAAATAGAAGTATATGTAAGCTTCTATTTGACCAAAGCATAAAGGAATATAACAAACTGCTAGTATCGCCACGATTAAAGTCTAAATAGTGGTCTAATTTGAACATGTCACACAAATTAGACAATACAATACAATGTGTACAAGTTGATTTTTTTTTAGAACAAATAAAGCTTGTATTAAGACGTATAAGTAGTAGTATCATACTCTTTAAAAAGAAATTAGAAAACGATAAATTTATCCACATAGAACATATGCTTTAATAATACATTTCTTTTTCCGGTAGTATTTCAAGCAATCTAGTAATTAAGAATTTATTTTTTTTAAGGTAAATAAGTGAGGTGTTTGATCACATAAAATTTCTACCAACTGAGTTAAGCTTGTGAAAATAAAAGTAAATTTTAATAATACAAAAACATTATAATTTAATTGATGACATTATAGAAGCGTTTAACATATACTCATGGTTAGTGTAAGTAGGTAAATTTATTTCACACGGATATCCAATATTATTAGAAAAGTATGAGAGAGATATTGCTTCTAAGCTTTTCAGTATTTCATTATGATACATTGAATTTGTTACATCAGAGAGCTAGCCTAATATAGTATAGCTAGGAATGAAATGAATCAGTAACAAACTTGCCACATCAGCACAGTTTGTTACTTCTTCTATAACTACACTAACTTGATAGAACTAGTATATCTAGATTTACAGTATACTCTATTAAATATAAACACATTATATTGCCATTTAAGCTTAACTTTTCGAAAAAAACTATCAATTACTAAATTTTTACGGATGTTTCATACAAAAAAATGTATACCTCATGGAAAAAAAATGTATACTGTGTTCGTACAGTGTATATTAATCACATAAACACTTATTAATATAAAGGCTAAAATGCACTTTTGACCTTCTATGTTTGGCTCCGTAGCAATTTTGGTCCCTTATTAAAAAAAATTACTTTCCAGCCCCCTAGCTTTACCCCCTTTTGCAATTTATAGGCCCCCTCTGATTTTGACCCGGTCAAAACCCAGGTGCCCATTAGGGGGACACCATGTGGAATTTAATGAATTAAAATTAAAAAAAAACCCAGCTAATTATTTACATAATTAAATAAGTAAAAAAAGAAATAAAAAATTTGCAAAAACTCATAAACCCAACCATTGTATTCATCATCTTCACTTTCAACATCATATTATTCATCCTTCAAACTAATTGTGCTCTTGAAAAAAAGTTGATTTTCTGTCAAAACTAATCAAAACATATTCACTTGGATTAAACAGA
>Ga0228710_1006616_pt1 | contig 17489 bp, 9 predicted proteins | sample MedpolnodulmetaG_FD_177995 | JGI IMG/M metagenome (GOLD analysis project Ga0228710, IMG submission 177995) | Root nodule microbial communities from Medicago polymorpha collected in Santa Monica, California, United States - pink nodules | ecosystem: Host-associated > Plants > Roots > Nodule...
ACTAAAATAATTTACACATCCTAGATAATAACTTTATTGCTAATTTGAGATTAACACAGTCCTCGTGGATACGAATTTAATTTTATTACTTCGATATATTTTTAGTACACTTGCTAAAATTCTATCATATGTTATCATATGGCAAATTATAATATGGCTTGGCAAATATCTAATTACAGGTATCTTGATTCTTTATTGTTTTTATGTGAAATACAGAATTGATGTATATCACCCAACTTTGAAATTGATGAGAGTATTATGACAGTATTCACTAAAGAATTTGAAAAGCAAAACCTCCCAATGAAATAAGCAGCATAGTAAGGAGAGGAAATGGAGTAAGATATTATCTAGTTGCATCGCAAAGAGATATAAGACGTGATGATGACAGCACCCTGACATATGGAAATTTACACATGTTTACAATTGCAAGATTTTTTTATTAAAAAAGAAATAGTTAACAGACAATTTAACGGTGTTAATGAAGAAGGGAAATGTTTGTCTATTTGATAAAAACTTAAGGGAGGTTAGTGTTTATTTTAAAACTAGAGGGGGTGTCATTGCTATTTTAATAGAACTTAGGGGAGGTGAGTGTAATTCCCTCTTAAAATTAAAAAGGAGAATATCTATACTTTTCCACATACAATCTCGCTTCTACCTTTTCCATCTGGGACTTCTCTAACTTGTCAAAAATCTCTAGAAATTGGGTGCCGAAAATAAAAAATTGTGACAATAATTTTGCAAGCACTCAATTTAAGAGTACCCTTAATGTATTTGAACAAGGAGTTTCAAACTACATCATCTTTGCCCTCTAATTGTTATTTGTTATTTTGATCGGTGTGGTGTTGATGAGTGAAAATTAAAATAGAAGTTGTTGTTATTGCCGCAAAAGAATTTATAAAATTCAATTTTTTTTTTAAGCAAGGAGAGTGGACAGACATCAGGAGGCAACATCGACATCCCAACTATGTTGGCACCCCGAGAAACCTCCATCCTCTGCCGCCAAACTCTAAAATATTATTAAAAAAGGGGAAAATAAATACAAAGGAGGGGGGACTAGGCCAAAATCCTCCAGAGAGAAAACAGAAAACAAGAGTAAAGAAAACAACATAAAAACCACCCTACAACAGATTATAGAAATCTGAAGTTGGGTAAACCACAACTATCCCTAAAGAAAACAACCTTATTAGGGAGAGAAGACAACCAAGCCATTCCTCTAACATTCCAATAGAGGAAATTCATTGAGCAGTCGTATGATTGTCACCCCGAGCACGGGTTTTAGGAGGTTGCTTTGCCAAGACTTGTTGCAATTTAATTTTCTGTTTCTGCTTCCTTGTAAGGACTGGCGTGAAGTCTTCAGTAGCTGACCTTGCATCATATTCACGAACTCTGTCCCATAGATCAAGACCGTGTTGAATGTTTTTGCTGGGATGTACATGTTGTTGTTGTAAAACGACAACCTCTTGCTCCTCTGGTATTGTCATGCTAGCACTAGCCGCAAGATACCTCTCTACAACGATCGGTGACGCCAAGGAAGGGCGTAACCCAGAATGAACTTCAACTTGCTCAACAATAGTATTTGTCTGAACCTGAGCCGATTCTACAGACACCTCATGCACCTCAATGTGCTCAACTTGGGATGAATGTGACACACGCTCGTAGTATCCCTTGGGACTCTCCACTAGCTCCCGCGAGCACGAACGATTGTGTTCCACATCATCAGAAAGTGTAACTTCATCAAGCACAGGGTTTTTCAACACCTCCCGCAATGTCAGGTGTAACTGTTCCGCTCTCTCAGAAGGGACGTCAACGTGCGCATCAGGGGAAACAAGTTCTAACACTGGCATAATATGTGGCAACTCCTCAGGAGAAATTCTATCAAACACGTTGTGTAATGGAAAGCTGAAAGTATTTGACAACAAAGGCGGTACGGACACAGGGAAGTCCGTCTGAGAAGTAGCAACTGCTGAAGTAGCAATAGGAACTAACTCCAACTGTGGGATAGAAGTCGAAATGTCTAGTGGGGCCAATGATGTAGTAGTATCCGTTGTAGTAACTGGAATTCTCTGTGTGGTAGTAACTGTTGAAGCAACCGGAACCCACGTCCAAGTGCTACCCTTAACCGAAGTGGAAGTACCCACATCATTGTTCTGCCGAGATGGTTTTGTGGGTGTTGCCTCGGCGATAACTATTTGTTTCCCTCTATCCATCATGTCCTTTAGTGGTTGCGGATGTAACCATTTACAAGTGGAGACATTGTGCCCAATAGCGAAACAATGATGACAAAACAAAGGTCTCCTCTCATATTGAACCTCCACTTTGAAAGCGAAGCCCTCTCTCTCAACAAGAATTTCATCATAAGCTCTCTTAGAAAGATCAATGTCGACTAAAATTCTTGCATAGTGACCAAAGGTACGGTTTCGTGTTGGTCCATCTATGCCAATCGGAGTACCAACCGCACTTGCGATTTCCATCAAAGTTCTCTCCCACCAATACTCCTGCGGTAACTCCACCAAGCGAATCCAAAGAGATACATGTGTTTGTTTCTGAGCAAGAGATTTGAAATCTTTGGTCCATTGTGATAACCTTAGCAAACCCGGCTTGAGGTTAATTGTGCCTGCTGCCCATATCTTCTTTAGATCGTCTGCCGAGTCAAAATGAAAATCATAGTATCCTTTGCCAAGAGGCACCATTTTCCAACCCGACGATGTTTTCCAAAGCTTTCCAATTTTATTGCTTAAGTCACGTGCAAAGTATGGTTTATCTCCCTTGTTAAGAGTCAAACGAGCCCTTAACGCCTTCTTGCATTCTTCCACTCCCATATAGTACTCTTCTTGGCAGATTTTGATGCTCAAAGCATCGCCCTTAATGCATGGAGTAGGTAGAGGTCTGTCATCAATCACTTTTGGACCCGCTAGGGCTGCTGCAAATGATTTTGCTGTTGCGGAAATTGGTTGCACCATTGTTGCAGAAACTAATTGCACAGTAGTTGATGCGGACGGTGCGGTGTCGGACACACACGGCCATGGGCACGTGAATGCCATCAGGGGCCTGAAATTTGCGATGCCGGAGCTGAACGTAGCAGCCCACCAAATGAATTGAGGTGAAGCGGCTATAAGGTATTGAACCGATAAAGCTTTGGAGGTGACCGATTGTGTATTCAAATTCCACAATCTCTAGAAGCCAAGAAACATACGCATGCACCAATTCAAAAATTGGAAAGCACATGTACGAACAAGATAATCACAAGGGAATTGAAAGAACTACCACCAAAGTGAAACGCAAATTGATCCAACAGCAAATTGGATTACGTAAGAGCTATGGAATTGGTGTCTATAAAATTCAAATTGAAGAAGGACCATTCTCACCTAGATGAGCGATTGTAGAACCAAATTACCATAAAAATCTAAAACCGTAGTTATTAGATTATCAGAGATTAAGAAATTAATTTATTGGATAAATTATCTACGATGTTGTTGTTTTGCGGGTGACTGATTTTGCTTATGTTTTCTACATTTCATTGCCAACTTGTGATTAAGGCTTGAAAGTCTATGCTGGAATGTTTCTTGTTTAAAATAATCTACCATTATTTGTAGTATGATGCTTCAAGCACTCTTTTGTCAGTTTCCTGTCATTTCTAGCAACCCATCTCATGCAGATTTTTATTGAGAAGAAGAGGTCCAAGATGGGAAAGAGATAGAGGTTTGGTTGTATGTGGTAAAGTATAGATGTTCTCCTATTTAATTTTAATCAACCTTAGCTGTTCATTAAATTTAATGGTATTTTGTTTGTGCTCTACCGGTGAGAGATTTAATTGATCCCTTACTCTAAAATCCACCCTTAAAAAAATTCATTTTTTTTATGGATGAGTCGTGGCCCACCCGAACCCCACCAATCCAAACTGGTCTCATCCAAAAGTTGCCTCTACCAACTCTAGGAGTTGGCTCGAAGCTTAATATTCTTGAAAATATTAAGTATTTTGGTTGGTTTATTTTGTTAGGTTCTACTTACGAACTTGTTTTGTATGTTCAGACATCTTACAATGGATTCTTCTTGCAAGCTTTATAGACTCTTGCATGATTTTTGCCTTCATACTCTTTAAAATAGTTCACTTTAACGTTATTACAACAGCCAATTTGATGAATATTAGACAACAAGCAAATAAATTAAGTGCTAATTTTTTTCAGAGGTTCAGAAAAATGGCTGAGAAATGTCCGATCAAATTTCCTGATGTTGAATATGCATCAACGGTCATCAACATGCACACACAACTAAAAGATAAATTGCTTGGGCAAACCTATCATGATGTTTTTTTTTGAAGAAGCTAAACTAACCCCTCAAATTGGCACCAGAGAATCGAACCTGAGACTTTGTGGAGGAGCACACTCTCAAGTTTCAAGGCAATACAACTAGGCCAACCTAAGTGAGTTAGAAACCTTTCATGATGTTGAATATGCATCAAAGAGGCTTATAGAGTTGATGTTGATATTCTAGGTAGGTAATCCTAGGCTGTTGTTAAATTCATTAAAAATTAATATTTTTATCTATATTATAGACCAAATACATCATTTATTCATTAAATTTAGGGTTAAATATGTTTTTGGTCCTTATAAATATACCAACTTTTCATTTTAGTCCCTCTAAAATTTTCCTTCAACTTTTAGTCCCTATAAAATTTTCAATCACTACTTTTGGTCCCTATTTTTAAGTTAATTTTATTATTTTTTTAATAAAATTATGCATAAATGTGTAGAATATTGTAAAAATCTTTACCAAAAAAAATTAGAATTTTTTAACAAAACATAAATTTAATATGAATTTTTAACCATAAAAATTCATATTAAATTCATGTTTTGTTAAAAAAAATTAATTTTTTTTGGGAGAGATTATTATAATATTATGAATTTTTCTGCAAAATTTTATTCAAAAATATGAATTCTACATATGAATTTACTTTAAACGAGGGACCAAAAGTGAAGATGGAAAATTTTTTAGGGACTAAAACGAAAAGTTGGTATATTTATAGGGATCAAAAACATATTTAACCCTTAAATTTATGTTGGAACATTGATGCAATGTTGGAAGAAAAATTGGAAGATTAAACACCAAGTAATTATACTTTGATCTAATGTTGTGTGAATTGAAAAAATAGAGTGTGGGGGTCCCACATAAAATAGAACACACACATTAGTAGTGTCTAAATTGCGGTATTTAATTTTAAATACTTGATAATGATAAAAATAGTAGTAATTATCATTTTTATTCTAGAATATCACTTCCCATAAACTTAGCTTATAATGGTTGTGATAAGAATAAGAATTTAATTGCATTTCTTATATTTCCTTCATTCAAATCCAATAGTATGTTTCCTCCACTTTTGTGGATTTGTTTCTTTTGATCCTGTCCACAAGTGTTGTTGAACTGATTAATGGATAAATTCCATTTCAATCTTATCCATTAGAGTAACTGCTGTCGCAATTTTTGCTAAAATAGTTACAGAATCTCTATATAAATAGAGGACTCCACTTAGTTAAAAAATCACACCAAAGAGTTTCATTGAGTTGTCGAGAACTCTTTCTCTCTTCTCCCTTTCTTGACTTGTGTTGACGAGTCTTTCTTCTCTTCATCTCCTTTTTTTGTCCCTTCGTAATTAAGAGTGTTCTTAAGACCATAGTCCCTTTTCGATTTAATGTCCCTTCGCAATTAAGAATGGTCTTAAAAACATAGTCCTTTCGATAATATAAGTCCCTTCGGAATAAAGAGTGCTATTAAGATCATAGTCCCTTTTTGGAATAATAATGTCCCGTCGGAATTAAGAATGATCTTAACGATATATAAATATTCTTTCAATATTTTTCTAATTGAGGAGAAATTAAAAAGTGGAAATGGTGGTATCATCATATTTGAGTGTTCGGAGTGTCATATTGATATTTTGGAGAAATTAAAGTTAGAAGGTGGCAACACCATATTTGAGTGGTCATAGCACCATAACAGAATGATAACAATACCATATTAAAGTGGTTTCAGTATTAAAGAGTGATCATAGTACCATATTTGATTGTGTAAATCTCGAACGGTTTTCTACAGTGCAGTAGTTAACCACACAGTTGTAGTTGGACTTATTTTATCATGGAGGCGGCGTGGTTGATAGTCTGTCTTGTACAATTTTGGGTAGTGCCACAAAACGACTTAAAGAGAGCGACCTGATTCGTGACTCAACCTAGTAACAACTTCGATAGATAATTGAATTTGGAAATCCAAATACAACAATTTGAAAATTCAAAAACAACAATTTAAAAAGTGTTTTTTTTCTTTAATACCGACCAGATGGAGTATGCAATGCATCATATTTTATTGTTGCCTTCTTTTTTAGTCATTGATGTTTGAAAATTATAGATATTTGATCAATGCATGTTAACAAAAATAGTTGTCTTTGTATCCTACGAGTTGGTTTGATTGAAATGTCTTCGTTTGTTTGTGATTTTCCTTTTTGACATTTTGCTTAAACTTGAGTTTTATGATCTCGTAAAACCATGTAGACAATTAATATCCTTTTCTGCATTTTGTTATTTTTGTCTTTGTATAAGTTGATTTTGCAGCTGTTTGAAACATGATAATTTCTTTAATTTGTCTACCTCTTTGATGGTAGGAGCAATTTACATAATTTGTCCACCTCTTTATTTTAGGACGAACAGGGAAAAAAAATGTTAGGGCAAAAATCGCAACTTTTTAAAAGTTAAGATGTCAAAAATGCAATTAAGCCTAGGTTTTGTTATAAGGTTAATAGTGTTTTACCCCCTGTAATATAGGTTATTTCCGGATTTTCCCCTTGTAAATTTTTATTTTTGGATTTCGTACTTGTAAAATAAAGATTCTCCAGAAACCCTCGGACTCATAGGGTCATGGCGTTTTCTTAAGAATCTTTATTTTACAAGGACGAAATCCAAAAAAAAAAATACAGAGGAAAAAACATGAAATATTATAGGGGGTAAAACATTATTAACCCTTTATTATATATTATATTAGTAAGTTAGAGTCCATTAGATTTTATTATATATATATATATATTCTCTTATAACTTTTTGTAATATTAAGATATCGATATTCTATGAAACTCTAGCCTCCGTTGTTATTTCTCTTCTTTCTTTCTTTCTTTTGTATTTGTATTATTAACACTAAAAAGACTCTCTTTCTTACACTCATTCTTTTATTAGATGAAACTCATGTGAGGCTCAATACTTTATGTAAGACCCATTTTTAAAGTATGAAAAAACAATAATGGTTTAACTCACAAGAAGAGTGAGCAGTAGAAATGATATTGGAAAATTATGAAAATATTTCTAGCACTTCCTCATAGTAGAGATAACTCTAGAAACCATGATTTCACACAAGTTTCCTTTGATTAAGTTTTTTTCCCAGGCTAAATGCTCCATGTTGGTGTGGGTCATATGGTTGTGTTGTGCTGTGTTGTGTGTAGAGATTATTATGTATTGCTGGTCAAAATTTCAACATAACCAAAATATAGTGTTGGCATGTGCTCCCGGCTCCCTACAACCCATAATATCAGTCTTTCCATATGTGATTCCTTTTGTAATAAGTGGGATGTGATAGTTTCATCTTCTTAACTCAACTATCTCAAACATCAGTCCTTTTTATGTTAAATTACTGAATACAATGGAATTTTGGTTTAGGTAGAAGAGCTTTTCTCTGTGAAGAATAATATGACCAATATAGAGGGTCAGTTGATCGATGAACCTATATAAGGCTTTTAAAAGATCTCATTTTATTATTTTGGTAAAAAAAACACGATGAATGCATGCAAGAATACTTAATAGCAAGGACTTGTTTGTACCACATTTGAATAGCACTATAAAACATTATAAAGTGGCTATTTATACTTAAATAGAGAAGTCAAACTCTCTACCATGGTCTTTAGATTCTGTATAATATAATATAATATATGGGAATCACCGGAGTATCACTCTCATACTCTTGCTCCTCAGTCCTCATCTATGTCTCTTGTCATATGGAGGATGAATATAACACCAATCATTAAACTTGCACATAATTTTCCTAAACAACAAAAGGATAACAAAATCACACGGGGAAGTTGTGGCATGTGGTGTGATGAGTGTGTGTCTATTTTTTTTCTTATGCCTACCAAGTAACAAGTCACATGCTTCTTCCTCCATCAAAAGGGAAATCCCAAAAATAAGCAATCTATAGAGCAGTTATGAAGTTATTGGGCTTGCCCCTTGCCACAATGCGTTTATTTTATTGACCATTGTGGTCAATCAATGTGGGGTCATGAAAATCACGGCAAATAATACTCATGATATGGTTGCCACGTTTAGTCCCTGTTCTACACTAGTAGTCAAGGTATTACTTATTAGTAGAAAATTTGTGATCTTAAAAAGTTCAGTCTTATTGGATCAGATTGACAATTTTTCGTTGAGGGTGGACTTGCACAAAGGTATATATTATATAGAATGTAGAATAACTTCATGAGAGCATTGTAAGAGGGATTTGGTAAACTAACTTTTTGAACAAAGTGCATGATGTAAAATTATTTCGGTGACCCATGAATGATGGATTCCATTAAGTAAAATACTAGTTGACTAGCTTGATGATAGTTTATTGGGGCTAAATTTCAGAGGCAATAGAGATGGATAAATGTTTAACTAATCCAATTTGGTTTACAAAGATTATCTCCACATGGGAGAATGTATGGGTGTTTCACTATAGGACCAATTTTTTGTCCTACTTTACTTGAAGGTTACTAATACTTCCTTTAAAGAATGATATTTTGTATTTATTGGATTCTTGAGATCCTGGTTTTGGACCATGAGAAACTCAATCCAATACTTTTGATATTATCAAATTCGTGTAACAGTTAGGGAATAAAAGTGTCACATATGATCTACGGTAAACTGCTATTTTAAAACCATTGACACCGACGATAACTAATGTTGTTGCATTCAAATAAAAGTTAGAGTCATCTACATGCATACGCCTAAGACAATGTATTGATCGATGTTATTCAACAAAACCAAAAGAGAGCAAATGTGGGTTGAGTTTTGAGCACTAACATTAACTTTATTTTATTTTGAACCAACAGAGATTGAGTCATTGTCTTAGTGAGAAGAAACAACACCATGAGTTTCTACTCACTGAGAGCATGATCTATTGCCATCATAGTTATAAACGAATTTCAAACATTGATCAAAGTCTAGCTCACATGATACACACCTCACCATAAAACTCACATCATATTAGGCAGTTTTAAAAAAAGTACTTGTACTTCAGGGTCTATGGTGAAGTAAAATGACGGTCCACATGTTGCTTAATCTATGTACTTATTTCACAAAATTTTCCGGAAACGTGTCAAACTAAGCAGATAATTATAATTAGATATTAGATACTTGAAACGTGATATTGACCGTTTAAATTTTAAAACAACTGCTACCTATGTATCAATTTAGTTGATGATTTTGATAATATACACTGATAAAACACGTAAACACATACATTAACAACACATGTATCAAAATTTGCTGCTCTTAAGAAACGTAGAGTGGATTGACTCCAAATCTTCAACTAAAACACGCAATTAAAAATGAAATGGCATATGATATTTATTTATATTTCTTAATAAAAATCTGAATGGATTAGAAGTGTAATAAAATTGTCCCCACTCTCTCTCTGTCACATTGTGCACATTAATTCTACAGAGTACTAGATACTCCCAGAAGGTTCAAAATATCAATCCAAAACATTGTAAATTACTCTATGCAGTTATATATATATATATATATATATATATATATATATATATATATATATAAGAGAAAGTTGGTCAAAAAAATTGATATATCTCTAGTCTAATTATATGAGTGAAAGTAGGATCAATAAAAGTTGATGAATCTGGTTCAACGTTCGGTTGAACCAAATACATTTGTTGACCCAACTTTCTGTTATAGAGAGTAAAATGTTTTAACTTTACTTCCTAGATGTAGTGACCTTGCAATGTGATACAAGCATGAAAAATATTACGCGTTATTAGAAAAGCTTTGGTAGAAGCCTGAAAAAAAGGTACAAAGTAAAAACGAGTTACTTGCAGCTTCACTTCACAATGCATTTTTATTGTGACCCAAGTTTTAATACTAGTAATTGCTAAATTCAAGGCTTGAAATATTGCACTTTTCCAACAAAAACTATGACTCTTCACTTGAGGAAATTTCTGTGTAGTTTCGTATTGTGTCATATCTTGGTAGCAACAAATATGGATCATTAAACATTCCTATTCTAACATTCCTGATTAAACAGCTAATCCCACATGGAATTATTGGTTTGGGAAAAAAATTAAGATTCTCATATTCTTGTATACACACACAGCTATAGCCAATAAACATAAAATTGATTCTTTTAAGGAATGCTTGAGTCTTGAGCCAGCCTGTCGTAATGGCATGTTTGAGCTGTATTTTTGTTCTTATTGAATATTACTAGCTAGCAGAATTTTAGCTTTATTCCCTTAAATCATATATATTCCTTCAGTATCAAAATATTAAGATTATTTCCTTAATAAACTACATACCAAGAAATTAAAATAAAGTAAAATCTTATGGACTTTTAGAATTCATCTTCTTTTACAGAAGACACAGAAACAGCAAAATAGAAGAATTGATAAGCAAAAGTCTAAGAGATTTTATGTATTTACATTACATTGAAGATCATAGGGGAAAAAATCTAAGACTAAAGTTATTATCATCAGACTGGCCTCATGAAAATTCTAAAACAGTGAAACACATGGAAACTGATTTAAAGATCCATCATGAATCAATCAAAACATAAAGAGACCTTTTTCAATTTCAACATTAGTCACAGTCAGAGAAAAATAAATAACACTTGTATGTTTCAGTTTTCATTTCATGCTTAGCTTTACCTCCAACTGCAAAAAGAGTCTAAACTAAAGAACTTAACCAGATATCGATGAGAAGCAACTATCTGATCGAATCAACGACGAAGAAGAACGAACACCATCAACAGGAGGAAGAACTCCGGTAGAGTTTGATCGAAGAGGCAGTCTAGGGCAATCCAAACTCCGACGAATTCTTCGACTCATGAGAATGATAGGGTGTTCTGTTTTATTCAAAACAGTGGATGATGATGATCTGAACTCTTTACAGAAACTGATATGGCGATTGAGTGCTTCTTCAATGGTGATAAGTCTCTCTGATCTCATAACTTCATCTTTCACTGCTTCAACACAGAGTCCACAAAGCCATCTACCTTGGTATCTCTGACGTACTTTTGAGATGTATGCAAGTGTGCATTCTTCTGTGAAACCGCATGAGTCACATTTCACAGACTCAACTTCTACCTGATTAACAGTTTTGACAGTAGAAGTTGTTGTTGGAGTCTGTGATGACTCAGACCCTGAAATTGCCATTATTCTCTATCTATCTATCTATCTATCTGTTTCTGAGGGTAGTATAATGTAATGTTATAAAGAGGTGTTACCAGCGATTTATGTATGTTGTCCTATGTTTTTATAAACTTTATATTAAAATAATGTTGTAATAATAACGTAATAATCACATGATATTAATTAATATTATTAATTGGACGCGGTTTGGAGTGAATAGACCTGAGTCACTAATCAGTTTGGAGCCTTTCAATTGTGTTTTTTTTGGACACATGGCAGTATAATAATATGACAACATGGAAATTTGGAAAACTAATGACGTGGTTTGGGAACATTCAAGTTTTGGTCGAGGATTTCACGCATTCATGTTGTCATCGTTAGATCAAGATTAAACTTTCCAAATTTTTGTACAATGTTTTATTTTTTAAAAAGATATAAAAATTGAGTTTTAAATTTGAATTGTCAAATTTCAATCTAATTGTCATCAACATGGTAAATGCATGAATGAGTACTATCCGTTTTGAGTTGGTGTGGTAATAGATAGTTGTCTACTATTTGGTTTGGGCCTATTCATCCAAATCTTTAATGATTAAAATTTTTCTTATTTAATCCAATAAAATGAATATATAGCAGGAAAAAAAAAAGGATTGTGTCGTGTTGCCTTCCAAAGTAGAGCCCCCTCACTCCTCAGTGCTCTCACATATTTGGTAATTGATAATTGGTAATTAGTAATACACGTCTATAACTTTTTAGTGTAATTAGGTATATTCACTTTTTCACATGTGGAATGAGTATAATAAAATGCCTACAACCAGAATTTTTTTTATTTTAATATGAATAGATTGATTAGTGTATGAATTGATGGTAATTTTGGTAAAATTTTGATGATATTGTGATTTTTTTTTATCTTTAAAGAGTAATTTTTGTCAAAATTATAGTAAGATAACGTACTTATCCCAAATTTATCATAACTATTGTCTGTCATCACTTTTTGTCTAAATTGAATACATCTGTATACAACTGGTACACATCGATACACAACTATATATATTAACTATAATGAGGTAATGTAATTATACCAAATTTACTATAAATATCGTTCGTCATCACTTCTTGTTCAAGTCAAATACATCTGTACACAACTGCTGCACAACTGTTTCTTCAAAACAAACAAAAAAAAACATGTAGAGATTAATTATTACTATCGTCATTTCTAAGTTACTTGTGTGTGTAGTTTAGTCCAATATTGCATTTTTTAAGGCATTAATTGATCTTAATCATTGAGTGTCATTTACTAATTTGTAGGCAATAATTGTTATTAATTTTAACATGTGATAAACAGCTTATTGTCTTAATGCACTTTATGTCTCTTTAAGACTGACGTAGTTTGTGCAATTAAGCCCCATTGAGTTGTGGTACCAATTTACTTAACTAACAATAACAATGGCTTGGAAGCTGCTGCTATTGATTTGGTCTATTTATTGGTCCCCATCTCAAAGATGAAGACGGGGAGCTACGTTAGGCATGACGTGTCATATGCTAACCCATCATAGCACATTTGATTCGTGGTCACAACCACAAATCTAAATGGTTTAGGCATACTCATAAAGGGAAAAATATAGTATTAAAAAAATTATTTATTGTTATTATTAATGTTGACAATATATGTACTTATATAAGTGTGCCTAAATAAATTAGATTTGTAGTTGTGTCCAAACCATTTAAATTTGTGAATGCATGCAGAAAAAATTCATATTTTCTTTGTTCCAGATTAACTGAGCTATTTGCTCATTTCGTACATATTAAGAAAAATGTGTTAATGAAGGAGAGAGAAAAATGGTTTTAAGTCGTCTTCTTATGTATTTGTGCATTCTCCACTATCGTAAATGCAAGATGTAATATATTGAATTGAGAGTGATGAAAGTAGTATTAATTAGAGTTATAATTAGAAAAAAGTAATTAATATTGTATTGAAATGTGAAATGGGTCGGTTATTTTAGGACAATATTTTTTACAAAAGGTTCAGTTATTATAGGACGGAGGGGAGTACTTGACTTTTGATTAGTGCGTATTGGTGTATCCACGTAAATAGAGTATACAATACTTGGATATGAATGCATGCTTTTAAGTGTTAGATTGTTGAATTATTTAGGGTTGAGTAGCTTAACTGGTTTAAACTAATGGTTAAAGTGTTGGAAGTCCATGATTTAAGTCCTGATAAAAAAACACTAACATAATAATCAACATATGTCATTACAAAAAATTGCTAAATTATTTTATAATAATCATTGAAATGGAACTCCATGTAAGCTTTCTCCAATTGGCTCACAAGAAACAGGCTAGAACGGCACGGGAAAGAGATGCCACTCTATTTGTAAGGGCAATAACAGGTACTGCTACCGAGAGCAAGAAAGGACGGGAGGCAACCGTGCATGTTCTCGACTGTGTCTCCGAGGGACAGTTGAACGAGCGACTCATGAATGGAGTCCCTGACTCGACTATACTAACAAATACTATTTTGTAATCAAAATGTTTTCCGGTTTTGATAGTTTTGTTAAAATTTGTTGTTTCTACCAAAGGGCGGTTTTACTTGGTTTAGTTTATCTTAAATTTTGAAAATGAGTAAACAACCATTTAGGTATTAGAATATGTCAAACAACGTCAGAACAACTTCTTGATTATATCAAAAATTACAAAATCATCTATGAACATGTATCTTTCTAATTAGATTGATTTTCAAATGTATCTTTTGTTAGTCAACTCAACAAATTTGGTTCATAAAATTACTAAATGAATAATTTTTTTGAAGTTTTGATACATTTAAAGACTATAATAACATCACATTACATATTTATGAACCAGATAGATGTGGCCAGAAGTAGAAGACAAATAGAACACTTTAGTGATTATCTCATCCTTTGTAAGATAATGACAAGAGGATATAGTGAAATGGTGCAATCACTTAAAGTTAGCTCATGTGCAAGTTTTTCTATTTAGATAAGTAGATATGGAGATTGTTGAAGCTTCTTCACCAAATAAGAAAACTTGAGACTTAAGACTTGCATTGCAGCCACAAACAAGAGTAAAAAGATGTAACCATAATAAGGGAATCTTTTTCAATCGGGACCATTTTAAGTTTTAGTAACTACAAATGATGCATCAAAATGTGGTGCCTTTTGATATGCATGCATAAATGTTGCTTTCAAGACTTTTGTTTTCTTTTTGCACCTGGTTTGGAGACAAAAATATTGAAATATTATGTCTGTCGTGCTTCATGAGCAACCATCATTAGTCTTTTTCAACATAGTATTTTAAGAATAGTCAAAATATGGTCCTAGTGATTGCATATCCAATAGGTGATGATAAATTGAAGGCCAAGCGACCATAATAGGTCCCATGACTGCAACACTAGTCATCATCCAAAACCAAAGTGTTATAATCTGTTTGTGGTAATCAGTTTAACGGAGAGACAAACAGTTCTTTTAGCACATTATTTTTTTTAGTAAGGTTTACTTGAATATTTTTCCTATTTTACATGCAGCCACTACTTGTTATTTGTAAATCTTTCAAATAGTTGAATCAGGTTAACTGATGATGATCCGACAGATACATTCTTTGATATGTAACTCTTACACTAATGATTTGTTGTTCGTGTACAATGAACAATTTTGTTGGTGTTCATTAATGTTGGAGAGAATATTCTAAAAAACACTAAAAACTACGGTTAAGCTATTCTAAAACTAACTTTCATTCATTTGATTTGATAAACTATTATTTTTCCTACTTATATAAGCTAGGAATTGGCATATTCTCTAACAAATTAAATATGACTTGTTCAATTGGATCTGTCTAGATCTTTCTAGAAAGCATGACTCGTCACCTAAAATATTTAATGCAATTTGAGTCTAGTCTATTCTTTTGGCCCTACATTAGACATTATATGTGGTTCACTAATGGAGAAAAGAATATTCTAAACAAGACTAAAAATTACATTAAGCTATTCTAAAACTAACTTCTTCATTCATTTTTTTACATTCACCAATTCCATACTTATAAAAGCTAAAAATTGGCATATTCTCGAACAAACTCTTTAGACAAAGTTTTAGAGTGAGTGTCGATATTACTCATATTGTAAAATAGACAAATTGTCTTTTTGAATGACTAAATAGACAAATTGTACTTTGTAAACTCTGAACTTTCAATGATGATATAAAGTTACCACAACCACTCTATATCAAAGACATAATTACAATTAACTTTGGGGGAATGAGTTATTCACTTGGTTGAGCTAAGTGATTAAAGGAGGTATGGAAAGCCAATGATCGAATCATGACAAGAAATAAAATATCAACATAACAAATAACATACTAATATTTATCATTTAAAATTAAATCGCAGTTAACCAAATTCCGTGATCATATACCATATTCTATGTTTGTATTTTGTCTTGACTATGTTTTTCATAAATTCAGGTTGCTATTCAAACATCGAGGCAGGAGCACAGAGAGGTAGGTGCACAAGTTACATCCCATGAGATAAATGACATCCATTTGTCCTAGATAATCCATGTTTCACCAACGGTGTTGCACTGTCTAAAGATGAAAATTATACTACATCTTGCTCTATGTGAAATTTGGAAGTGAGCACAAATATATGATGATGAGATTCTCTTGTCCTATCTTAACCAACAAGAGAGATTTTCTTAATTATCTGCAGCCAGCAGCCACCTTAAAAGCAGTGTTATTTTGGGTGTTACTTCTACATTGGTACTCACTCCATCAAACTTTATGTTTTCCTTCCTCCCTTCAGACAATGTACCAATAATTTTTTTGATTGTTTCCAAACAAATAAAAGAAGTTAATAATAATCAGAAAAACTTGAAAATTCAAACAAGACATGATCTTGAATTGGTTTTATTCAATATGAATTCCTTGACTTGTGATTCTGAAGGCTAATTAAAATGGTCAATGTTGTGTGGATAAGAATGCAATGGTGATGATGAATTTGTTAATAGATATAGTTGCAACTTGCAAGTCGGTTAGAATCCGTGTTTATTTGGTATCAAAGTAGGTTTGATAAAATTATGTTGAACGGCTGTGATTTTGCAAAAACTATATTTTGTAGTTTTAACGGTGATCTCTTCAATTCACCCCTAATAGTTAGTCTAAAGTAAACTCTCTTTTACAATTAGAGAAAACCTATACTACTCTCTTGTGTAGAAACAATAGAAACAAATTAGATCATTCACCCGTGCTGCCGCATAGGTCATATACATTTTTGCAAAATATTGTACTGCAATACAATCTCTCGCTTATGATTATAATTAATTTGACGAAAGAAAACTATAAAATCGCAATAGTCTCATTACTTAAATGATGTATGATTACACATTTTGAAAAATCTCTTGATAAATCACATTTGATGTAGTATTGATGCAATCACCATTTTCAACTGTCAACAAAATTTTAAGACCATTTCTCAATGTCACTCTTGAAATCGCCACATATAGCTAACCATAAGAGAAGACTGGTTGCAGGAAATATATACCAACTTGCTTAAACGACTGCTCTTGATTTTTGTTAATAGTCATTGCAAAACAAACATATAATGGAAATTGCCTACGTTGAAATTTAATGACCTTCAGACTTTGTAATATTTACAATACATGTCATTCTTTAATTGCATTGAGCCCCGTACAAAATTTAACGCTAAAACTATCGTATTAAGAAACACGATACGTATCAAGCACCATAACCATTAATTGAAGTTGATACCAAAAGTGCATTGAGCACTTAACCATTAAGGGCAAAGTTAGATCTCAACTACTTTCACATATACATTATGAGTTACAATTGAATCCTTATGTAATCTTAAACAAACTCGACATGGTATTTTTTAGGCTAAACTACACTTTTTGACCCCTAAATTTCAAATTGTTGCGATTTTGGCCCCCTATTAAAAAAAATGGCAAAAGTGACCCCTCATGTTTAGGGAAATATGCTCTTTTGACCCCCCAACATAAGGGAAATATGTTTTTTGACCCCTTATCTTTACAAAAAGTTGCGAT
>Ga0228710_1006617_pt1 | contig 17487 bp, 5 predicted proteins | sample MedpolnodulmetaG_FD_177995 | JGI IMG/M metagenome (GOLD analysis project Ga0228710, IMG submission 177995) | Root nodule microbial communities from Medicago polymorpha collected in Santa Monica, California, United States - pink nodules | ecosystem: Host-associated > Plants > Roots > Nodule...
CCGTGCGCCAATGATTTGCTACTTTTTTTTTTGAGCAATAATGATTTGCTACTTGTAATTGTAGGTTTCAAACCATTATTTACCTATTATAGTGGGTAACATGTATTTAAAAATTATTAAAATTAATTTTTAACATATTTTCTTGGTTCAAATAATTAAGGGTCAATTTCGGAACTTAAAAAAACTATAACCCTGATATTCAATATTTGTAAATAGTGTCTTTCCTGCAATCAACAATATCCATATTCAAGATTTTCATTATTCATGTTTCTTTAATTTATACCACTGCTATATAAGTTGGATTCTAATATGGAAAAATATATGATTCAAAAAAAAAAAATGGAAAAATATATACTCTCTCGTTGGCTCGTTCGGCGTTTCTTTAATTTCCATTAGTCATGCTTAAATTATGTTTTGTTTGAAAATTATAATTTTTTTGGAGAGATATTTACAATAATATTCTACACAATTTCGTTAAAAAATATAAATATTACACATGAATTGACTTAAAAATAGGGACCAAATTTGTTGATTGAAAATTTTATAGAGACTAAAAATTGAAGAATAATTTTAGAGGAACTAAAATAAAAAGTTGATATATTTACAGGGATAAAAAAATATATTTAACCCTAATACTATAATATTCTTTAAAAAAAATACCATAATATGTAATTACTAATATTATTTTTATTTATAATTATATAGTTTTATCATTAAAACTAAATCATAATTACTCAAAAGGCGTAAGAGCATATTGGGATTTTTTTGAATTTTTCCAACATTGCCAAAAAAACCTTTGTTAAATGTAATTTCAAAATCAATTGGATTTTTTTTAATTTAAGTAAACATTTCAAAAATAGAATCTTAGTGGGTCCAGTAACCTACAAATCTCAACCATTCAAAATTTTCTTAATATATCCAATGGTTAACATCTATTTTGCAAAAAATAAAAAAAACACTTCAAGTCTCCTACGGTAGGAGACCTAAAGAGGTCTCCCACCATAGCCTTTGCCTTGAACATAGGTTATCGTACAAGTTTTGTTGTTTAGGAAAATGTTAATGAATGTTCCACAGTCATGGGCATTCTTTAAAAATTAACATATTTAACTTTTTAAATAATAATTTTTTAATTAATTCATAATCTCTAAAGAGATTCCATTAATTAGCAAAAACCCATAACTTATTTCTTTTCTAGGAGAAAAACCCATAAATTATTTATGTAAGTTTATAGGAAATTCCACGGTACATTTGAAAATTATGGTGTACCAATACTCTTGCTTCAAAAATCTATAAATTAACCATAATTTTTATGAAATAAATAGATATTTGTTGATATTTATATTTTAGAAAATATCATTTCATAAGTAAAAGAACATCATGTCATGATTATAACAATTATACTTTATATTTTTATATTTTTTGTAAAAAATAAACAAAATTCTTTATTATGAGTAATAAAAGTTCAAAAAAATTAAATTTTATTCCATCGACGTTTTTGGTAAACAAAATTTAGTTATTATAATTATAGATGATATAATTTTTATTTTTTTAGAAAATAAATCATCTAACTATTAATTTAAGGATTTGATGTACCAATGCATTCAAATTTTTAAATATACCATATAATTTACCATTTTAAGCTACTTTATCGATTATCTGCTTCTTCTTTTTTCAAACAAAACTTTAATTTCTTCCTTTTTTTTTAAGGAATTTAATGTCTTCCTATAATCATTCTTATTCTACTTTTCGGGTCATCATTGCATATTTTGATAGTACTGTTTCGTGTTCCATATATGCAACAAAATTATTTGGAGCTTTTCTTCTTTCTCAATTATTTTTCATTTATCAACTATAAAATATATTTTGATTGTCAATTATTCCATATCAAAAGGATTGAATGAATATACTTTGTCGGAAAAAAGATACTGAATACAGTTCGATGATAAATTAAAAAATTGATCTCATGTCCCTTTAAGTAAAAGGGAAAAGAAAAAAACAATACTAGTCATGTGAGTATATTGTACATTCATGTATATTGTCTACATCCAATTAACCAGCTCATTTTATGGTAACAAAAGTGGTTACCATGAAATCATTCTTCCAGGTTTGAAATTAAACTAAATTTCAAATAAAATATTTCTTCCAGGTTTCAACTAAATACACTTTGTAACTTGTGGAGGTGGTGAATGTGCAGCTCTAAAGAATGAAATCATTCAAACCCATGCCTTGCTCTTACTCTTCCATTATCTTAGGTCGAGCCAACGTTTTGGTTCTTTCTCTCCCCGATGGACGGGTGAGTAGAGACATGCATAGAATCAATGTCAGAATCGTATACCCTTGCTATCTCTTCACAGACTTTAGGAGCAAGTCGGGGATCATAGCCAGCCGATGTCGTTAGAAGAAGCCAGATTGCCCAATGTAACCTGCTTCAAATTCAATCCTACACATTATGAATAAATTGGGTTGACAACAAGCATGAGCATGTATTTAATGAAGACAATTTCAAATAGCAGAAAGGAGCATTCGACCAGAGGATATGCAACGCGATATTTTAATTCCATGCTCCAAGTAAGATGCAAATCAAAATGAACCAAATTAAAGGAGCAATGTCAAATCATGGTTAGATAGTTATAACAGAATCTTAAAAAATTGACATTGATACATCCACAGAAGAGATAAGGACACAGATCATGAACCTATAAGCAAGAACTAGTATAAACAATTTAAATACGAATAACTATATGGTATCACTACTCATTAGATTCTAGGTTTTTTCCACGCACCCTGAGAAGCTGCTGCCTTTTTCTATTACTGCCGCCATTTTTATGTCATCACCGCCATCGTCAGTTGTGCATGTAGGTGCGTTTAGACTGGTGAAAAAGTCGACCCACCTTGTCGGTTCTAGACTCAGGCCCCTTTGATCATATGTCTCGTAACGCATAGCTGACATAGTTCCTGGTGTTACTTTACCCAATGGATCACAAGCTAAAGTCTGAGGCATTGGCCAAACTAGTCCCCTACCCACACTATCATTGGAATCTATACTATACTTTATGTTCTTGTTTGTCCATTTAATTTAATCATTGTTTGAATGGTGTTATTTTATCTAAGTTATCTAAGTGTTTTTATTTTGTCAACATATTTATGTTTTTAAGTATAAAATGTTTAAAATAAACTTATAAAATATTACTATACACATAATTTGCTACAAACCAATTAATCAAAAATGCACATGAAGGAAAACATAAAAGCAGATGAAATTGATGGAAATGTGTGTATTATTGATGATAAATGAAACAGTTATATAGTGTTTTACACTCTGTCATTAGAGAAAATTTTGGTTTATTTCACGTTTAAAAAAATATATCTTGGATTCCAACCTTGTAATTTGAAGATTATTTGGTTTTGAACCTTTGTGAAATTTGATTGTACAAAATAGATGATATGACAAGAGGTAAACCGAAATTTGATGCACATGAAGGAAAACAAAAAAGCAGATGAAATTGATGGAAATATGTGTATTATTGATTATAAAGGAAGGGGTTAAATAGTGTTTTAAACCCTGCTATTTGAGCGAGTTTTGGTTTATCACCTAAAAAAAATCTATTTGGATTCTAGTCTAGTAATTTGAACATTTTTTGGTTTTGAATCTCTGTGAAATTTGACCATACAAAGTAGATGATATGGCAGGGGATAAACCAAAATTTGTTAGGCCTGCCTGAAATCAACAAAACATACACTTTAACGGGACGCTGATTTTGATTGTAGCTAAGAGTTATATTGATTCTGCTATATGGTGGAGAAAGGTGAGTTTTTTACTTCATTTTTCTATAAATTTTCCGTTAACTATAATGTGTTTGGTTGTTTCATGTATTGCCTTTTATATGCAAATGACCAAGACATGAAACAACCAAAAACATATTAATAGAAAATTTATAGAAAAGTAGTTAAAAACTAACATTTCTCCGAGAGACAACATAATTACTATAACACTTAGCTCCAAAGAAGCTCGACGTCCCTTTAGAGTGTAACTTTTATTGATTTAAGGTGTCCCTAACAAGCATTCTTATGCCGATTGGGTTTTATCCCCAAGAAATAACCTTTTAGATTTGGTCGGGCTGCTATGAAGACCATCAAAGGGTGGAGTTTTTAGGATTATTTGAGTATTAGAGGATTGAGTTCAGCGTTGGTAAGTCTACGCAGTTTGCGTAAGAAGAAATTATGTTAGTGAAGCCATATTGGTGTATTGAAGAGGAAGAGTAACAAAGGGTAAAATGCAATTCAACACGAAGTAGCCTTGCCTTCACTTGCATCTGCTTACGAAAATATGCAAGAAGGTTGCCCTAGGGTTTGTAAGCATGGGAGCAACCAATTACTCTAGCAAGAATATCACTAGAAAGAGTATATTGAAACCAAGAAAGTAGCATCTGATCCATTTAACGCCATGGACGAAATGTAGGATTCAGCATTCCAGAAGCACAATCATTTGAATGAGAATACGAGGAGGGATCAATGGTGAAACATGAAAATCATCAAGATTATGCGCATTGATGTATGGTTCTACCTGTTCACGCCAAACGAGAAATTTTTTTCTCGTTCAATTTTTGGAGCTTCATGCTTGATTTTGAGTTGCGTGGAAAGGTAAGATATTCTTGGAGCTTCTGGGGACGATACTCTAAAATCTGTTAAGGAGAAATGTGTAATAAACTATTAACAAGGTAACAAAGCTGAAGACAATAAATTGAACAATAGGAAAACCTCTAGACATTATATCACCTCTCTAACATCATCTTTGGACAAATCAGTCATGAGATCGAATTGGTGCACCTTGTTTTTTCCAAGAAACAATGGCTTGCCACTAAGCATTTCTGCAAATATGCATCGAATGCTCCAAATATCAATTGATGGAGTATACTGCAAGAGACAAGGATACGAGTTTACATAGTACTTCAATACTTTAAGAAATAGAGCTAGAGAGGGGCAAAATGGCATGTATTTTACACTCTTTGTTTCCGATGGAGGTAAATTCACAATTGACAACTAATTAAGGTAAATGACTATAAGTTAGTTTCATATTCAAAATTGTATATAACTAAAGGAAAGAATTAAACCCTCTGCAATTGTTCGTACAAGTTTCAAACAATGATATCCTCATGAATTGACTACAAAATATAAGATTCGCTAAACTATAGATCTTCGCAAAAACATCACAGCCTCAATTGCATTGGCTACATTTTACCGCAATGTCAAGAATCACAATGTAATCGCAACTACGAAATTCACAAGAATCTTGCCTTTAAATTGTGCTGCCGTCAAGTTCATTTCTATGCATGAAACATGTAAATCCTACAATGTTTACGGAGAAAAATTAGAATATCCAAAATCGCCACATCATGAAATAAAGAGCAAGAATCAATAAATTAAAGGCAAAGAACAAATTCTTTCAGTGATGAATCGTATGGAGAAACAACAACACATGAAGGATATGACATTTGGAATAAAAACGGGTACGGAAGAGAAAGAAGATTTTGGAAAGAATTTTGTTTGTTGTGTATTTTCTCCATCTAGAATCAATTAATTTATATATTATGAGACACACCATTTTATTTTTTTGAATGGTATATCTCGTAATAGATAACTTGATTGATTCTAAATGGAGCTAATACAAAAAAAAAAAAAAAAGGAATTCCCTCAAGAATCTTCTTCCTCTTCCGTAACCGTTTTCACACAATGTCGTATTCTCCATCATCCATGGAAGTGGTTGTTGTTTCTCCATCTGATCCATCGCCGAAAGAGTTCGTTCTTTGCCTTTAATTTATTGACTCCTTATCTTTAATTTATGATCTTGCGTTTTAGGACGTTCTGATTTTTTGCCGTAAACATTGTGGGTCTACATGTCTTTGTAAGACAAGTTGTAGGGCATAACTTTTTTTTGATAAGGCAAGAGTCCAATGACATAAAAAAAAGAATAGAAGACAGTCCAACAGAGTTAGAATGTCTTGCAGATTCCATTCTATGTCTGGTGCTCATATATATTATTAAAAAAAGGAAAAAATAAAAACAAAAAAGAACTGGGGGACATAAGCCTAACCCAGTCTGTCCACACAAAGTGTAAGCCAACCCAATCGGGTGATACAAAAAATAAAAACAACACCGGTGGATCGAGCCAAACTGTCCAACATCAAATATTGATGAGGATTTCGAAACCTCCCCAAGTTAAATAGTGTCAAACTCGTGAAGGTGGGAGATTCGACCGCCAACACAGATACAGAACCCCACACATACAACCCGTTATGCTGCAACAAAAAGCTTCATGGCCATTTCTAGTCAAATCCAATAGAAAGCAACTCAAATCCAATTGAAGGCCAGATCGAGGGATGATCAATCAACGAGTCGGAGCACCACGGGCACCGTCAACACGGTAATTAAATAGGGTTAATTAAATAGGGGTAATAAAGTAAAATTAATCATTGAAGTTGGGTTAAATCTAGGACAACATTTTGCGTTCGGGTTAACTTTAAGGAATAAGACATAAGAGATTTCAGAAGTATTTCAAAATAACATTTTGATTAAATTATATAAGGTTAATTAAATAGGGGTAATACAGTAAAATTAATAATTGAAGTTAGGTTAAATCTAGGGCAACATTGTGCGTTCAGGTTAACTTTAAGGAATAAGAGAAGAGATAAGAGATTTCAGAAGTATTTGAAAATAACATTTTGATAAATTAAATAGGATTAATTAAATATGGGTAATACAATAAAATTAATCATTGAAGTTAGGTTAAATCTAGGGCAACATTTTGCGTTCGGGTTAACTTTAAGGAATAAGAGATAAGAGATTCTAGAAGTATTTGAAAACAACATTTTGATTAAATTAAATAGGGTTAATTAAATATGGGTAATACAGTAAAATTAATCATTGAAGTTAGGTTAAATCTAGGGCAACATTTTGCGTTCGGGTTAACTTTAAGGAATAAGAGATAAGAGATTCTAGAAGTATTTGAAAATAACATTTTGATTAAATTAAATAGAGTTAATTCAATAGGGGTAATACAGTAAAATTAATCATTGAAGTTAAGTTAAATCTAGGGCAACATTTTGCGTTCGGGTTAACTTTAAGGAATAAGAGATAAGAGATTCCAGAAGTATTTGAAAATAACATTTTGATTAAATTAAATAGGGGTAATTAAATAGGGGTAATACAATAAAATTAATCATTGAAGTTAGGTTAAATCTAGGGCAACATTTTGCGTTCGGGTTAACTTTAAGGAATAAGAGATAAGAGATTCCAGAAGTATTTGAAAATAACATTTTGATAAATTAAATAGGATTAATTAAATATGGGTAATACAATAAAATTAATCATTGAAGTTAGGTTAAATCTAGGGCAATATTTTGCGTTCGGGTTAACTTTAAGGAATAAAGAGAAGAGATATTGTGATTGAATGAGTAAAACGAATTGGCCAAATCAATAGAGAGAACGATTCATACGGGTTTTAATCTTTCTTTTTTATATCAAAAAAGAATTAATAATCGCTTATTATTTATTTTATTTTTTTCACAAAAGACTTTCAATCCTATTTATTTTATTATTCCAAAATAAAATATCTTGAGGGCACTAAATATGGGCATCTCTTTTTTTTGGTAGTGAAATATGAGCATCTCTAGTATTATTTGAGGCATTGTCACCACTAAATATATACATCTCTCAACGTTGATTCCTTCAAAAAAAAAAAAAAACTCTCAACGTTGATTCAACTTTAGTCTATAACGATGGGAGAGAATATTCATTCCTATTTTAAATGAAAATATATTTTACACTAAAATTTGTTTTTGACCTATGTTTTAATAAATCAAATGAATTTTCCATGCATAGCTCCGATGACCAATTCCGACAAAAGAATTGAAATACATTTAAAGGATTAACATCTCCAAATACATACATATTTTTCTATATGCAAAATTTGTTTTTCTATCTCTTCTAGTAGTGTCTAACTTTTTATTTTTAGACTTTGTAAATAAAATATTAATTTTCACTTGACCAAAAAAATATATATTTTCAATCCTTATATATATATCACTTTATGTTTTTAGTGTTTCATTTTTTTGTCTTGACATATTTTTTTATGTTGATAAAAAAACATTTGATTTTATTCTCTCTGACCATAAAACTAATGTTATATTATAAATGTATATTAAAGATCAATTCCACCGTAAATAATTTTCCAAGTTTTAAAAATAAATGAATAATGACCTAAAGTAAAATGTGATATATTTACGAGTATAAAAAATATCTAGTGCAAACACATCTGTAATGCATATTTTGTTAGTAATTTTATTGACTAAATTGACCAACGAAAAACAAATTCAAAACATATTAGAGAATTAAAATGACTAATAAAAGAGATACTTGTGGATCTGTTTACAATTTTAGATACATCCAAGAACTACAGGAGGAGGAACAGTGCCTCACACATTTAGGGATTAAAATGTTTGTTTACACGTTAATTTACTTGACATTCTTGTATTACCAAAGCCTAGATTTTGCAAGACTAAATCTTTTTTTTTTTTTTGGTTACATGCAAGACTAAATCTAGGCGCACATAATGATTCACTTTTTAGAAAAATACCTCTTCTTTAACTACTTCTGTCACATCTTCAAATATATTTTCAGCCATGCAGAGCAAATTTCACAGGTTCATCTTAGATTTGCAATGCCCTTTTCTCTTTCTGCATTGTCATTGTCGCTTGAGGTGCTTCAACTTTACATCATATTTTCAATTGATTTTAGAACTGTTGAATATTACAAAAGATATAAACGGTTAGATATTTCTCTTTGTCAATTGCATAGCTTGAAGAGTATGTTGATTTCATCATCAATGCTAAGTTCGAGTAAAAAATAGTAATGCTTTAATAAGTCAGATGAGTCATTATATCTATATCCACATAATTGATGTAGGATTTTGCTAAAAGAGATCCTTTAAAGGTGTTTTTTAGTAAATGTCAATAGAATACTAAAAGACACTTTCATGAGGTATCTTCTATCAAAATTCATTGATGTATTACACAATATGTAGGAAAACATTGTTTTCATTACAAGTATTCACATCATTTTGATACAGCGCAAGTGATTGACGTGCAATATGTTACTATTGTCAATTCTAAAAACCGAATTAATGATAAAAAGAAAAGATAAAGGATATTGATGCCACTAAATGTTATTACTGTCACGAGTGTGTTCTATTTTTGAACTCTACCCAAATGTTGTGTTGAGTTGATAAATACAGGGCCGTTCTTTGGAGAGTGCAAAAAGTTCAATCGAGTTGGGCCTCCCAAAGTGTGGGCCTTAAGAAAAAAAATTATTGCTCAATATCCCCACCCCACTCAAAAAAGAAAAATAAATATGTTTGATGCTTCAATTTCTAAGTAAAAAATCATGTTCAATGTTTCTTTTTCTAAGTTAAAAAACACTTCTTTAGTAAAAATAATTGCTAATTTTGATTTCGTGGCTAATAATCATTATACGAGTGTTATTTTCAATTTAAATGAAAGATTAATCTTTTAAAAATATTGTGCATTTTTTTATTAGAGACGTATTTTTATTACGAGAGCTGGACTTCTAATTTCATAGGGACAGTCCTGAATAAATACATGAATTATTGTTCAAGTTGATGGCTTGTATCAATCAAGGTGCCGTTTAGTCTGGACCCCTTTTAATTATTTCACAATGGCTTTCTATGCACATGTTGGATTTCATTGTTTATCAGTGCTTTTGTCCCAAACTTGAACCTTATTGTGCTAATTACTAGGTTCAATAGCTGAAATTGCAATTTTATTCCAATGAATATTTATTCACTTTAATCTTATGAAATTATAGAATATTCCTCATCGGATTCCTTTTTCTTTCCTGACTTTATCTGGGCTGGGGGGTTCTGTTGTGTCTATCATAATTCATATTGTATCATTTTATGCGTTCATCTTAAAGACATTTTATCAACAAAAAAAAATCAAGAACATTGACATGTTTTAGTCCTTTTTTAAATTTTATACCACAATTTCAAAGGTTTTATGCTTGTTTGATCCCGCAAAAGACTATTTAAGCCAATATGCATATCATTTAATGGTTTAGATGAATGTTTACCAAATAAATATTTTGATGAAGGAACTTAATTAGTCCATAAATTTCAGAGACTAAATTGTTCGACCCTTACAATTTCGAGGATGGGGAATATTTTGTTTTTGTATAGGGAATTAGTGTCATGCTTGACGGTCCCATTGTATCAGGGACATTGTTTCTTTGTAAATTTCATTATTACACATCATTTCAGTTTACTCTAGGAAAATGCGGGGCTAACTTGACTTGGAAGTCATTGAGTCGTTCAAATTTCTACTAATTTTATGATATTCTTCTTTATTTTAGGTTGGTATACACGAAATAAATTGAAGTTGTTTTAAATTTGTGATAAGAATGAACAATGAGTAAAGACACAATTTTATTACTATAATCTTTGTTTGATATGTAATCTTTGGATTTTTCTTTTTTAGTTTTCATGTTACTAAACGAGTAGCATATATACTTTTTTTGAAAAAGCTAAAATGGAATTTATAAAATCACAATGAATCTTAACCAGCACAAGGAGTGCTAGGCTAGAATTCTTAGAGTAGCAACATACAAAGGATAGATGGGGAGTCCTAATAGAAAACTCATACACCCGTGAATCAAAGAAAAAATCCAAAAAACCTATAGGAAACGCCTCCTAACAAAGGGCTATCTCTGAAATCAATAAATTTACACCTAAACAAAGCTAACATCACGATCAACGAGACAACATAAACAAAAGTTGTACCGAAATCCTCAAACATTGTCGCAACTGCCACAAAAACAACTTCCACCGTCCGCATTCTGCTACTCGCACACAACCCCTGAACACCAACTTAAAAACCTACACAATAGCCAACAACCTTCGAAAAACAGCAGGGAATAAAACCCCCCAAACACCACCATTAGCTCTCCCAAGCACCTTCATCCAAAGCACACCTCACAAAGAACCGCAAAAGTCAACCTAAAACCATTGTACCACCAAAACAACAAGGAAAAAACATAACCATCACTAACCACCACCAAAAACCACCACAAACACCACCACAATAATCAACACCACTACCACCACCGTCACCAAAACTATCATTGACCACCACAAAAACCACCATTAACCCTCACCTAAAAGCAACACCAGCCACCACGCGCAGCACCAACAAAAACCACCACAAGCACCACCACCAAAAACCACCACGAGCCCCGCCACAAAAGACCCAAAATCAGCACCACCATGAAAACCGCCATGAAGCACCACATACCAACACAACCAAAGATTCATCGAAACCATAACAGTTCATAAGCCAACCTAGATATGATCCATCACCACCATCGTGACCGTTCCATCACTACCTATGTTGCGAGCAAACATAACCTCCACCACAACCAAGAGAAAAAACATATCAAATAGTCTGAGACCCACAAAAACCAAACAACCATCGACAAACATCCAACGACACACCACGAAACCCACCAACGTCTCAACCAAACGAAACAAAAAAAACACAAACCAACCTTTACGACGACAGAGAGAGCAACCGCACGTCGGAAAGGTACAATGGTGCGGAGGACAGAGACCCTCGTCGCACCACCATCCATTTGATCTACATAATGGCGGCGGCGGATTTGGAATTTGTTTGAGGAAGAAAGGAGTACGGCGGTTGTAAGTTTTGAGAGAAAGGAGTACGGCGACTACAAGAGTTCTATTTAACCGAGGAGTTTGTTACCCAATTAGCATATATACTAATATAGTGTGACACAAATGATAGATACTTGAACTTTTTAATTATTAGTCTAGAATTCAATCTTTGACTAGTGAATATGAAAAAATGATTATTGCATTGTGGAATTATTTTTTGAAATTTATATAAGTTACAAAATAAGTTTTAATTTTTTTAAAATAGAACAAGAAAAAAAAAATAGACCAAAACAAAAACAAAAGATCTAGACATTTATCCCAGTAAACGCCACGTGGAGTTAAAGAATGAAAAGATGAGGAAGTAATGTTACTCCTTCCTTACTTACTCTAACCAGCTCAGTGAGTGAGTGAAGCAATGAATGAGAGCAACGCCATAACCAGAATCGGAACTTCACCAATCATTCCTCTTCCAATTTCAACAACACACCCCCCAAATCAAAGTCACACCTCCCCAAATCAAAAACAAAAACAATGGAACAAAGCAATCAGCACAAGCATTCGTTCACGTCTCAGCAAACTCTGCCGCGAAGGTCAACCTCATCTCGCTCTTCATCTTCTCGATTCTCTTCCTCGTCCTTCCACCGTCGTCTGGAACTCCGTCATCATCGGCTTCATCTGCAACAACCTTCCTCACCAAGCTCTTCTTTTATACGCCAAAATGAGATCAAATTCTTCTTCTACTTTTGATCCTTATACATTCTCTTCCACTCTTAAAGCTTGTGCTTTAACTAAAGATATTCTTACTGGAAAAGCTATACATTCTCATTTTCTTCGTTCTCATTCCAATTCAAATACGGGTCCTAGTAGAATTGTTTATAACTCTTTGTTAAATATGTATGCTTCTTGTCAACATGAGTATGCACTCAAGGTGTTTGATGTTATGCGTAGGAGAAATGTTGTTGCTTGGAATACTTTGATTTTGTGCTATGTCAAGATGAATCGTTATCATCAAGTGGTTGAGGCGTTTGCTAGTATGATTAATCAATCTGTTATGCCGAGTCCGGTTACTTTTGTGAATCTTTTTCCTGCTTTGGCGAAATTGAGTGATTCTAAAATTGCGAAGATGTTTTATGGGTTTATGAGGAAATTTGGTGATGAGTATGTTAATGATGTGTTTGTTGTAAGCTCTGCAATACTTATGTTTGCTGATGTTGGTTGTATGGATTATGCGCGGATGGTTTTTGATCGATGTTTGAATAAAAATACTGAGATTTGGAATACTATGATTGGTGCGTATGTTCAAAATAATTGCCCGGTTGAAGCGGTTGATGTGTTTATTCAAGCGTTGGAGTCGGAGGAGGGTGTATGCGATGATGTGACTTTGCTCTCTGTTCTTACTGCGGTTTCACTGGTGCAGCAAATCAAATTGGCTGAGCAGTTTCATGCATTTGTTATAAAAAGTTTGCCGGGTTCCCTGATTATAATTTTCAATGCTGTAATGGTTATGTACTCAAGGTGTAATCATGTTGATACTTCATTTAAGGTTTTTGATAAGATGTTGGAAAGGGATGCTGTTTCGTGGAATACTATAATATCTGCTTTTGTACAGAATGGTTTCGATGACGAAGCGCTTATGCTTGTGTGTGAAATGCAGAAGCAAAAGTTTTTGATTGATTCTGTTACCGCAACTGCCCTTCTTTCTGCAGCTTCTAACCTTAGGAGCTGGTATGTTGGAAAGCAAACTCATGCTTATCTGATTCGCCGTGGGATACAGTTTGAGGGCATGGAGAGTTATTTGATTGATATGTATGCAAAATCCGGCTCGATTAGGACTGCTGAATTGTTGTTTGAGCAGAACTGCTCAAGTGATAGAGACCAGGCCACGTGGAATGCTATCATTGCTGGTTATACTCAGAATGGGCTCAATGAGAAAGCTATTCTCCTTCTTAAAGAGATGTTGGTGCAAAACGTAATACCAAATGCAGTGACATTGGCATCGATTCTTCCTGCTTGTAGTTCAATGGGAAGCATGGGATTGGCCAGGCAACTTCATGGGTTCTCCATTCGTCATTTCTTGGACAAAAATGTTTATGTGGGAACTTCCTTAACTGACACCTATTCCAAATGTGGTGCAATTAGTTATGCTGAAAATGTCTTTGTGAGAACACCTGAGAAGAATTCAGTCACATACACCACAATGATGATGTGCTATGGTCAGCATGGGATGGGTAAGAGAGCTCTTACCTTGTATGATTCTATGCTGAGATCTGGCATTAGGCCCGATGCAGTTGCTTTTGTTGCCATCTTGTCTGCTTGTAATTATACTGGATTGGTTGACGAAGGCTTTCAAATATTTGAATCTATGGAGAAAGTGCATAAAATCAAGCCCTCAATCGAACATTATTGTTGTGTTGCTGACATGTTAGGGAGGGTTGGGAGGGTGGTTGAAGCCTATGAGTTTGTCAAGGGATTGGGTGAGGATGCTAACACCATGGAAATCTGGGGATCTCTTCTTGGGTCTTGCAGAAATCATGGGCATTTTGAATTAGGAAAAGCTGTTGCCAAAAAATTGCTGAATATGGGAATGGATAATAGAATGGCAGGATATCATGTTCTGCTCTCAAATATTTATGCAGAGGAAGGAGAGTGGGAAAAAGTTGATAGAGTGAGAAAGCAGATGAAGGAAAAAGGTCTGCACAAGGAAACGGGATGTAGTTGGGTTGAGATTGCTGGGTTTGTAAACTGCTTTGTATCTAGAGATGAGAAGCACCCTCAAAGTAGTGAAATATATTATATGTTGGACATGTTGACTCTAGACATGAAGTATGCGGGGTATAAGCCACAATATAGCTCAAATTTAAATACGATTTTTGATTCGGACGAATGAATTGGATAATTATCACAAGTTATTTCAAAGAGGTGTGTTGGTTTCATTGTAGTGGACAGTTGTCACGAAACTGAGCTAGGTTCATCGTTAAGAAAGTCACAGGATCTTTTGGTGGTGACCAAGAAGGGGTCGATGGATGATCAAAAAGGTCCATAGCCTAGGTTGGTGACCTCCATTGCACTTAGGAGGGGTGCCTGCCTAAGGTGTTCTCAAGTCACATGATCTATTATAACTGATAATAGTTTCATGACCTGCATAAATTTATTCTTTGTACACCACAACAGCTGCTGGTTTGAAACTCTTTCTCAGGCTGTTCATTCATTTGAAACAGTTTGTAATTTGTTAACAAAACAATCAATCCATGTATATTACAAGAGTGCAATTGGTTACTTACAAATTTGATCATACTTTCACCTCCAAATCCAATTCATGAAACGGAAGTTATACATAGCTATATATTTAAACCAAAAATTTCATTTATGATTTAGATGATTCATGAATTTATTTTTTTTATTGTAAAAAACCGCTAGAAGGAGAGGTTGAACCTCCGACCTTGTGGTTAGTATGATAAAAGTGGGGTATATTTCTTTGAAACGAATTTGGTGATAGGATGCTCATGCATAACAAAAATTCAAATTATACTACTTGCATTGACATGATAAAAGTGTGGTAAATTTCTAACAAATTAATTTGGTGATAGAATGTTGATGCATAAAAAATTCAAATCACCCTATTTTCATTGGCATGGTAAAAGTGTAGTAAATATATATGGAATAAAGTTAGGTACAATATCGAAAGTGTCTTTTGTATAGTTCTTGATTAAATATAATTCACCATGATTTTATCAAATCCATTATTTTCTCAGAGTTTCTTATGTTCAAAAAAATATGTATTTTTAGTTAAGAACCATACGAAAAGCATTTAAAGAATTGTATCTAACTTTTGTCCAATATATATAAATACCAAACAATCGTTCAAATAAAACAACATATAAATATATATATAAAAAACTCCAAGCACAATATAAATGTTGGCTTGTTGGCTTTTCTAGTGGTGTAAATTATGAACGATATTTTTTATGAAATTAATTCGATTTTGATTAAAATTATATTTATAAATGTTTGTGATTTTAAATTGTAACTACATGCTTATCTTTTTAAATTACACCAATATAATATAAAATTTTATCTTCTCTAAAAAACAAATTATCTTTTTCAGTAACAACAACAATATAATATTATTATAGAAATCTTGGTCAAGGGTATAAGGGAATAATAAATAATCTAACCTAAAATTCCCAATTTTCTTTATATATTGTTATAGATAATATCTTTCCATTGTAGTGAGGTTGTTCTTATTTTAATGGGATTTAACTATTTTTTAATTAATAGTTTAAGTAATATTATATAAAACATAGAATAGTAAATAAAATACTTTTAATAAAGGGTAAGATTGAAAAAAGAAAATGTCAGTCCAAACTCATATATTCTCTTTATATATAGTAGATAGTTATAGGGTAACTAGATCGTCTGCCCGTGCTGGCGCACGGGTCATAATTAGCTAAGAAAAAAACTTGTTTAATATGAGTTGCGAAATGACCGTTGTGAAACGTATTTGACCGTTGCGAAATAACTTAATGTTAATAATTAATTTAATGTGGTACATGTTACATAAGTTCGAATGGGTGTGAAACTAATACAAAACCGGATCCATCAATTGGTACAATATACTCCAGTTTGATCACCTTCGATTAGTGCCTAGGCATTGCAACATCAAGATTATTCTTATAAAACCAATATTGACGTCCTAAAGAGCTAAGTCATCGAACACCACACCTGGAAACATTAATAAATAAACAAAATAAAGTTATTTAAAGGATCATTTTTATCTACAGAGTAGGGCGACAAAGAAACTATTTAAAGGATCATTTTTATCAATGCACATGCTTGGTAGTACCAATGTCCTTTTTGCATAGGCTTGTATCTTACTAAATTGCGCATCAGATTAACAATATGTTAGAATGGATTTTATTCAAAAACACTGATTATAAAGGAATATATTCCAATATGAAGGGGTCGACTTTTGAACTTCGTATTTATATGAGGGCACATTAGGATTTCGAAGATATAGTAGCCTTCGATGTTGAAATAATGAATAATGGACGGGACTGAATCATTGTTTGCAATGTATTTAGGCATTTACTATGGTGTTTTCGTCAAAATAAGTCATCGTGAGTGGGTGCAAAATCTTCAAATGTTGTATTGTAATCTTTGAATTTTTGAATAATCAATCAGTGAAATTTTATGTTTTCAACAAATTTTGGTTTGATTTTAAATAACGATACAAAGTTATATTGCATATTAACTATTGAAAAATAGTTTAAATAGTGGTTTGTCTTCGTATCTTTCATTTTTAGTTAATATGATCACTATTGTTTTTTTTTTTGTTTGAAAGGATATAATTACTTCTTCTTTTTTTAAGAAATATATGATTACTCTTCTTGTATATCATATTGACAATTGAAAATATGTTGAGAAACAATTAAAAAAATTAGTCAGGAAAAAAAGAAATAAGTAACATTTTTTTTAGTATAAACTAACCTTATCTAGGCGAAAAGAAGATGTAACGCCCGTATTAAAAGTGTCTAGAATACTTAATACATTCGTTAAAACTGATACTGGATACATTAAATCATACAATACAGAAAGCGACATAAGTCGGAATTCAGATACAAGGGTCATATATTACATTATTTAAGCATGATCAGTCTAATGAAACGAGTACAACAAGTCTCATCACGATACATATAGCTACAATAACATAATAAAACTAGACAGCACAAGCATGGATCCATAAGCACGAT
>Ga0228710_1006622_pt1 | contig 17479 bp, 13 predicted proteins | sample MedpolnodulmetaG_FD_177995 | JGI IMG/M metagenome (GOLD analysis project Ga0228710, IMG submission 177995) | Root nodule microbial communities from Medicago polymorpha collected in Santa Monica, California, United States - pink nodules | ecosystem: Host-associated > Plants > Roots > Nodule...
TTATTATTAAAATATATATATATATATATATATATATATATATATATATATATATATATATATATATATATATATATAGGAGAGAGAGAGAGAGAGAGAGAGAGAGAGAGAGAGAGAGAGAGAGTAGACTGTTTCGGGCTGTCTTTTTCTCTTTTCAATTATATCCTTAAACAAATAATTCAAATTCAACACATTTTAATACAATGTATAATTATAAATTTTCAATAATTTTCCTGTCCACAACAGGAGCTATGTCCACAACAACTACCAACTAAAAAAACAAAAACCAAGAGATAGAGAATCAAAACATAATCCAAACAACACCAGAATCACAAAGAGATGTTTCTCCAAACCATTAAATCACAAAGTAAAGTAATGGTTTGGAGAAGTGCAAGAATCTAAAGAAAGTATCAGAATCACAAAGAGATATGTTTATCTACATGCATGTAATCATACAACACACGCTATTAAAAATGAAAAAATCTAACCAATACAAAATACAGAAAGAATCACCATCGCATCATTGTATTTCTTTGCACGTAAATTACAAAAGTAAAGGGTATACCAAAACTACAAAAGATTGGTTGATATGCAAACAGTCACGAAGGCCATCGTGTATCGAGATATGATACCATAAACGAGCTTGGTGTTCCATGGAATCAAAAGAAGTACGAAGCAGATGATAACTTGGTTTCCACGAAATCGAAGTTGGTGCCATTGGGTTGGGAAAATGAATTGTACCTTTCTCTTTATCCAGACTCTTTGATTGAAATTCTTCGTTATCTTTATAACCCTAACTTATATTGAATACAATTGCTATGGAGGAGATAAGTTCCCAAGTATTAATCTTATTGAGAATTATGGTAGTAGCTTATAATTTTCTAGATGATGAATTGAAGTAGAATATATTTAACCCGTGCATTATATTTATTTCATGCATTACCAATTTGTTTAAATAAAATTGTTCCCTCTTATGCTGCTATTGCATTGTTAATGAATGCTGGAGATATACGATATAAGTTGGTTTCTCAAATTTAATAAAACTTTATCTCTATTTCTTTTTCTTGATCAATTTTTTTTATATCAACGTGTGAGGTTAAATATGATCTGGAGAGACTTATATTTATAGTATATTGACTGACTGTTGTATTGGGTGAAGTTAATATATTCAATTTGGATGGAATGAATTTATAACCGTTGATGACACTTAATTAATCAACGATCACAATTTTTCGAAGATGGCAACCTGTGTGACTAAACTTTTAAACATTTTTTTTAGGCAATAAACTTTTAAACATTTCCAATGTATTTGGTTTTTATTTCTCGGATGAATTAGTTTTTTCTAAACCTATCAGATACTCTATTACCAATGTATTAATCTATTATCAATATATCTATTACTAATATATTAAAACTGATGTCCTCCATATTGTCTAAATTGACATCACCTAAACTCGTAATATTACTAATTTATTAGGCTTCATGATCAATTTGTTGTTAAATGATAAGTAAAAACAATGCATTATTGCAAAAATATAAGAAAACAATTTATTCTTTCAAAAAAAACTATATATATATATATATAATAAAATAATTTTTTGTTTTTTTTGTCAAAAAAAATATAATAAAATAATTTTTTCTCATCTCTTATGCAATATATATATATATATAGGAAAACATTTTTTCCTATCACTTTGAATCTCTTAATCTCACTAATTTTCATATAAAATAAAAAATATTTAATAGAACACTACATCACATAAAAAAAAATATTACATTGATGTTCATATTTTGAAAATAGTCGTGAGTTTTCAAAAGTTTATCATATCGACTTTCTCAATGTAAGAACATAAAATCCACAACGAGGGGTGATGCAAATATTTAATACTGTTTTACATATAAATTTTTTAAAATTCTTTAACATAAACAGTACATTAATGTTGATATTTTAAAAATATTTAGGACTTTTAAAAATTTCATCATATCAATTTTCTCATATCGATACATACAAATTTATTTTCGCAAACATAAGTGCATAAAATCCGCAATGAGTGCGAAACAAATATTTATCATTGTTTTACATATAAATAAAAAATATTTAATAGAAACACTACATTAATCTTGATATTTTGAAAATAGTCAAGTTTTCAAAAACTTTATCGACTTTCACAGGTCGATACATAAAACTTTGCTTCCGCTAATACAAGCACATAAAATCTTCAACAAGTGCAGTGCAAATATTTAAGGGTGTTTTGCATATAAAATAAAAATATTAATAGAAACACTATATTAATGTTGATGTTTTGAAAATAATCACTAGTTTTCTAGATTTTAACGTATCGACTTTCTCATATCAGTAAATAAAAATTTGCTTCCCTAGATATAAACACATAAAATCTGCAACGGAGGCACTCCAAATATTTAAAGCTGTTTTATATATAAAATAAAATTAAAAATATTTAATAGAAACTTTATATGTTCAAAATTAAGAATATTCTAATGTTTCTCATATTTGTTCAAAATAGCAATCGTTGTAATTTATAATTTTTCGAAAAATAATTAAAATTACATGTGATAGTTTAGAAAAATTCAGTTATTTGGTAGATAATATAAATGTAATGTGGGCTAGAATCTAAAATTTATTTGTATTTTTAGTATATATTATGTTAATTCTCACATGACATGCATTACTTTAAAAATCATTTTTAATACATGAATAATGAAATGAAATCTCATGATGCATATCAAATCAAAGTGGTTGTAAAAAATAATATTTATCATATATATGAAGAATGGATAAAATTGTTTTTATTTTTGAGAAAGAATAGATAAAGTTGTTCTTAAGTAAGAAACTAAAGTTAGGTATGATGGTTAACATTATTTTCACATGCACAACAAATTAAGGTGGTTACAATATCAACCCTTACTTTTCTCACTTTACTAACTAGTCACTTTAGAGGAGCCTAGACAATGAAGATGAATTGAACTAAAAGTAACATAAAATACGCACGATTGGTATACACGATTGTTTTATCAAATTTTCAAAATTACGCTTATAGCTAGGAAAGCATAAATTGTCATTAAACACAGCATCATTCAGGCAATTCCACGTAACCCAAAATGCAGCATTCCATACCAAAAGGAATCTGCTCATTTCAACTTTCTTGCGACCTAAATCCAATAAGCTCACAAGCGTTAAAAAATTACCCAGAATAACAAGAGCCTGACCCATCTAGCGGAAATGGGCTAGGCTGGACTTTGTAAGACTTAAGTCCGACCTACTTCAAAAATTATAGGCCTGAGACTGACCTATTATCCGTCACAGGCTCAATTTTAAGGTCTGACTTGACCTTTTTAAGGCTCCGTGAAGTTTGGAAGTCTATTTTACACTAAGGTCTAACAACACTTATAAGCCTACTACTAAATAGGCCAAATTTATGAAGGTATAAAGCACATGAATATGTCTACTACTAAATAATGAACTCTTACAAATGTCTAATCACACCAATGTATCTGCTATTAAATAACCAAATCATATGAAGGTTTGAGTATATAAAAAAAATTCAATAATATCAATAGTGGACGATATATTATATATAAAAAGTTTAATAGGTTTTTTTTTTAAGTCTTAACCTGATCTATTTAATTTAATAGACTTTATATAAAGTTTGAGCCTAGCCTTCTTATTAAATGAGTTGGGTTGGGCTAGACTTAAAATAGACTAGGTCGTAGATCCCTATCGGAAGGTTTCCTGTTCCCACCCCTAATTGTAGTAAATCAAAAGGTGGAAGTTACTCTTTAGTGTGGAAGATCAATTGTATTTATCTATTGAGTGTATTTCAAATGACTATAACGTTGAGAGATACCAAATCATAACTTTTCATCAAACTTTCAAAATTTAATGGGTTAAATTAGTTTTTGATCCATATAAACATTTAAAATCTCGTTTTTAATCTCTAAAAAAATAAGCACTATTTAATCTATGTAAAATTTTACGTCAGCATTTTTAGTTCTTGTAAAATTTTCCACCAACATTTTTAATCCTTATAAAAAAAAAATTCAACATTTTTTCGTCCCTAAAAATGCTAAAAGAAAATGTTACAAGACTTACAAATATGATTTTATTTTGTTGGGATTAAAAACAAAATTCTACATATTTATAGGGGAAAAAATATATTTAACCCAAATTTAAAATGTCAACACAAGGATATGCAAAATAATTATGAGTTTTCACCTTACTGGTAAGAGTTTGACTTTCTCTTCCCCAATTTATTTGTTATAAAAATCTTAAAGACTTAAAAAAAAAATATATAAACCATGTTTAGGAAAAACTTTAAATAAATAACATATATTTTTATTTGATTATTTTAAAAATAGAGTAACAAAAAAAATTCTTCTAACAAAATAGCAAAAAAGAGTATCTATCATATTAAAGAATTGGTGATCAAAGTATTCTATCAAGTGAAAAAGTTGCACGAATGAGAAGTTATCACTAAGCAAAAAACCTATTTTTATACAATAACTTAATATCAGTTTTCGCCTCATAACTTTCATGAAGTTGCGATTTTGGCCTCCTAAAAAAACTACAAAACCGCCCCCTAAGTTTTGCAACTGTAGCAGTTTTGGCCTCCCAAGGTCAATTTTTGGTAAAAAAAATATCATGTGGCACCTCACTTAGGATGCCACGTCAGCGTTGACCGAGTCAAAATTGACCTTGGGGGCTAAAACTGCCACATATGCAAAACTTAGGGGGCGATTTTATAGTTTTTTTTCTTCTTAGGGACCCAAAATCGCAACTTTAGAAAAGTTATGAGGATAAAACTGCTATTAAGCCTTATACAATCACACAAGAGTTCCAATTCTCCCTTATATTTTCCATTGGGATCGATCGCTGGTTAATTCAAGTGGTGGAAGCAATATATTTAGGGATGTACTCCTTGTGTGTTGAAACCATTAATATCTGAAGTTCAGATCAGTCTCTTGTTGAACGTAACTCATACACAGCCACGAGGGTCGGTCCTAAGATTTTTTTATTGTCATGGACGAATTAATAAAATTGTAATTTTTTAATGATTTGAATGTTTTTCTTCTTGCATTTTTATTGCAGAAGATTCATTTATAATCAAAGTTCTTTAAAAACATATTTTTAATATAATTAATCAAAGCGATTTTTTTAAAGAAAAAGTATCTATATAGTACTACTTACTACTTAAAAATAATAATTTTGATACTCCTATAAAAATGATGCCCTAAGTTGTCCTTGCCGCTCACCCTCAGGGCCACCCCTGACTGCCACTGCCTTCGAAAGTTTCATATTCAACTATTGTACTAGGTAGCATTAAATTTTCTTCTTGGTAGTGGACTACTTTTGAAGAGACAAGAATTTGAATTAAAAATGTAATGTGTTTTGTCTTTTACTAGTATTTTTTTTCTTAATTAAGATGACTAAAGTTCATTTAAGCTTTTTTTTAACCAAATCCTTTTTTATGCTTAAAATTTAGATGAGTGGGGCTCTCGAGGTCAATCAAGGTTAGTGCTTATGGATCATCCACCAATGAGGTCTGTATATCGACAGCAGTAGTTAAACCCACGACCTTACAAATGAGTTAAGCTTTTACCAATTGATCCAATTTTTGTTGGCAAATAAATCAAATCCTTGAAGTTTGTATTATAAAAATATATATATATATATATATATATATATATATATATATATATATTGGTAGGGTAGGATGGATTCTAAAGTGAGGGTTCAACTAAGTCCCTCATCGATGTACTACAAATTTTGACCTTTAGATTAAAAAGATTCGTACAATTTGCATATTCGTTACCGCACTGGATTATGTTGCATTTCTCTCTCTTCTCCACCAAACTTCATACCTTTCTCTCTGATGTTTATGGTTACATTTTCTACAATTGAAAATATACTTTCTTTATCTAAAAGTTTTTTTACTGTTTGCAAGTTGAGATTTACTTAAACCTTGTTAAATTAAAAAAAAACAAGAACTTAAAAGGTTCAAAGAGGAAATTGGAATACTGTGTGATCTTTAGGGGCGACGGAGCAATCCTCATATTGGAAAGAAATAATTATTTGATTTATCATTTGTTATGACTTATGATTCAATATTTTTGTTATGATTCAATATTGTTTTATGTTGAATCACTCATGTATTTGATGATAAACATCAAATTACATTGTCATACAAAATATGGAAACTTCGTTAAACAAAAATAGAATACAGAAACAAAACAATAACGTTGGTGGAAATAATAAAACAATTCTTGAATCTCAGCAATTTTATTTGAATGAATTGAATCCACTTAGATGATTTGTGTTTATCAGCGGTGGCTGGATTTTAGATTGAGGGATGTAAATCTGAACAAATTGAGAGAGATAAGAGGTAAGAGAGAAGAAGAAGGGGAAATAGATGAGGAAAAATGTACATGTTCTCATTTTCTTTTCTATTTAATCTAGACCTTTAGATATATCTTGATGGTATATAAAAGTGGTCCACCGGCGAACCATTTAATTGATCCTTACCCAATACTTAAATACTCAAATTGAAAATAATATCATCGTCGTCTTGATATATCGAAATTTCATATTATTATATTAATATGTTTAGTAAATTTGGAGTATAACTTTCAAATTTACTTATGGACAAAACCATTGCGACGCCCGTGCAAAGTGCGGGTCTCAATCTAGTATTCTTAATTGGAAAATTCTATGGTGAAGTCGTGAAAATGACTTTTCTGATGAAGTCAACATTATAATATCAAAAGTGTAGTGAGTAACACCTCACTGTTTGTACAGTGACATCAAAAGTTCAGTCTCATAGTATCACCAATTCATCAGATTAACAACACTACACTTAATCTAATTTTATCCTACCTTGTTTTAAGTGTAACAGCCCACAAAGTGTAACACTTAAGACTATCACATAATATCATCAAATCTGTTTGCATGTTAAAGATGCCAACGATAAAATAGTACTTGTAAGTCCAAGATGTTGTAAGTATTACTAGATGAATTACTATTGATCATTAATCAGTAATCAGCAATTTAAAAATGAATCAAACATTAAAATCAAAATTAACTTTTTTAAAAAAGTCAGTTTCCTAACTGCACCGTAGAAGCTCCCTAATTGATTTCATATGCAAACTGTCTATAGTTCATCTCATGCAACTAAAATCATTCACAAGCTTCAAGTTGCAACCATAATAATTATGGGAACCCATTGCCTACTTATATTCTTGATTAAAACAAATACTACTTATCTTGAAGAAGACAAAAATTTGGACACATAATTTTTATATTGTTTGCAGCTTTATTGTCACAAATTACTTTTTCTATGTCTGTTTTTCATATTGAACTCCTTTTACCAACTGTTGTTTCTTTATCTGCTTGAATGAATTGTTAATTTAGATTGTGGAAAGCACAAATCCAGAGCTGAATGGAGAAACAGAAAAGAATTTTGTAGAGTTATTCTTAGAAGATCTAAAGGTACGAGAAACTAAAGCATTGAAAAATCAACGACGAGTTCACATGGCTTTGCTCGAGTCTAAGAAGATTGTATCTCAATATCAAAAGGAAGCAGACTAGTGTAATTCAGGAATGGAGACATGCGAGGAGACAGCATTGCTACTAGCACAGAAAAAACTGCTTACAAATGGATCAGTTTTGTCTGACCCTGAAATCTGCTTACATTAGAATATTACCAACTCCAACTTATCACTAATCATGCACAGAAATTTTTTGTGCTTAATTAGAACTTTAAGATTGGCAAATGTGAGAATAAATAACAACCAGTAACACACAGTAACTTCATTCTACTATGAAGTATCTTAAAGTAGTAAATAAATAAATACCTTGTTACACAAAGGTCTAAACACTAGTTTTATATAACTTGAACAACTCTCAAACATGTCATTTAATTTTCATATTGGACAATGACTAAAGTGAAATGTTCATATTCTCATAGACTAAATTGAAAGCTTGCTACAAAGTTAGAGACCATTTTGGTTGCAAATTTTACACTTTACATGACATGTCATCACCGTTAATAATGTTTAGTAACGGATATTAACAAAAAGGAAAACTTTAGAAACATTTTCAGTCGAGGAATAGATTGAATTATTCGTATTGTCAAGGACCAAATTGAAAGTTTCTTTCAAAGATAGGGACCATTTTTGTGGTTTGATATACATGAAATCATTTTCACTACTTCTCTATAGAGAGGCTAAGGTCCCATTACAAATATTAGTAAATTCGGTCAAGAAAAGCCATAACAACATGAGATCAATTTTTCATGGAACAAATCAATATATTTCCTTTCTTGTTTATCTATAACAGATAGATTTAAAAGTCTACATGAATCTGAGCTTAATTAAAATGTGCGAAATATTGTTGTAAGATAAAATAATCTGGCTTCAAGCAAACTGCTACGAAGAAAAAAGAGCTTCTACATTCTTTCTTGGATGTTATGTGGCTGTGGTAAGAGAGCAATGTAACCTTTCCTAGGACTTGAGAATTTGCTGTACACTGATTTGATTTTAACATCTGTTGGTGCACTTGCGTGTATCGTCACCAATATCATGGCACATAATCTGTGACAACTAAATATAATTAATTAAATTTTCGAAATCTGATTACTTTATAATTGAAGGTTATTACTAGCATTTAACGTATGTGAAATACTTGATTTCTTCTTTGGAGTAACCAGATAGGTTGTGTAGATGCGGAGTCCAATATTGAAACCTATCGAGTATAAAACGAGCAGAGTAAAAAGCTGCTGCAGCAATCATTTGCGGGGAGAATAAAACCATGACATGATATTTGCAAGACCAAGTTCTGCTAGGTAAAATGCCATGTTCTCCAACTATACAAATATTCATATTGATTTCCTTCTGTGATTGCAAGTAGTTTGAAGCTCTATTATCTTCCTGCATTATGAATTCTCATTAAGAAAGAGTATTAATTTACTTTTTATCACCTAAAATTTATCACTTCAACCAAACACTATGTAAAAATTAAAAGGAGTGAGGTATTAGGGTACCTCTGTTAGCTTGTAGAAATCGTGTAGTTCATCAAGATATTCATCTGCTGCGAAATTATTAATAAAATCATCTGCATCTCTGTCAACAGCATGATCCTCAGGCTCAATCAAGATTCCGGGAACATTCTGTATGAAAAAATTAAAGCATTACAATTTAGACATCCAACAATTTCAGGTTTAGGATATAATTGAACTACCTTGCGTTTTATTCTTGGTGGTGAACTCAGAATCTGGTCCTCCCTCCTGCACTTTTTTTTAGGAACTAAATCAATTTTTTAGGAGTCAAATCATCACCATTATTCTGAAAACAAACATTTAATTAAGTCAATCATAAGTATAATTCAATAAGCGTGCATCCTTGTCAAATTCTACAACGTGAAACAGTACTTGATTCCTTAGTGCAAGTCCTTGATCACTCCTTAGCTCTGGTACAAAGTTCTGCAAATGAAGAGGGATAATCATTTTAAACCTGAATCAAGTTTAAGTGCATTGACAAATAAAGACAGCAAAGAACACTCACTGTTGCAAAAAGATTGGTTAATTGTTTCTAACTAGAGAAACTTGAAAATGAAAAGAAATTTTCAGAACCTGTTGATGATTCTTGAAAGCTGATTCCGATCAAGATTACCAATATCTCGAACAACTTCATGTGTATGCTTCTTTTTGCTCTCTGCTTCTCCGTGTCTCTGCCTGCAAGAAACGTGATATCCAAATGTAAAGAAAAAATCAAGAGGAAAGAAATTTATGCATGTTTAAATTTCTTCTGTACTAAAAATAAATTTGCATGTGAATCATACAACAAATAACAAATGATTATATCACACAGAAGCCAAATCAAGAAATGTTAAGAGAAAATTGGAAAAAGCTCTCAAGACCTTTTCTCCACTATCCATTGTCAAGTCTTGTTGTGTCTACTATCAAGCAACCTCTTACGCTCTCTTTTAATTTCGATTAAGCAATACTCTTGATCCTCGGTTTATAATTATAGTTTTTTGAGAGGCTAATTATTTATTTTTTGAAAGATTTTTTTTTTAAATATGTTTAATTGTGTGTCATTCTTTGGTTGGTTGAGGGCTTAAATCATATGTCATTCTAGCAATTTCAAATACACTAACAAATGAGTAAAAAGACAATTACCTCTCAAAATTGTAAGTTTCGTCAATTACCCCCTAACATTAACAAAACTTCAATTACCCCCTGAAATTGCACAACGTTAATCAATTTACCCCATCCGTCAAATTCTTCTGTTAGTCAACATAATGTTTTGCAAATATTCCCCCTGAAGTTTTGCACTTATGTGCAAAATACCTCTCGAACTTGAAAATTTATATATTTTTTCTTATCCTTGACTCAAAAGATATTAAAGACAAACAATTAACAATTAACTTTAATATTTTAAACTCTACAATATTACAATCCAATATAAATATTACAATCTAATATTACAATTAACATTTGGATCCTTTATTACGATCCAATATTTTAGATAACAAAATGAAAACAATATACTAGTCCAAACAATATATTAGTCCATAACCACTTTGTAATACTTTATTAGATATGGAAATCCAAACTCAATAATACTTCGTTTGTGGATACAATGAACACGTGACAATGAACATAAGCATTACCTTATGGAGCCTAACACTATTTGGCAATATTGATGTGTTTGACACCTATGTTGGGAGTCATTAGCTAGAATTCCAAAAAGAATTTCAATTCAGCATTGTTTTGATAGAAAAAGAAGCAGTTCAAAATTTTCATTAGGTAAGATTGCATACAAAACGGGATTAGTCAGCTATATTATGACTATACTCTGTAGTGTTCTTATGATATGTTAGACATATGATTATTATGTTATTAGGATACAGTTATTATGTTATTAGACAACAGTTGCTAACTACTTTAATTAAAAAAATTAAAAAATTAGGTGTCGCTTTTCCACAGAGTATTCAAAACTAGGTGATGCGACGTGCAAGTTAATTATGAGCAAGTTATAAACATGAAGTAGCCACAGTGCTAGTGCTCCTCATGTTGCTACATATTCTCGATTCCTCTCTATTTTCCCTTTGAGTTTGATCCTTCGAAATTCTTTCCTCTTTTCAAAACAAACCCTTGTTCCATAGTTTTATTTTGATTCTCAAAACTGAGACCACAACTATGGTGGCGTGTAGATCTTCTACTTAGAAATATGAATCCCCTAGGTCGGTTTGTTGTCTTACAGATACGGTGTTGGGAGATTGTTTACATGCTATTTAAATAGCGATTATTTGGTATGTATGAAAACTTAGAAACATTGTTATCATTCGACTTCAGGAGTGTGATGTTCATCTTGATGAAGATATATAAAATTATTTATCTTGAGGTTGGTTTTACTAGAATTTTGGTTGGTAGTAAAACAACTTTACACAAACATCTTATAAGGTAAAAGATTATCTCTACTTATAAATGTATGTTCAAAACTTACGAAATTTAAAGTGGAGCTTTCGACACATACTCCTCACATTAGGGATATGACATCTTGTAAAATGTAATTTGTTTTCTTGGCATATCATTTGTTGAGATTTTTTTTGAAGGAAGATCATGTGTTGAGATTTATTATATTGATTTTGACTTCAATAAAAAGTATACCAAATTCATTCGAAGAAATACACATAAAATTTTATCCTAAAAAAATTATTTTCTCTAGCAACTCATTCAGTCAATGGAGAAGAATCTCCTAGCAAATATTGAGGATCCATTTCATCTTTGCAGGAGAATGATCTTTTATGGCAGTGAGAATCGCATGAGAATTCTATTTCTTTCTTTTTTTCGAATATAAGATTTTACTATTTCATTGATTAGTTGATTTATAAATTGATTTATTTCTTTTAATAATGTTATCAACTTCATGACTTTGACCTTTACCACGATCTGGAGTCGTTTGTGACCTGTCTTAAAGATGGATCAAAGTTCATTCCACCAAAGCACCAACCTAAACTATCTAGAAAATTAATACTCCATCTAAGCTGCAATCACCGTCGCATTTGACTATTTTCATGATTATGATTAAGAAAAAATGATAAGTAAAAGAAAAATTATGACGATTTTATTAAATTATCATTTTTAATTGTTAACAAAGTTTGATTATCATAAATACAAGATTGAAAATAATTACATGAAAGTGATACACATAATATTAATAATTAGAATGTATAAATGATAAAAAGATTGATTAAAACTACATTAAAATTTGAAAATAACACTCTTTTTGGAATATATATTTATTTTGTGTGAAAAAGTGAACTATTGTAAGATAGATGAAGTGTTAAATAAATCATTAGTATACTAGTACTGGTAGTAACGTTAATGGTCCTTTTATGCGTATTATATTATTAGTATTCTTAATTATATTTTTGTTAAGAAGTCAAACTAACCCACTAACATTTAGATTGAATTTGAGACCTTAAAATAAGTACACTCTACTCTAAGGTCCCATATTGGTGTTCTTGATTATAATCACCATTTAAAAAATATTTCTAAAAAATTAATTAAATTACTAAGTAAGTTCTTTTTTCTAAAAAGAAATTTTATTAATACTAATTTATCTAGAGATATGAAAAATATTCTACCAAAAAAAAAATGAAAAATAAGGCGTTGAGAATACATTCCTAGATGATCAATTACGCCACATGATTAATTTTATACGATGATTTAAGAATTGCATTGAGAATATGTGAACGGTCTCAACGAGATTTACCCTAATTTACTTGAAACCCCAATTATAAAAGGTCACATAGCTCTTAAGGCGTATGTCAGTGTGTGTCTGTAAATTTTAGATGATATTTTTCATTTCATCTACAAACTAACAAAAACTCACATATATCGGAACAAAGATAACATTTTATTAAGATAAATCTCTTACTCTGCTCAATCAAATACAATTAAATAGTGACTTATAAACATAAAAGTATTTACAGGCACATCACATGTTTCACAAAGCATCATTGTCCACTACTTGGGCAACCACTATTGTTAGGAATAGATCCACTCATGTGACATGAGCATCCATCGAAATCCCAATCACCATTACCGATGAGAGGAAATTTTTTTAGCAAAAAGTGAATCTTAATGGTTGAGATTTAAAACACATGAGGAAAAAAATTGAGACAATCCTTTCCCCTATTGTTAAACAAATAAATAAGCACCATACCAACAAATAGTTCCTTTTTTTTTAGAGAATCATATAACCAAATAGTTGAAAAGATAAATAAAGTTGAATACATCAATTTCCTTAACAAATTTTATTTATTTATTTATTTCCTTAACAAATGATATAAGACCCTCTTTTAACAATTTTCGATAAATAAATAAATAAAGCAAATTGATAAGCCTGAGTTTACTTCTCAATTCCGTCCTATTGCTTTGTGTAATGTTATCTATAAAATTATTATTAAGGTGATTGTTAATAGAATTAAGCCCTTTTTGAATGAAATTATATCCCCATATCAATCTAGCTTTATTTCGGGTCGTACCATTCATCATATAATATTGTTGTATCTCAAGAGATGGTGCACTCTATGTCTAAAATGAAAGGTTACAAAATGTTTATGTCCATTAAGATTGACCTTGAAAAAGCTTATGATCGTCTTAATTGGAATTTCGTTGAAAATTGCTTAGTTGAGTGCAAGTTTCCTCCTAATCTTATTAATATTATTCATCATTGCATAACTTCTCCTACTTTTAAGATTTTATGGAATAGTAATAAAACTGAGGAGTTCTCTCCTACAAGAGGCATTCGGCAGGGGGACCCTTTGTCCCCTTACCTATTTGTCATTTGTATGGAGAAACTATATCATATAATTGATGATCAGGTAGAAGCTAATTACTGGAAACATATGCGTGCAGGTAGATCAGGACCTCTAATATCTCATCTTCTCTTTGCTGATGATCTTCTTCTTTTTGCATAGGCTTCTATTGAGCAAGCACATTGTATTATGCATTGTTTAAATCTCTTTTGTGAAGCTTCAGGTCAAAAGATTAACAATCAAAAGACTCAGATTTTCTTCTCCAAGAATGTTGATCAACAACTTAGGGAGGATATCTTACAGCACACAAGATACACTCTTGTTATTAGCTTGGGAAAATATTTGGGGGCCAATATTGATCCTGGGAGGACCACAAGAGGAAAATTCAATCATATTATTGAGAAAATCCAAAGCAGACTTAGCGGCTGGAAACATCAGTGTCTTAGCTTGGCCGGAAGACTTACTCTCTCCAAGTCTGTTCTTAGCTCTATCCCTTACTATCACATGCAGTATGCCAAACTCCCAAAAACTTTATGTGATGAGATAGAGAAGATACAAAGAGGCTTCTTATGGGGGGATACAAATCAAATTCGCAAACCTCATTTTATTAATTGGGAAGTTTGTTGTTTACCTAAAGGTGATGGGGGTCTTGGTATTAGGAATCAAAGAAAAATGAATGAAATTTTCCTTATGAAAATGTTGTGGAACATGATTAATAAACCTGATGATCTTTGGTGAAAGGTCCTTTACAGTAAGTATGGTAGAAACAATGATCTTCAAGTTGCTATTACTTCTCAGCCTTACGACTCCCCCTTATGGAAAGCCTTAGTAGGTATATGGGAACAATTCAAAGGTCATACAGTTTGGCAAGTGGGAGATGGTCAAGAAATAAACTTTTGGCTTGATAATTGGATGTCTGATGGTCGCTCTCTTATGAATCTATCTACTCAACAGACCATTGATACGACTCTTACTTTGAAGGACACTCTAACAGAGGCAGGCGAGTGGGACATCAATTTTCTCACCACTAATCTTCCCCATGAAATTGTCAATTAACTGGTGGCTATCCCAGCGCCTAAAGAAACAGATGGACCAGACTCCATTGGATGGACTGGAACAAATACTCGTCATTTTACTATTCAAAGTGGTTATAACCTACAGCAAGAGGGAAACTGTTCCATTGACAGGAATTGGAAGATTTTGTGGAGTTGGAAAGGGCCTCACAGAATTCAAACTTTCATGTGGATTGTCTCTCATGAGAGGCTTTTAACGAACTATCGCAGAAGTAGGTGGGAAAGTGGAATATCCCCTCTTTTTCCAACATGTGGAAATGAAGATGAAACAATCATCCATGTTATGAGAGATTGTGTGCAATCAACCCGAGTTTGGCTTAGGTTAGTAGCTTCTAATCAAATTACTAATTTCTTTTCTTTGAATTGTAGGGATTAGATCTTTAACAATCTCAACAACAAGAAGATTGGAGCACACAAAATTGAGTGGCAAACTATCTTTATGGTAACATGTTGGCACTTGTGGACGTGAAGGAATAAGAGCATTTTTGAAGAGGAGTTCCATCGACTTTTTAATCAAATTGATGTGATTCTTAAGATGGCTATGAAGATTGATAACTGCGAACAAACACACTTAACTGGATGGCCTCGGCTTACTGAGACTATTTTCATTGGATGGAAGACACCCCAAGAGGGTTGGGTTAAACTCAACTGTGACGGAGCGCATAAAAGCTCAGTTAATTTCTCGGGATGTGGTGGCCTTATCCGTGATAGCAGTGGAAATTGTTTGAATAACTAGGCTCATAAGATAGGTTCATGCGACGCATTACATGCAGAGATGTGGGGCATATATATTGGTATGGATATGGCTCGGAGACAAGGGATCACACACTTGCAAGTGGAAGCGACTCATCACTTTTAGTTGACATGGTAACAGGGAAATGTAACATCAATGGAAATGTTCCTACCTTGATTCAGCGCATTCGTGACCTAAAAAACATGAGTTGGCATGTTCATATCAACCATACATGGCGTGAAGGAATCATATCAACATATTGGCTAGCTAATTTTAGTCTATCTTTGGACACCTTTGATTTACATATGATTGAGACTCCTCCTAGAGAGCTTTAACGTCTCCTTTTTTTATGACATTTCTGGCGCTTGCATGCCTCGGAATGTTCGATTAATCACTTAGTTTTCTTTTCTTGGGCTGCGCCCTCTTTTTTGTACCAAGAAAAAAAAAGCAAATGAAAGTTGACCAAACTATTACCAATAAGAAAAAAGTAGACCAAACCAAATTAAAGCCAGAACATACATAATTGTCATTCAACAAAGAACGGAAGTAGACAACCACCAATCACAAAAACAAACACACACTCTGCATTTCACTACAACCAACCAAACCAACAATGGCAGAAAAGCAATCTATAATTATATTCACATTCATGGCACAAGGTCACATAATCCCATCTTAGCCTTAGCCTTAAACCTAGAACAAAAATCCAAAAACTACAACATCACCATAATCAACACACCATACAACATCCAAAAACTTCAACCTTCTCTTTCACCTAACTCCTACATCAATCTCCACAATCCCTTTCATCTCTTCCGATCATAACCTCCCACCCAACACAAAAAACATTGACATTGTTCCTTGCAATCTTGTCATCAAACTTATGCAAGCTTCTCTTTCCTTAAAATCATCCTTCAAAAACATCATAACCAAACAACTTCAAAATCAAAATCATAAACTATGTATTATTGGACTGATTAGTCTTAGTGACAGTTGGAATATTTGGTACATCGACAATCAATAAGGTATTCTATGTGAGTAGTAGGGTCATTATTGACTTTTTCGATCGGAAGAACCTCAGGAATTGGAGGACCAGGAGCACGAAAGAAGCAGTTCAAGATGCCGCTGCAATCGGAGTGGTCATGGCACCCGCAACCAAACAAGCAATCCACAAATCCACATGTGCGAAAGTTGGCAGGGTTTTACCTCTACCACCCGCCGAACAACCGTGCATCAAAGCAATGAGCATCATCATGAAAACAAACTAGCTTCCACACATGTGGATGCTCATGGCTTTGATGCACGGTTGTGTGGCGGCTGGTTGAGGTAAAACTCTACCAGCTTCCACATATGTGGATTGCTTGTTTGGTTGTTGGTGCCACGACCACTCTGATTTCGGCGACATCTTAAACTACTTCTTTCCTGCTTTTGCTCCTCCAAATCATGAGGTTGTTCCGGTCAAAAAAGTCAATAATGACCCTGCTGCTCACATAGAACGCCTTGTTGATTGTCATTGTACCGAATATTCCAACTGTCACTAAAACGTTATCATTTCCAAGCTGGACAGGTAAACCATTTTCTTCATCTTCTTCTTCTTCTTCTTCCATTTCAGAATTAATTTGTTTCTATCTTTATTTTTTGTCGAAAAATATATAATTAAACTCATCTATATTGTGATATTTTTTTACTATCTCATTTTCATGTACTATTATAAGTTCTAATTAAATGTTATTAGTAACCGGTAATATTCATAAAAGAATTGTGATTAAATTCATAAAAATACACAAGAATTGTAAGTTGTAACTATCTTCCGAAAATTGCTCAACAAAA
>Ga0228710_1006625_pt1 | contig 17473 bp, 10 predicted proteins | sample MedpolnodulmetaG_FD_177995 | JGI IMG/M metagenome (GOLD analysis project Ga0228710, IMG submission 177995) | Root nodule microbial communities from Medicago polymorpha collected in Santa Monica, California, United States - pink nodules | ecosystem: Host-associated > Plants > Roots > Nodule...
CTCAGCAACAAATCCAAATTAGTTTTTTGGGTTTGTATATCAATAATTTGGATTTGTTTCAATTGGTTTACTATAACAATTAACAATACAATGACTATTATACAATGCTTTGTCTATTAGTTTTTTGGTATGCTTGATTTTGATTGAATTTGAAATGGAATTAGGGTTTAGAAAAAGGGTTCAGATTTTTGAGCGAAAAGGAATTAATTGATTTGTAATGGTTTGGTTTGGTTCGGTTCGGTTCGTAACAATTAATTACGGTTAACAACGGGTGAAACCATTGCAGGATATGATTGAATGTGAGCAGTTCTACATGTTCCCTCTTTTAATTTAAATGAATCTGAACCACTTATTTAATCTATTGGTGTTTTTCTCGTGGTTCACCGGTGAGGGACCTAATTGGACCCTCACCCTAGAATCCACCATGTTTTCGACAATGTGTGGAAAACAAAATAATTAGATCTTAAAATCAGAAAACAAAATAAAATGGATAACATACTTTTGACCATAAAAAACATCTACATGAAATAATAGAACGATTGGAAGATTCATTTTCATTGCAATTTGAAAAATGCAAATTGTGGCCATAAAGACCTCATTTGGATATATCCCTTCAGTTATCTTTATCTACACTTTTGAAATCTACCATGACTTTCATGAATTCTCAAGATCCAACTCATTTACACTTTCATCTATAAAAAGATGAAAAATGCCGACAAATGCTTTTTTTTATGCTGCAAACAAGTGCATTGGGTATATATTGATTATGAAATAAACAAATTATGTTTCTCAATTTTTTAATAACTAATTATCTTTCATGCACCCTTTGAGACTTTAATAATTTTCCTTCTAATTCTCCTACTAGCAACCAAACAGGGAGATACTGCCAGCAACAACCAAATTAAAGAAGCCGTCCCACTACTGAATAATGGTTTCAATTTTCAACGTAAGTAAGCTAGTTGGACGGTAGGTTTGGTCGCGTGGGACATACGAAGAGGAGAAGTGATATTTGTAGAATTATTTTTGGATAACTCGTCTATCATACTTTTATTGTGTTTTTATTTTTTCTCTACTGTTTTTGTTAAAAAAGAAAGAAATTATTTTAAAAGTGGTCAAAAAATAGTTATATAAATATACCAAAAAAAAAAAATATCACTATTCTATCAAGATTATTGTGAACCCAATAAAGTCACTAGTTCAGGCTTTTTTTTAAATCAATATATCCCCACACACAACTGCAAATTATAATGGTTAAAGGTAATTAAAATTCGTTTAAAAGGTTAAAATCTTCCAACATACGATGTTCATACCTACTCCATCCGTTTCTAAATATAAGCAAATTTTATTTTTTAGGTTCAATCAGTTAATAACCACATACATCATTAATTGAATGAATCTAAAAAAGTAAAATTTGCTTATATTTTGGAATGGGGGAGTATCAATTAGAAACTGCAATCTTAATCAAATGATTAAGAGAAATGATATTTGAACATTCATTTTATGATAACTTTTGTGACAACTCTCTCTCATACTCACATTATTTTTTACTTTATCTCTCTATTACTTTGGTTTTCGTGCAAATACCTACTTTTTCCTTGTAAATTATGATTGTCCCATAAGTTATCAACTAAATGGCTGTTCAAATAACATTACTCAATGATTAAAGAACCCAAACATCTTTAATTTGTGACACACATAGATAAAGTTTAGTTTAGGCTATTGGTAGTCTTCTTGTTTTGTTCTTTTGAGAATGTAGGTAGCCTTATTCAAATGCCTATTAGTTAGGCAGGCTTGTTCCTTTGTGGTTCATGGGATGGGACCCCAACATTGTAATTGCCATTATAATGCATGGAGTCCTTTTTGTATAAGTGGTTTGATTTATTATTCTTGACGATGACTATTAACCGTTATGTTGCCTCTCGTTTCTATATTTTCATTATTTTTCCACTTTCTTCCTTCGCATAACATAGCCTAACCATGATCACTTATAGAGTATATTCATATCCAATTTATCAACATTAAGAAGAGTTGTTAACCGGTTTGTTTTAGCTAATAAGGACTCAACTTATTACGTATTCCCATCATTATTAACAAAAGTCAGTCAATTAACAAAGAGTTTGTTGGAAGTCACCTATGAAAGTGTCTTTTAGCAAGCACACCTTAAAGTGTGATTTACATTTTTTAGTTATAACTTTGTTAAAAGACACCTTCATAAAAATTAGTTGGTGCCTTTTAGCAAATGCTCATATAATAACTTGCTAAAATACACCATAATAAAAAGTGTTTTATAGCAAAACCCACTAACAAAAGTAATAAAGATAAAATATGGGCTTGTTTTATAACAAACACAATTAAACGTTGTTGTTTTAATGTTAATCTATTCACGTGTCTAAATGATATTCTTTATTGTCGGCTAATGAACCGATAAAGTAAACTTATGTTTTATAATCAATTTGATCCCTCGATTGAATTGGGGACGAACTCCTACAAAAATATTACTTAGATTTAAGAAAGAGTCACTTAGATTGATCTAGGGGTTGTTTATTCCTATACCAAAAATAAAGGATTTGTTTTATTTATATTCTTATTTTTTTGAATATATATTTGTTATATTTGGAAATGGCTTATTCAATTACCCGACCCCTTAACTTAATTGATTGTCTTAATTTAGCCCCCTAACTATAATTTGTACTAATTTGATCCCTTATGTTTTGCTTTGTTATTAGTTTTAGTCATTTCTGTTAGTTTCTCTAAAAAAACATAGGATTTATGCTATAGATACAATTTATAGAATTTACCACAAAAGGGTAACACACAAGAAATTCATTTATCTCGACGTGAATCGTATGTTTGCAACGAAAGGGACAACACTTATAAATTCCAATCGATTAGGTGTATTGTTTCGCTTCTTTTGACTAATATATCTAGAAATACCCCTTCATTTCTTATCAACACTCTTTTTACCATAACTCATACATTCTAAAATAATAGTTGTTCATATATCTTTACTCTTGATCATGAATCTTCTTTGTTATTTTTTATTCACTTAACTCTTCAATTTTAGGATTCGAAGGGAAGATAGATTCTAAGGGAAGAAGAAAAAGGGAATGAAAAAAAGTATGAGTTAACAATTCAAAATCAAATTATGAAAAATTCAGTTTCAATTAATTTTATATAATATAGTAATACACTGATTTTAAACTATATTTTGAATCAATGAAAAAAGAGAGAGTAACAGAGAGACGACAAATCACCCATTGTATATACACTCTCTCCTCTTTGACTTGCATGCACCACTAATAAAAAATAAATGAAAATGCCATAAAAAATCAATTTTGTGTTGTTGCATTGAGTTTCTTCAATTTAATAATGATGTAAAGTTTTTTTTTTTTTTGAGAGGATGATGTAAAGTTTTTTTATGAGAGGAATAATGATAAAAAGCTATTAGAGGAATCAATTTAGTAATTTTTTTTAGAGGTGTTAGCTTAGAGTAATCGAGTATTTATTGGATATTAACGTTAAAAAATATTAATAAGTGGTGTGTCTATACGTGAGATCTACTTAATTTTTTTTAAATGATCATCATTATGGATGGTCTTACATACCGAATATTGATCATATCATCCATATTTTAAGAAAAAGTTTTATTAACGGGAGCAATGTTTAAAACTCAATCGTCCAACGACAGAGTTAGGGTAGTTGATCTTGTACTGTTTGGTTTAAAATTGAACTGCATGTCTAATTTTCTACTAAAAAAAAAATATTAGATAATTGTTCTTTAAGCACCTATCAATTTCTCAACGGCACGTCAAATTACGCAAAATACCCTCAATGACTATTAATTATCGTTTGTGGAACTTTTTAAATCGGTTACAACTATTTAAAAATTGTTTTAACCAATTTAAAGTTTTGAAATACAATTAACTACTGTTTTGAAGTGAACGGTAGTTAATTCTCATTCAACGAATGATAATAGATGTTTGCGAGCAATTGCTAAATGTTTAAAGAGCAATCTTCAAAGAATTAAAGTTGTTGTTCTTATTGTGTCTAGGCCCAATACATACTGGAGGGGCAGATGTTAGGAAATTACTTTTTGAAGAATGCTAACAACACACTTTTTAACACAGATTCACTTTGATTGGTTAAAATTCATATGGGTCATACAAAATCATGTGGGTCCCATATAAATTTGGTGGGTCCCATGTGAATTTTAACCAATAAAAAAGTGTGTTAAAATATGTGTTGCTAGCATTTCTCTTACCTTTTTCCACCATATCTCCTTCTTCCACGCCCTATCACATGGGCATTTTCGTAAAAAAAAAATTGGACGCGTGAGAAATGGGTAGGGTGGGAAAAGTAATAGTCGATAAAGTTGACCTCAATTTTCAACGAGAGAAGCCCACTCATTCAATAAAGGCCATCACATGAGAAAAGCCCAAAAATAGTTCGACCCGTTCCTTCCCGGCTTCCCCTAACGTTGCAACGTTTCGTTAGACCATTTTTTTTCACTAATCGTTAAAAACGAGTTTTGAAATTGAAAATATCCCGCTCCAACCTCTATATATACTATTCAAACTCATTTTCATTTCAGAGATAGCCGTTAGAGAAGAAAGAAGAAGAAAAAAAACAAAAAAGCAGAACGAGAAAAAGCGAAGAAGCAGAGAAAAATGGCGACGAATATTGGAATTATGGACGCTGCATACTTCGTCGGTAGATCTGAAATCCTCTCTTGGATCAATTCAACTCTTCAACTCAATCTCTCCAAAGTCGAAGAGGTTCGAATTTCTCCGATTCAATTTTTAACGATTTCAATCGTTTTTCGTCGATTTTGTTTTAGTTTTTTGATTTACGGTTTATAATTTGATAGATCTGTTTTTGTTGAATTGTGAAATTTGTTTAGGCTTGTTCTGGTGCGGTTCATTGTCAGCTTCTTGATGCCGCTCATCCTGGAACTGTTCCGATGCATAAGGTGAATTTCGATGCGAAGAATGAGTATGAGATGATTCAGAATTATAAGGTTCTTCAAGATGTTTTCAACAAACTCAAAATCACTAAGGTAAATTTCGATTTTCGGTTGCGTTCTGGTTTTCGTTTATTCTTTGAGATCCTGCGGTTTTTAGATTTGTGATTTTCTTAATTTTTTAATTTTGATTTTTGCAGTATATTGAGGTTAGCAAGCTGGTGAAAGGAAGACCGTTGGATAATCTGGAGTTCATGCAATGGATGAAGCGATACTGTGATACTGTTAATTCTGGACAGCACAGGTAATTTAATCGTTACTCTAAATTTTTTGCGGATGCGTTTATTGTTTCTGTTGAAAATTTCTGATGCTAATCTTAATTGCGTGGAATTGTTATCTTTGAAATTGATAATTAGGTCTTATGGTTGGAATTTTCATATGTAATTAGAATTAACATTAAAATTTAATTTCATATTCAAATGTTTTAATGAAAATTTTCTGGATGAAATCTTGAAAATTAGGGTTTACGATTGGAGTTCTGTAATTTTGCTGATATATATAATTAGAATTCATTTGAATGTTTTGAAGTCTTGTTTTGTTATCGGTTTTGAGTATTGAATCATGATTCGTTTAAAATTGAGGTTACTGAATGTTGAACAAGGTCTTGATAATTAGGTTTTACAAGTCTATTGATGATGATATATGATTAGAATTCAAGTTGGATTTGAGGATTTATGTTTGATTAGTTTAAGACTGAGGTTGCTAAATGTTTTAAATGAATCAAAGTCTTGTTTTGATACTGGTAATAATTATATTGGATTTGAGGATTTAAGTTTGATTAGTTCAAAACTGAGTTTGCTGATTGTTTTAAATGTATCTGGGTATTGTTTTGATATTGGTAATAATTATATTGGATTTGAGGATTTAAGTTTGATTAGTTGAAAACTAAGGTTGCTGAATATTTTGTAATTGGCTTGGCTGGCTGTGTTTCTCGTTTCAGTTATAATCCTTTGGAGAGGAGAGAGATGTGCCGGGGAGGAGGAAGGGAAGTTAGTAAAAAATCTGCACACTCTCAACCCTCAAACAAGGGTGGTTCTACTTCACACAGGCCTCCTCAGTCTTCCCACACTGCACGAAGGAATGATGTGTCTACTGCAAACCATGCAAATCCGGCGGTTGCAAAAGCAAAAGCAGCTAGGCCTGCTGCCGCCGCCGCTGCTGCAGCCCCTGCATATGATCAACAGGTACTTTGTTTTTATCATCTCATAGATGTTATCAAGTGAATTATGGTTTATTTCAAATGCATAGATTTAACACTTAAGGTTATACAGATAACGGAATTGAAGTTATCCATTGATAGTCTTGAGAAGGAACGTGATTTCTACTTTGCAAAACTGAGGGATATTGAGATACTTTGTCAGACTCCTGAAGTAGAACATTCACCGGTATTTTGCCTGTAAACTTTCACTTTTGAGTAATGAAATTGGTAATTGTTGATGGGTTACTGATGAAATGTGAGTTTTGTTCATGATTCAGGTTTTTGCAGCAATACAGAAGATACTATATGCTACTGATGACAATGGATCTGAGTTGGAAGAAGCTCAAGCTATGCTTACTGCTGGTCTACAGGAAGCAGAGCCATTGAGCCCCATTGCTGAGGTTTCTGAGGAGAAGAGCAGTTCTGAAAATCTCAAGAGAAAGAACTTTGCCAACCCTGAAGTTGATGCTGCTGGCACCAATAATTTGTCTCCTAGAAGAAGGCTTTCTGATGTTTCAAATGTTCACCATAACGGGTCACCTCTCATGATCTGAAGGAAATATTAGCGGAAGAAAACTATTTTAGTTGTAATAATTTCTGATTCATGTGTTAAGTGATGTTTTTTGTAATGATTAGTAGGGGCTCTAGAGAGACTCTCATGTTATGAATATGGTTATATGGTATATGTTAATTCAGAAGTATAGCTATTGGTAATGTCCATCCAGAAATATAGCTATGATTATAGTTTTGGAGATTTATAATCCAGTGTTATTTCCTGGCTTGTGCTTCAATTTTAGCACTATTTTATTCTTCATTATTTTTGTTGATCTTACAATTTGCAGCCTTTGGCTAATAACAAATCCAAATTTGTTATTAAGTAATTGGTTCCGGAATCACGACTTGTTTGATCAAGAATAGAAGTCTGATTTTAGACTAAAAATCAGGGATTTTGGATAATCAATAGCCACAGGATAATAATGCTACCAATTTTAGACTAAAAATCTGAAATGTTTAGACCAATGGTTGAACCCAATAATGGGGATGGTAGGGCATGTATTAAGGTGATGTGTGGGGAGTTGTGTTCCTATGGATGCCCTCTTCCTCCGCCTTAATTTTTGGTAATAATTCCACATATATCTATAAAAATCTTCAACTTTTATGAGTAGAAACATTAAGATACAGGTCTTAATTGATTACAAATCACTAACCAACAAGGGGAAGCTTTCTATAGATTAATTATTGGGTAAACATGAATGAACAAGCTAAGGTAATAAAACTCCTACCATTTGCTCCTCGTGTTTTTATTTTATTTTTATGACAATGAATTTGTATAAATTTTTCTGTCAGAACCAGGCTATGAATGTAAGAAGTTCCATTGAGAAAAAGGTGGAAACTGTCGATCATCGATCTTCAGCAGGGCAAGGGCAAGCAGAGAGGAATGTGCAGGTTATTCATGAACCCCATTCCAAAACTAGTGGTGGTGTTCTTACTGGTGCTGCTGCTGCCGTGGCATCCACTCTACAATCTGCCAAGGATGCAATTTCTAAAAAATAATGTAAATTAGAATTGTCATTTTTTATCTGCAAAGGACATAGGTTTGATGGTGTGTTTCATTCTTGTACAACTAGTTGTCCTTTGACATAGACATGAACATAGTGTTAATGATGTATTGTATCAATTGATTCCATAAATCTTGTTTTTACTTTTGCCTAATGCATCAAATTCTTTCTTTAATTTTCAGTAACTATACAATAACCATAATAATTAAATAATAAATAATTAAAATCTACAACAATGGTTTGGCCTTGTTGTTTATCAAATGCTTAGGTTTGACGCTGCCCTAACTTTTGTACTGTGCCATACGAATCTCATGTAGATAAATTAATTAACATTACTTTAGCTGCCCAACTAGCATCTTAATCTCAATTATTAGCCGGTTTTTATTTTCAATGCTATGGTGACTTCACATTTGATGCCTATCGTATAAACGATGATTATACCACAATCTTTTTTAAATTGCGGTCGCGGTCCTGATTATACCGCAACTACAATCTAGAATGCGGGAAAATGTCGCCGATGCAGTCGAAATTGAAGTTGATGATGTCGTTGCGGAGACTTCAAACCTGCATCATTGCAGCTACAATTGCGATCACGAACCTCATTTTAAACCATGATTTCAGTCATAAGTGGCCTCAATCTTAAGCTAAACAAAGATACCACACACCTTTTATTATCCGAATCTTATTCTAGCTTTTTATATTGGAGTATTGATGCCTGACGCAATTTTTTCTGGTCTCATATTCATATAATATACAATAACTCATTAGATTTTGAGGTAAGTTATAACCTTCCCCTTCTTTCATAAATCATAAGAAATTGAACTCAGAAGAATTCAAGTTTTATACTTTTTAGGTTGCTTTTTTGGGCTAAATTTTGCTTGAAACAAATACAAAAATGGGGTTGACAGTGTCACGGATAATGAGATTATTTTATGCAAAGAAAGAAATGAGGATTCTGATGGTAGGTCTTGATGCTGCTGGAAAAACAACAATACTCTACAAACTGAAGCTTGGAGAAATTGTCACTACCATACCAACCATAGGTTCCAAATAGTAACATTGAAAAATAAGATATATTTATTATTTTTTCTGTTTAGTATGATCATTCTATATGCGAAAAACGATTGAAAATTGACATAATTTAATGTCTCAAATGAACCAGGCTTCAATGTAGAGACTGTTGAGTACAAAAATGTTAGCTTCACTGTTTGGGATGTTGGAGGACAAGACAAGGTATTATTCATGATTTCTAGCTGCCATGTTCAAATTACAAACTGTAAATAAATGCTTATTTAATATGATTATACACATGTTACTCAAAGACTACTCTGATATGATTATATGCCAAATTCCAAGTAGATTCGACCATTGTGGAGACACTACTTTCAGAATACACAAGGTCTTATCTTTGTGATAGATAGTAATGATAGAGAAAGAATTTTAGAAGCCAGAGATGAACTTCATAGAATGCTAAGTGAGGTTAGTAGCTTTTAATAGTCTAGTAATTTTTGTAATACATGATTTTCCTTTCAACATAAAAGTAAAATATTGTTGCAATCATGTTAATAAACATTTACATTGTAGGATGAACTTCGTGATGCCACTTTACTTGTATTTGCCAATAAGCAAGACCTTCCAAATGCTTTGAGTGTTTCAGAAATTACTGATAAACTTGGTTTGCATTCACTTCGCCAGCGTCGTTGGTAAGTCGCATTTTACTTACAATGAATCGTTAGCCGAATCTTGAAATCATAGATTGAAACTTCAAATTTTAATTACATCATAATCCAAAGTTGAGTTCAGGGTGGTTTTGATTGGTTCAGGTACATCCAGTCAACTTGTGCCACGTCTGGACAAGGACTCTACGAAGGCCTTGATTGGTTATCAAGTAACATATCTAACAAGATAAGATGAATCAAGATCTGAGTTACTTTGAACTTTATCATATGGATATTGAGACTTTGCTGCACATTCTATAATATGTACTGTATGACGTATTGTTTGCTTATATACTGGCATGAACTTGAGTACCTTTTGTTAATTTGAACTATGAACCAACTATTATAATATCAATCACTATGTACACTCTTTAATAGTTCAGGGGGATTGTAAGTATTATAGATACAACTCATTGCAGCTTTAAATAATACTCGTATTTGTAACTTTTAAACAAATCATAACCAATTGAGCAAGACGACCAATATTTTCCTAGTGCTTCTATCAATTTTAAAGAAAGCACTGTATGCAACTCTACCAAATTTGAAAATGAAATATTCACATCATGCATTAAGCTGATTTGTGTCCCCCTTAGCTCGAATAAAAAGATTAGCCAAATGATCCTTGGAGTATATTAATTAGTTGGAGAATCAACAAATTAACTACAATTACTAACTAACTCTACCTTTTTTTTAACTAACTTTTATATTTTTATTAGTCTGTTTAGGAACAAAGTTCAGAGTATGTTCTACAGAAACCAAGCATATTTACGCACACGTATGGGCAATTAATTATCCTTTGTAGCCTTGTAGGCATCATTACACTGTGTAGTATCAGTCTATCAATCAGACTAAGAGGATCGGTAAACATTAACCAAAGATATAAAAAGATGCATGTGCTTTTATAACTTTGGTTTTAAAACAAAACAAAAAATTAAAACAATATAACTTCAGTAAATAAGCTAAGCCAGAGAAATTTCTGGGAACTCTAACAAAGATCTTGAAACATTAATTTTAACTCCCTCCTCTAATAAAAAAGAAAATCAATTTTAACTCCCTAGAAAGAAACACAATGGTTTAAAACTTTACCTGCATAAAACATCAAAACATGTCATAATGTAATCTTTTGTATGTTTACCTAAATTAATAAATGAACCTGGAAAACTACGTTAGGTTTTGAAAACATGTAATTTTTAAAAATATATTCTATGTAAACAAGTCACACACATCTTAATGTGAGGTGTTGGATTTGTTATGAAGCTCTGTAATTGTGAAAGAAGATAGCTGTTGTATACTGTCTTGGATTTGCAATATTTTGTTAAGGGTGTTAGAGTTCTCCTAAGGTCCTCAAGGACAGAGAGGAATATCATACGGACTTTAAAAATATACAAAATTAACAAAAAAGGGGCAAATGCAATGAATTCCATAATGTGCCTGATCCTTTTACCTGTGGGTATGATCCCGGTGTAAAGGGCTATACACAAATTCCTGAATATTAACAAATTTGAACAAGAATTTAACTCGGCTCCTCTCAATCACTCTCAAAATCTTCATCTCCAAAAGAAAAAACTGAAGCATCTGCTGCAATTGCCTTGAATTCACTTGTCCCTATAGATTCCATGTTGGTGGTGTTAGGACCTGCATGAATATTATGAAGTTTATCTGTAGTTGATGCTTCAGAAACATTGTTTTCCGTACGTTCCTCATGCTGCTGGAGTGACAACTGATCCGTTGCGCGCGACAACATGCCTACATGGTCAGTAGTGGCCTCAGATGCTTGATGAGGTTCCATATATTTGTAATCAGTTGTAGCTTCCTTCCTTTGTGTTCCCTTGGTCTCCTCTTCATCGCTATCTGAGAATACATCATCATCTCCATTTTTAGGTATCTTACTCTTACTTGAATTAGATGTTGGCTTTGCACCAGATGAGACATTGCTTATGTCAGATCCTTTGCTTGCAGGGTTGACTTTTCCAGGTAGGGTGCCATCATAGTCTACCATCACAACTTCGACCTGGAACCCTGGAGCTGGGATCTTTCTCTGAAGGGAACAGTCATAATGTTTAATTAGTGAAAAAGTTCAGTGAATCAACGGATTATTAAGTGTTACTTAATGCCCACAAAATAACATTGAAAAATAAGCGTAGTGTACCTTGTCAAAATCATCAAGATCTGAGCCATCTAAAATTTTTCTGTTCTCTATCATTGTTGTATTCATCCAACTGCCAAGGAGAAACTGACGTATTAAAAACACTGTTAATCATTGTTATAAAAACACTGCCAAGGAGAAACAGCTCAGAAGAGAAAAAATTTGGAATGTATGGCAGAGCTGGGAATCAAAATTTCATCATTATAAAAACATTTGGTTTCCATATCAAAATGATAAAGAAGACAAGTAGGTATGCTCGCCAATGAGGAATTTATTTAAATAAAGCTATAATAATGTAAAGTACAATCATAATGATTCCGACAAATCCAAGTTTCTTTTCAGAACTAATTCGAAGATGAAAAAGCTAAAGTATAAAGTGGCCTGAAGAAGTAGCCATTTTAAACGAACCAGTAGAAATCTCCCTGTCGATCATGAAAATGAATTTTGAAGTCCCCAACCAATTCTGTCAGACCTGGCTCCCCTGGTAATGCAAAGACCAAAATTCCTTTCTTTGATGCATTGATCCAAAAATCTTCTGGCTGAAAATGAGATATAAAAGTAAGTTAGTAATCAAATTCAAAGCCATGCATTAGCATGTGTGTACCATCAAATGAAGGCATAAAAGTGGAATGGGTGTACCATTAGATCCTTTGTCTTGGGATGCTTTCTAGTTGTGAAAAGAATTCCTGAGAATAAGTGAAGACATCAGCCTTCTCTAGATTAATAAAATGTTGGTTATAAAAACAGCTTGACAAGTTGCATTTGACACTTACCGTTATGATCAGAAATTGTAATGGATGGTCTAACCCAATAAGGGCATTTGTGAAGCCGAAACCCTCTCAGCATACACCTGCGGAAGTCCAAATTAAGAAAAGCCTTCTTTGGATTTGGCACATTGTAACAAAGTTTCGTCTTACCTTCGTCCAGGCTGGACTTCTCCGTTGAAGTGTGTTAAGGTCCGTTCAAAATATTTGACATATCTCTACAAATTACAGAAATAAATGATTTTAGAAGAATATGTTTTAGATTAAATCTCCATAATACGATAAACTAAAAAAAATTACTAACAATTTGACTTGGGAGAGTTAGAGCCTTTCCATCTACACATCTTTTCTGGTTAAAGGAATCAATGGCTTCCTCAGCAGTGGGGAAAAACTGCAAAATAGTTCCCAGCAAGTAATTAATTTCAAAATTGCACAATTCACCGAGTAAAAAAAATGCTGATCAACTAAGATCCTCAAGTCTCTGAAGTCAACTCTCAAAACTTACCTTAAGATACAAAAGAAGGCTACAAATCATCAGTCCTGTCCTTCCCATACCAGCTTTACAATGAACAACGACCACATTTTGGATATCCTCCTTCAACCATGAATATGCACTTCGACAAAATGATGCTATAAGTTGAATAGGAGGGCAATTATGATCACTAAATGGGAAACTTGCAACCTGTAAACAATCCCAAGAAATCAATAGGGCAGACGTAAATATTAGAATAATTTTGTAAAAAATAAACTAGCGGCACATTCTTCATTTCTATTTTTGAATCTACAAAACCAAACAGAAATAAAAGGAAATTATTGTCTGTATTTCTATATCCAATTTTTATCTGTTTTATGCCATGGTTTTTTGAAACATATCTACAACTCAAATAAAGAGTCTATACCTTCGGAAGTCTCAGTCTTGTAAGCATAATTCTTCATTACTTTTTTTATCAATAGTGAGTGTACACTGGATATTAATTTCATGATCAAAACCTCAATATTGTGTATGATTCAATTTTTGATTTATTTATTAATTTATTTACTTATAAATTAATTCATTGTTAAGAGCTTTCAAACCTAAGAGTCTATGAAACTAGAGGAATCTATGTAGAGTCATAAGCGCACACACAATACAAAAACAATGTTTAAATCATCTATCATAGTTTCTAAACATAATATATGATAGTAAATATTTTTTTATGAAGAACCTAAATTGGCACCGAGACCTTGAGAGGAGCACACTCCAAGATCCCAAGTCAACACCACTATATGATAGTAAATATTAAGGAAACAACAACAACAAAATTTTGAACTAGTAGTATGGGTTTAAAGACAATAACAGAAAACAATACATAGCATCACAACTCAAAACTGATGGACAAATTCACAAATCAAAAGATAGATTCACAACTCAGCATGCAAAAGCCAAGAAGAGCATGAAATGTTAAAAATCAAAAGAAACATTGACAAAACACAAGATTCAAAATTACTAGAGAGTGGAAGATGGTTAGACTATGTTCCAGTTGGAGGCAAATGATGGGCCACCATCAAGATTATTACATGTCTATACTGATGATGTACCAATTAGTGCAATAGTGCAAATATAATAAAACTATACCTTCCCCTGGAAAAGTGATCCATCGTACAACCTCTCTGAACAAAGATTGTATACTTTGTACTTTCCCTGCACAAATTAAGGTTTCAAGAGACTAAAATTGTCAAAAGATAATAGATAAGTTGTCAACTTTCAGAACATGAAGATTCAGACAGAGTTTAATTTCATGATCTTCAAATACTCAAATTATCTTTTTCACTCAAAGCAGAAGAGTTCAAGATCAACCTAACATACCAAGTTTTCATCTAAAGTGTAGGGTAAATGAAGTACAATAAAAGTGGTCAACTGTAAATAACTGTCCGGTTGCTGTATGAGCTTGTAGGTGGATGTTGCTCAAAATACTAATAGCGCAAGTCCAATTTCCATATCATTTATATTTTACTAATCAGTTTCTTATGATTTGACTTTAGGTAAAGATATTTCTAAGCTATACGAAGGGATATAATGGAGTGCTAGTTCACATTTTCAAATAAAAAGTTTTTTTCTATATTCCAAGGTTGTAAACTTGAAGAAAAGTACTCTTTGATTTCATTCGAGATTTCTTTGACTATTCAACTCTACCCATTTCTTGAGTACTACCAAATGAGCAGATAATGTCAATGAGATTCCAAATTTGAAATAGATGCCATGTTACCTTGTGATGAGTTTCAAAAAACTTGATTACTTCTTCCATGTGATTTCGATAGAACCCCTGCAACACAGTTCTCTCTTAAAACAAATTGACTCATGACTGAATCTGGTTATGAGGGGCAAGACTGACTGTCTATAAATATACCTCAATGTACCCAAAAATTCCAGAGCTAAAATCACCACCAGGAAATCCCATAGCTATTATATTTTCAGTGATGTATGTCATATCCAAATCAAATCCACCTTCCTGTTACAAAGAGTTAAATGTGAAAGTAAGAGAAAACTGAAATCAATATGGAAGATGAGTTAATTCTACACAAAACATAGAAATGTTCCATTCAAAATACAATAGACTCAATAGAATTATGTAAGTTTATAACTGAGAGAGTATCAAATACATAACGAATGTAATTCGGTACCTAAGAAATCAACACCAATTTGATTCTTTAATAGATGAAGTCAAAGGAATGCCTATCTCTGTGATGATGCCTTTAACATGATGGGGAACACAACCTTTTTGTCTAACTAAGAATGCTAGAGGACATATCAATTCTTATGTAGGAGATAATAAATCTAGGATTCTAAGCAGATGTTTTTATACTATTTCGAGGCAGATATTTGTGAAATACAATAATACGAGCATATGATCCTGTACACAATTTTGCAGTTCTAGTTTGTAACAGGTTTCAAAACCTCCATATGAGATGATTTTCTTGAGCACATTTCATAGCCACACATGCATTGGAAAATGAGTGTGCCTGAAGTTTTGGTACGTTGTGTGAACTATTTGAATGATGAACAACAAGACAATATGTAATGCTAATGATATTGAGATTAAAATCTAGCATATTTAAGTTTACAAGAGCATGTTGTTGAGGAACATTTATGGTTATTACCAGACATTTTAAAATAAAATAAAAAATCATGACCTAAATCCTTTATACATTGTCAGTAACACAGGCAAAATTGAAGCAGGTGTAAATTGTTAACTGACCTGGTATCTGCGTTTATTTTGAGAAACAATATGTCGTGCTTTAGTCTGCACTGCCTTTACTGCTTCCTTTGAAGAGTCCACCAACCCTTTAGTGAATGATTCAATTATATTAGGTTGCTCGGCTCCTGAACTGCTCGTAGCAAGCTCATTTGAGGGACTTCGTAGTCCAATCCCACTAGTAAGACGAGCAAATGCCGACATGCCATTGTTCTCGGTCTGTGAGTTCTGATCTGCAGCCCCAAACCTCAGATTTCTCGCCCAGGAAGATATACTAGAAACTGGTGACAAGGATGGTGAATCACGTGCATTGTCATTTTCAGCAGGCACTTTGGCGGAGTAAGGTTCAGTCTTCGAAGATGGAGGAGCGGGTTCCATCAATGAGTCACTCAAATGCAGTTCTGTAAAATAGAAAACCAATCTAAGGCACTTGCAGTTTAAGTAGCTAACAACAAATTAACTCGATAAGGGTTTTATGCCTCTATAGGCTGATTAAGTCTAGCAAAATACTAAGTGAAAAACATGATAAACAAACAACAAAGAATGTTTATGAACCGTAATAAAAAATAAAAAAAAACGTTTATGATTAAATTGCTATGAATGTGTTTGGATTGACTTATTTGAACTTATCTACTGGCATAAACACGTATGAAACCGTTTGAGAGAGCTTACAGTCAGAAATAGCTTAAGACATGTTCATAAGCTGAAAACATCTTATTATTAGAGATTTAAAAGTTAGTTACATAACTCGTAACTAATCTAACTAATATGTAACTAACTTTTAAATCTCTAATACTTATTTCCATAAGCTTTCCTGGATAGCTTATAAAAACAACTGATAGCTTATTCGAAAATAATTCGATTTTATTTCATCTTTTTGTAACAAAAATAGTCTATGCATAAAAAATAAGCACTTATGCTTTAAGTGCTTAATTCAAGTTGTTTATCCAAACAGAGCCTAAATAAAAAGGCGTGATGAAATGATGCTAAAAAAGCACCTAGTTTGTAAACATGATGAAAACACCTACAGCATCAGCCAATTGATTTCTGAATAGAATCATTAACTCGATTGTGAAATGAATCGAATCAAAACAGTGCAAAAACATGAGCATTGGAAATTAAACAGAGAGATCTGAAAATGGAGTTTTCATTGATACAGCAGATTGAGGTGATTTGTAAACAATGCCGAAGCATGATCGCGCCGTTGATACAAGAAATGGAAAACGAAAGAGAAGTGGATCGCGTACCGGCGACCGTGACGGTGTAACTAATTTTCCGATCTGTGTTCGGAGGGAATAACAGTTTTTTGAACGGAAAAGAAAGCGTGTGAGATTTGCAGAGATTGAGATTCGGATCAATGTAGGTTCATTTGATTATAGTGTAGAGTCACCGGCACGGAACAGAGTGTTTACCATTTTAGAGAATGAAAGAAACAAGATTCATATGCTTACTTATTTCATAATCCATCACTTTATCCATTCAGCTAGAGATTAGGACATGCGATCAAAGTTAACTGAAATTGAGTAAGGTAATTTGTAAAAACTTAGAAAATAATATAGGGGTTACATAATTTTTTTTGTGCAACCTATTTTTTAATATACTAAAATTATACTCATTGATATTTCCACTCTTAAATTTATTAATTCTAATTTGGTCGCTAAAAATATGTCCTTGTTTTTTTTGACAAGAAAAATATGTCGTTGTTAACTCTTATTTATTATAGTGGTTATCAAATGAATCGTATGACTAAGATTTATTATTATCAACTAATCTCATACACAATGTCTTCGTCTCATCATATTTTTTTTTTTTTTTTTTTAAAAAATTTTACCTTT
>Ga0228710_1006628_pt1 | contig 17468 bp, 5 predicted proteins | sample MedpolnodulmetaG_FD_177995 | JGI IMG/M metagenome (GOLD analysis project Ga0228710, IMG submission 177995) | Root nodule microbial communities from Medicago polymorpha collected in Santa Monica, California, United States - pink nodules | ecosystem: Host-associated > Plants > Roots > Nodule...
ATAGAGGATTTGAGAGACGTTGAGAATTTAGCCGTTACATCAACTTGTCTTGCTTGAAGCTTTGATTCTTCACCATTGATCTTTTGCCTGATTTGATATTTGTCCTTTGAAGAACTAATTTCAAATCTATTCCACTTGAAACGCAACAAAGTCTGCAGCAATGTTACTGTTAATCTTGTCTTGATGTAGAGACAAAGTTGCAGAGTTCGTGGTTGTACACTTCGTACATTGTACTTTGTCAACTCTGGTGAACTAGCTTCTGGCGAGATGCTTCTGATGACCATTGCTTCTGATGACCTTGCTTCTGATGACATGTCTTCAGGAGCTCTTCTTCAGACTCGTTTCTTCAGACGCACTTCTTCGGACGCATTTCTTCAGATGCATTCTTCCAGACGCTTTACGCTTCAAATAAAATTCCTTTGCTCTTTGACTTGTTCAATCAGAATCTTTATGAATAGTACTTTGATTTAGGATCATGTACACTTGAACAAATTGATTAGCATATCCAATTGATAATTTTTAATACCTTGTTATTATCAAAACTTAAGAGGTGATTTTGAGAAACACCCTTTGTTCCAACAATATGATGAAATGAAAATGAATCTATGATAATTGGGTGTATAACATGTTGTTTGTTGTGTTGTCGATGATTGTTCATCTATGGTGCAATTTGTGCTTATGAAGCGATATTGCTTCTTTGTTGTGATGATTTGGTGATAAATGTATGTGCATAATTTTATGGTGAAAGCATGTACACGTAGTGATGATAGGATATTTTAGTATCTGAAATAGTGATGTTTATAATGGTGATGTCTTGTATGAACGTATGCATATGGTGAGTCATATGTTCATGCATTCATGAGTTAACGGATATTTAGTATCCAAAGTGGTGAGTTAATGGATATTTAGTATCCAAAGTGGTGAATTAACAAATATTTAGTATCCAAAGCGGAGATATGATGTTTTAGCATCCAAAGCGGTGAAAATGGTACCACATGCATGTAGAGTCGCGTCTAGGTCATTACATGCATATGAGATGTGTGAAACGTGTCATGTTTGACTATGTGATTGGTGAATAATATGATTATGTGGAGTTGTGAACCTGAACATGTTTGCTTGGTGATATTAGTATATTTGAGATAATGTTGTTAAGGTAATGAACTTTGGTGATGATTAAAGAATGAAATATGCTTGGATTTGTTATGATCGATTTTATTCACATGATGTTAGTATTATAGGAATGATGAATATGTATACGCATGAATTACTTGGAATCTTAGAATGTTATTTTATGCTTATATCTTATTATGTGAATGATATCTAACCTCCAGTGGTCGTTTGGTTGACCGTCTCACTATTTTTTAAAATGGTGTAGACGACATGCAAGTTGGAGTTCGTTTTGCTTGTGAGTGCTCGAGGGTTAGCTTGGAGCTACCTCTTTATCTTTTGTTTGGAGTCTATATTAGGCTCTGATTAGGAATGTCGAGACTTATGCTATATTTTTACGTTATTGCTGAGACTTGTTGTTTATTATGTATGAGATTTGAGATATTATTGGTGATGTATTATGAGGCCTGAGACATGGTTGTTGAGATTTGTTATATGTTGTTGAGACAATTACGATGTTGTTTTCCGATGTGAGTTTTATGAAAACTGAATTATGCATTTTTGAGAAAATGATGACATGATATCTTAAACTCATTCGAATAAATGATTTATTTGCATGATTTGTTACATTTGGGGTTTATGGATGTCACAACATCCTAGAGCATAGAAGTCTCTTGCAGTTGTACTTGAGCAAAGTGAAGTCTCTTGATTGTGTTCTTGAGAAAGTTGTAATCCAGAGTTATTATAGTGAAATCCCTTGGAAGGGCAAGGGGATTGGACTACTCCTAGGTAGTATAAATCGTTTTGTGTTTGCCTTCTCTCTCTGACTCTTTATCTTTGTGCTCTATATTTCCGGTTGTTTTTAAAGGTAATGAGACTTAAAAATCTATGTGGGAAAACAAAGTACAAATGCATAAGTGAGCTTTTAGCCCTCTTTGTAAAAAAAAAAAAAAGTACAGATTCATAACTTAAAAGACAAATTTTGCCTAGAATTTACTTAGCTCTTGCGATTCCTAAGGTTTGGTTTCCTTTTCCTCCTTTCAATAATTACATTTCTTTCACTCGTTTTAAAATCTTTTGCAAATTTTGTTGACAGAATTGGTGCCAACTTACCCTACCACTCACCAGATCTGCAATGTAATATACAGATTCCGGCTCTGATTTCTCAACTTTTGATAATGACATTGGACCCCTTTTTGTCCCAAAGGAAAGCTATTCACATATTTACGATTTGTGTAGATAGGATGCTTCTTTAAGACAAAAGAACCTTTTAATTTGATAAATTGGCTGAAAATAATTAACAATAATAAATGTTATTTATCAAGTTAACAAGTGATCATGTATTGGAATCCAACAAAAAAAATATTTAGAACTTTAAGGTAAAGTTTTGTCATGCTATGTGATTCTAACCAACTTAAAAGATTATTCTTTACGATTACATACGGGGACATCTAAATTACAACAAAAAAAGTAAACTACTATCAAAGTAGTTTAACGGTTGCAACAAATTTTCTTCAAACAAGGTTTATCGGTCATTACATAAATAAAATAAAAGCATTCAATAAAACATTTGAAAAGCATGTAAGTTTTTTTATTATCATTCGTGCGCATCTGCAGAAACTACTTTCTTTGAAGTAATTGAGAATCATTTAAGAGGTTGATCTCTCTCAGGTAATGTTTTTTCATACGTAGCGGCTCGGGATTGAACCCTAGACCAAATAGTTAAGGGCCCAAGTAATATCTATCACTTGTGTCACACTATGTTGATTGCAAGTAAAATTTTAAAACCTCTGATATGCTTTCTAAAAAACCTATACAGGTAGCCTTAACAGCGTGATCTTTCTGCTTACTATGTCTATTACCGACATTATTAAAGAAATTATAGTTTAAATAAATATCAAAGCTTGTGAATCTATATCAACTCTAAATCTAATCCTTCATTTCAATACCAATAGCTATTTTCTTGCAATTTATTTCACCACAAATGATTTATACTAAGGCTATCATTACTAACACTCAATGAATTTAGTGATTTTTAGTACATAGAAAATAAAAACATCTCAAAATTCTCATTATTATCATTGGGATATGAAACTTACAAAAGCATTGTCATGATCAGCTGGTCACACAAGAAAGAAACATGTAATTATTAAATAGTCATGAAGGTCTTCTATCTGGATACAATACAATGTTGCAACACAATAGAAGATTGCTTCCATTAACAAAAGAGAAGGTTAAACAACATAGGATTAACTAAAAGTTGTCATAAATATCACCAAGGATTATAAATTGTGTTACCTGAAGTCACAATAAACTAAACTTGCATATCTTGTTATAACAAAATTAGTTATATGGCTGCTGTATCAAGAGGTAACTAGAAGAACGCTCGACTACCATAAAACACACGCGACCCGTCATTTTTCTTCTTATCAGTCTCTAATTTGGTATCCTTATGATTTTGAATTACATCACCTTGATTTTGATTATCATGTTTATGATCGAGGTCCATTGGCAGCTTCATTTTCGCCAAAGACTCGGTGAATTGATGCATACTTCTCATATACATGTCAACTATTTGCTTCTGCATAGAAGATTGCTCAGCCTCCATATCGATATTTTGTGGCGGAACAGAAAAAACTTGACCGAATTTTGCAGCTTCTATATTCGTCTCGTTTTCCTTGGTTGAGAACTTTAACTCCTTGTTTTCATCTCTAGTTTCACTTTCTTTCTTGGAAGTTGGAGTATCTGGAGAAACACAAGAATTCTGATTACTTTCAACTAAGACTAACACATTGAAAGAATTTGACGAGTCACCTCTCAAATTACTCTTTATCACAACAGAATCATTCGTGTTTCTATCATCGCTTAAACTTGTAGTAGTAGAGCTTGAAAACCTAGAAATGGACTCATGATTCTCACCTGACGAATTCATAGTCATTTCACAGTCAATATCGTGAGGAGAACCACTAAGTTGAAGAAACGGCAACGATCCTATTGAATTAGGCCTTGAAATAGAACCATAAGATTCCAAATTGAAGTACTCACAAACCATTTTTTGATTCTCATTAGCAACATTGATATCAGGAAATTCAATTCTAGAATACTCAATTGGATCAAGCAAAACAACTTCAGAAGATATCGATGAATTAGTACCCGATTGTGGTTTCGAACTCAAAGTCGAATTGATTGGAAAAGATGTATCTAATGAAAGAGTTAATTGAACAGTTCCAGCTGGAGAATGAAAAAGATCAGTGGAAGAGAGACTATAATCTTCAGTCACTTTTCCTTTACCAAAAACTTCAGAAATCGGAACCAAAGCAAACCCTAAAAGTTGATCTTCTAGGTGATTTCTTGATCTACTAAACATCCAAATCTCACATTTTAAAACAGCATCAATTTGAACAATCTTCACCCTTAAATTTTGATTGAAAATTGGATTTTTTCCACCTTTATTGATGATTCTTGTAGAGAGTGTTTCATCAGGGTTGTAAGTAAGAGAGAATTTTGCATACACATCTTGATTATCATATATGCATATGTTATGAATATTCTTAGCATGATGAACATATATATCAAGAAAACCTGAAAACTCAACATCATCATCATTATCATTATAATCTAAATGGTTCATCTTGTTTGAGTTTGGATTGTACCTGAAGGTGCTACTTTGATGACTCTGATTGAATGAATTCATTCTAAACTAAGAAGCTTTGTTAGATGAATATATAGAGTGATGGTTAAGGAACTTGTGGTGGTGAAGTAGGTGGAGAAATGAAGGATGAAGCATGAAAATGAAGTGGGAAAATTAAGATGACGTAATTGGTTAGTTGTATGCCACTTTTTATTGTTTGGTTGATTTTGCCCTTTCTATTGGAAATTCAGATTCCATGTAGTGGTAGGTTCTTGCATTAAGTAGTTAGCTACATCGATAATTGTTGGATCGAGATTTGGCAATATAGATTTCAATTTTCTTAAAACTAAACCTAAAAACTAAAATTTAAATCTACATTGTCCATTCTCGATCCAGTGACCATCAATATGGCTGATTGTGTGTATGTGGAAAACCTGCTTTGTAGATAATCCAAATTCTTCTATTGGGTGGGCTGTGATAGAAGGTTTTCCTTTATTTGCTTTGCTTGACAATGTATAGCTTTTAGATTCAATTACTCACTTGCTCCACCTACTAAGGGTATTGGTATGTATGGAGGACCCACTTTGACAACTTTAGTCCACTTTCCATGATGGAAACGTAGAAACAATGTGTCTTTTTTACTTCTATTAACTTTTCATTATGTTTTAATTTATCATATAGTGCTTAACTTAAAGCAGAAACAAGGAAGAACGAATATTCAATTTGATCCCTAGTAGGATTGTATTAACCTAGTCTTCAATATTATATACATCTTAAAATGGTTATTTGAATCGTAAAATGTTAGTTAAATTCGTCATTCCATTAGTATATGCAAGGGAGTCTATTAAAAATAATGATATTAAATTGATAATGTCAGAGATGCATTGTAAGCTATGTTGATAACAACAAGAATTCTTCTCTTCACCCAGCAAATTTCAATCACACCCAACCAAACTGATCAAAATACTTCTGCGCTAATTAACTAACGCATGTGTAAAACAAACGTGACTTAATTTTACACATGCAAGACTTAAGTAATGCCGCATGAGTTAACTCACGCATGTGTTATACCCGCGTGAGTTAAATCACGCTAGTTTTCACCACTTGTCAACTTTGTTTGTATAAATAAATCAACAAACATCCTTTCAATGGCCAACTTATATTCACACTAACAACCAAACATGTTTCATCCGTTTATTATTCTCTACATTTTATCACGAATATAAATATGGTGACATTTGATTGATCCAATTATTTCTAAGCATTTGTAACTATTCAAAGTGGCATTTGTAAAAACATAATAACAAATATTTTGTAAAGCATTCACCACAAATTACTCTCTCAGTTCTTTTAAGTTAAATGTTACCTTTCGTAAATAGTTCTAGCTGCAAATAATTATAGTAGTCAATACCAAAGCTAATTAACTACAGTCTCTATAAAGATCTTTTCTCATATCTAATTAATTATGGACGTTTTTTTTTAAATTAGATTCTATATTTAGTATATCTTTTTCTCATATCTCATATCTTTTTCTATTTAGTATATGTAAATTATGTGTGAGTTATCATCATGAGGGAGGTGCAAGCAATCAGCTCTCAAGAACTATGCGTAAATTAGCGTAAGTTAACTCACGCGGGGTATAACACCTGCGTAAGTTAACTCATGCGGCGTTACTTAAGTCACGCATATGTAAAATTAAGTCATGTTTATTTTACACATGCGTTAGTTAACTAATGCAGGGGTATTTTAATCAGTTTGGTTGGGTGGGAGCGAAATCTAACAACAATGAAGTATATTCAAAATATCAGTCTTTTAAGTTTGGTTTGGGCTTGTCCCTTTAATTGTTTAAATGAATTGACAATTCAATATGTTGGGCTAGCTTGAGCAATGTTGAGGAGTTTGATGATCAAACATGTTTGCAAGTGTCAAATGTTTTGCAGAATTTGTGAATATTGTTTATATTCAAGTTGTTTCTAAATAATTTACATTATTTTGGACCACTTAATAAAACTTAAATACAACTAATATTCAACTATTTTCTAAAATCATTTAATATCAGCATGGTTTGGGCAACAAGTTCGCAATCAGCTTGTAAAGAAAAATAAAGCTTAAGAACATTTAGAGGAGATGACACGTGTCTCTTCTAGCTTAGTTAAGGTCATGAGTTCAAATCCATCATGGGTAAGCAGCAACGTTAAAACTTTAAGGAAGAGTTTGCCACCCATTTGAATCCCACAAGACTCAAGGGATTAGTCTCTGCAGTTACGCGCGAAGAATACTGGTCAACGTAAAAAAAATAAAAAATAAAAAATAGGGGATGCAACCCTTTTGGTGTATCAATCCAAAATCACACTGAGCCACCATTTTATCTTTTACAAACTCATGGTGGCTCACACTGGTTTCCACAAACCCAGCGTGTTACCAAACAAGCACTTATGTCACTGTTTATGTACATTCTTAGATATAACAACTGTTCTTAATCAACATTATAAGAGCAGTTTTTCTTTAAGAATCAAGTTTTTAGCGATACAACCTATTTTTTTCAATAAAACCAACAAAATTAAATCTGTTGTACAATTCTTAAATCATCACAAGGAAATTATGTACAGCTTAGAGATGCATTGACAACTTATTGAAAGCCTAAATTGTTCAATGACACCGTGAGTTAAGGATTCCACCAACAAAGTCGTTATTCTAAAACAGCTTCCCCACATTCTATCACATGCTTCACATAGCACAGAAACATGGTACAAGTAAAAGAAAATATGTAAGAAAATGTAAATAAAGAAAAATATAATATTTAACTTCAAGGAAGGATGTTTCGGTCGAACGAATCAAATTAGAATCAGTTCCTATTAAACCGTGCCAAATATTGCTGATGTTTTGCTTCAGCTGCTTCCTTTTTCAGTGCCCTCTTCGCTCGTCTCCCTGTCATACGTTTTGAATGCTCTTGGTCTTTCTTTTTTTTTTGGCTCGCGTGATAAACTTGCTCCTGAGTCCTGGAAGCTTGGTCAATGGACCGGCCGAGCTTCTTGGTCTATACGGAATACTTTTGGGAGTCCAAACCAATTTAAAAAAATATAAATTATTGAATTGGCAAAAAAGGAATTCAAGCAGTCTCCCTGTGTAATCTAACTTCAACCAAACATTAATAGCCCAGGTATTTCCAAAACAGAATTTAGGTCAAATCCATCAGGTATCTCCTATAATGCTCTTCGACCAATTCCTTTGCAATATTAACAAGATGACTAGCTCAACTTCCTTTGATTAACATTTCAACAAGCAGTAGCATGAACTGAATCAGATATAAAAACCAAAATGAAAAGTAATATTACCTTGCATCAAGTGTGCGATGACCAGTTAGGAACTCAAATGGATGTTTGAACTGAGGGCATGTAACTTTCTGACTGTACGTCGCACAATGAAGGATGCATGTTACACTGCACAAAAATAAAGCACTACCATTAACAACAAGTACATATAACATATCACACCTGAAAAAATCTCCAAACCTCAAAACAGTTATTAATTAAAAATTATAGTTTAAAACTAAATAAATATACATCAAAACATCACTTATCTCAGAAGAAAATATCACAACAATTTAATCGGACTCCCTTAAGGGAAATGAGGTAATTGCATGGCTACATGAAAAGACTTCCCGCCAAAACAGTTGTGATTTTCCTATAAAAATTGAACTGAAAGGATATGGTGATAATAATGCCTAGTTTTAACAACTATGCCAACCATAATTAGCTGAAAGGATATAATACAATTATAAAAAAAGTAATAATGCAAATCATATAAACCTCTAGCTTCAGTCTGAGAAACAACTCAGATCCAGATCTATCCTCAGTTCAGACCCATATGTTTTTCAATCCAACAGAAGCAAAATCAATACAAACCAGGTCAATTTGATTGATGTAGTCATAGATTTTTCATGCCCTTATCATGACCTATATTCCCCAACCATAAATTTCGTCGTAAATTCTTGATGTAGCCATTTCAGTAATGAAACTATTCATGTCTTCATCTAAGAACTTAAATTCTTAAAAGACTTCATCCTAACATGGGAATAGACACTCTATGACCAAAATAGCCATGATGAAATCAATGCATGTTACCACATTCTTCTAAATAAAAGTTGAATTTCAGCAAATGTTATAAATGAGCTTGTCAATTGTTCAGGATTAAAATCCAAAGGGGTTTTGCATTATGCAACCACAATTAAAATCAAAAGAGGTTTTGCATTTTGTAACCTCAAAACAGAACAGATTATAAATGATTACCCAACTATGTTGAAATTTGGGGTCTAACTCATCCTTACAGAAGCTAAGCTCTGTTTCACCATTTTTTTCGCAATCTTGAATCAACCACCTTTCTTAAGTAAAAAAACTGGTATGATTGATAATCACAGTCCGGAATATGAAACACACCAGATGCTGCAACATTTCTAACTTCCTCACAAACTGCATGTACGTGCGCAATGCAACTATCTTTATCTTGGGGCACAAAACCATCATAAAGCATGGCATTCAAGTCATTGAAGCTTTCCAATTCAATGAACTTAGTCATGAGTAAAGTCCAAACATTAACATCCATTTCAATCCCTAACTTAACAACCATTAGACCCAAAAGTTGGTACACTGGCGGTATTGCGTTGATTTCACAAAAGGAATAAAGAAGTTTATTAAAAGCATCATGACTAGGATAATAACCCATCCTCAACATGTGTGTAAGAACATGTGAAATATTGGCAATGTCATTCAAATGGGAAAGATGAAAAAGAGCAATGTCCAAGGTAAAAAAATTAGGGGAATTGATATGCAAGAAAACAGAAAAAGCAAATTGAGATTGACCAGTTGTAAAGAGAGAATCCATAAGTAAATTTTTAGCATAGGTATTTGGAAGAAAGGCATGAAATTTTAGCATGTGGTGATAGGTATGAACGAGCAGATCGTGGTTCCCTGTATGCGACAAAAACCTTATTAAGTGTAAACCAGAGTGTAGACAGTTTGTGTCTAAATGGAAATAACCAATAGATTCCAACTTTTGGATAATAGTGTCAAATGATTTGAAACGGCGAATGAGGCGATTGACAAGAGGAATCATTCGATCGCAAGGGTGAAGCCTTGAGTTATTCAAATTATCAGGCGAGACAAAGGAGCCCATCGGAAAGAGGAGGTTAACCATAGTAACTGAATAGGGTTACCTTTTTTTTCATGGGGGGTAAGTTTAGGTGTTTTTTCATAACCGTGGTTGCTTTGATGGGATCCAATTGTGTTGTCATCATCCTTGTGAGGATGCGGTGTGATGGCTGCAATAACATTGATAAATTGGAGTTCATGCTTACGATACGGTAGGGGAACAAGTACAATTACGATAGAGGATGGATCAGAGACAAAAGAAGGAGATGCGGCAGCCGACAAAGGAACAAGTACAAAACACCATCGAACTGAGCTCATGTTTTTTAGGTTATAGGGTTTAAATATAGGGATCTACTTTTCTGTTTCCTCGCGTGCCCTATTTTTTCCAAAAATACCCTTGAGTTTCCGGATTTTATAATCTAGAATGGTGTTTTCTTTTGTTAAAGGGTGAAAAAATGAGTAACGGATTTTTCCGGATTTTGTAATCTGGAAACTTCAAAAAATAGGGCGTGTTACATGATGTTTCCAGATTACATAATCCGGAAACCCGCTAAACACCCTTTTTCAAGGTAAAACAATTCGGATTATATAATCCGAACTGTATCAGCACAAATTTTAAACATGTTTGTAACATGAATAGTCATTTTAGGGACAATATTAATATTCTTAACTCTCATCCTTCTGTTTTGGGTCATTGTTATCTGTTCTTAGTAAAAAATTGGGTTTTCGGGCAACTTGATCGGATTGCTCCCAAACATCCCCAGAAAATTAGAAAAAATTCAAGGACCATGACTCCCGTAGAAGGAACTTCTTATGGGACTCCGCCCCTCAAAATCCAAAATTCCATCGTTTAAACTCATTTTTCATTTTTTTTAATTTTTCATATTCTCAGAAAAATCCAAAAAAATTTGCATTAGTTTTATTTGATTTTTAGAATTTTTTGGTGCTATTTTTATATTTTTATGATTTTATTTGACAGATTTTTAGCATTTTTACTTAGTTTTTTTTGTTGTTTTTAAAAGAAAAACTCAAAACTGCTGAAATGTTAGAGAATATGATGGCTGATTATACATAAGAATTGTCCGACTTATAAAATCCAAAATAGGAAACATGAATCCGGATTTTAAAATCCGGAATGCACAAGGGCATTTTTGTAAGTTTTACAGGGCGCGGGAGAAGGCCATAGGGTGGGAAAAGTAATTCCCTTAAATATAACAATCCTGCATCACTACATTATCTAGTCGGCCCAACCCAATAACCATCCTAATACAAAATGAGAATTGCTTTTCCTAAAAACACATGGAAAATACTTTCTCGCCCACTACTCTTGGCTTCAGTAATACTGTTGGCTCCAGCTGCACTTAACTACAACTGATTTTGCTGCAATTAAGTACAGTTCCTGGCAGAGAATCAATTGTGATTTTACGCGTTTCGATCAAAAAATAAAAATAAATCGAGGCTTATTTTTGAATGCTACGAAACTTTACAGATCCTCTATATGTATTTTTATAGAGGTGTCTGCAAAAAACCATCTCAAAATTCGATTTCTAGGTCCATGTTTTGGTTTCTTGAGTTTTTTGCGCAATAAAAATACATATTTAATCCGTTCGTTCTCGGAAAATTCTAATTTTTTGTGGGAGATGTTTTTTTATGTCATTAGCATGTGTGCAAAAAATAATGAAAATAATCAACCTCTATGTAACTTTTTCGGACACGTAGTTGGGAAAATATTTGCGATTTTACCTGTTTCGATAAAAAAAATCAAATTAAAATTGAGGCTTAGTTGAAATACTACGAAAATTTACAGATCCTCTATATGTAGTTTTATAGAGGTGCCTGCAAAAAAAAACCTCAAAATTCGATTTCTAGGATGATGTTTTGGTGTCTTGAGTTTTAGACGCGTTAAAAATTCATATTTAATCTGTCATTTGTTGAAAAATTTAAATTTTTTTGGGGGAGATGTTTTTTTGTCCTAAACATGTGTGCAAATAATTGTGAAAAAAATTCAACCTCTAGGTCACTTTTTCGGATTCACACTTGGAAATAAATTGCAATTTTACACGGTTTGGTCGAAAAATCAAAATAAATCGAGACTTAGTCGGAATGCTACGAAACTTTATAGACACCTCTGTAAAAATACATGTAGAGAATTTGCAAAGTTTCATAGCATTCCAAATAAGCATCGATTTATTGACTTTTCGACCAAAACGCGTAATATCACAATTGATGTTCTGCCAGGAACCGAACCTAAGTGCAGCTGGGAGCCAGCGGTAGTTAACTGCAACCGGAAAGACTGAACGGTAGTTAACTACCGTTGGGGGCAAAAACGTATTTTCCATGTGTTTTTATGAAGTATTGGTGGTCAGAAAAGCAATTTTCATACAAAATGGACTTCTCTTTTCTAGTCGGCCCATTAATCCTTTTATCAGTCTAATTTCATTCTATTTTATTTTCAATTGCAACCAACCTTTGGAAACCCATCTCTTAAACAAAAAAAAAACCTTTGAAAACTCCTCACTTTACTGTTTTTATTAAGTATTGGTTTGATTGTCTAGTAGGGAAAAAAAATCTCTATTTAGACAATTTTAATGACTACTTTATCATCCCCGTGAGTTTAACTCAGTTGGTTGGAATATGACATATTATATGCAGGGGCCGAGGTTTGAACCCCCTTGACCAATTTTTTTTGGCTTAAACTCACTTTTGGCCCCCTGTGTTTGCATCCGTAGCAATTTTGGCTCCCTATTAAAAAAACCATTTTCCAGCCCCCCAACTTCACCCCATTTTGCAACTCAATGACCCCCTTTTGCAATTTCACCCTCTGCGTTTGCCTTCGTAGCAATTTTGGCTCCCTAAAAAAATCACTTTTCAGCCCCCCAACTTCACCCCCTTCAGCCCTAGGAGAGAGAGCACTTTCTTGCCGAATAGATTTTGGCATATTGATCGTTGCAGAGAAGAGAGTGGGAGTGATCAAAGCATCAAATGAGTTCGAAAGAAAGTTGTAGAAACGAACTTGTTCATGGCCGCTGAAGCACCTGCGATAGCTTAGAGAAATCGTAACTTGTGTTATGAACTGATAACAACGCTTTCACATGTTGGTTAATTGAGAAACTTGGAATCGCAGAGAGGAGAGAGGAATCGCAAATACAAGCAGCTCAATTGCTCAATCGTAGAGAGGAGAGAAATCGCTAAATCGCTCTTCATATGTTATTAAAAAAAAGATGGGATAAATATTTGTCACAAGTATTAAAAAAAATATATAGAAAAAAAACAAGGGATAAATATTTCCAATTGATGCATAAAAAAGACAAACATTTGTCATTGATAAATATAAAAACAATAAAATATATATTTTTTTAGAGTAAATTACACTCCCCTCCCCTCAAAGATGCTTGAATTATACTCTCATCCCCTCTTTTGTTAAAACATACACTCCCCTCCCTTGAAAAATAAAATTTAAACTCCCCTCCCCTATAAGATACTTGAATTACAACCCTCTCCCTTAATAATTAAATATGGACTACACTTTATTCTATTTTAGAATAAATATATATTTTTATAATTTATATTAATTTTGAATCACCATTTAAAAAATATAAATTCGTTTCTTTATAATCTAAATTCCAATGACAATTAAATTTAAATATTTTTTATTAATTTTATAATTTAGAGTATTAAATTCACTATTAAATAACCATAGTTAATCGAATTTAGTAATTTTTCACATATTTTAATTTTATTTTGGGTTGTTTCATATTTTATAATAAGGTTTAAAACTATATGTTAATGAAATTGTGAATAAAAAATAGAGAAAGATATGTATTCAAAATTTGATTATATTAAAATGAACCCGCAATGTTTTTTTTTCTTTAAAGGGTGTTAGATTATTTTTTTGCTAGTTTATTAGAAATAAAAAAAAATATTGAGGGACTAAAGCGTAGATTTTAACTTAAAAGGGGATGGGTATGTAATTCAAGCTTCTCTCAAGGGAGGGGAGTGAAATATTTTCTAATATGTTTTGAATCAGAGGGGGAGGGGATTGTATATTTTAACATAAGAGGGGATGGGAGTGTAATTCAAGCATCTTTGAGGGGAGGGGAGTGTAATTTACTTTATTTTTTACTATGCAGTAAAACACAAAAAACATATTTATTTATTACCTTTTTTTTTTGGTAGTGTATATTTATTTATTACTAATAAACATAAAAAGATATGAGATACATATTTATTATTGCGACATAAAAAACACAGAAATTTGAAAAAACATAAGATAAATAATTTTAATCTATAAATAAAAAATATATTTTTGTAGATTATTTTTAGGGAATATATTTTTGGAGATTGAAAAATACTGTTTATATAAGTGCATTCTAATTAAACCGTGTAATGCACGAGTTAAATAAATTTTTAAGTTCGTGGGCATTTTGCAAAACTTGAGGGGTATTTGCAAAATGTCATGTTGCTTAACAGAAAATTTGACGGGATAATTGATTAACTTTGTGTAATTTCAAGGTATTTAAAGTTTTGTTAATTTCAAAGGATAATTGATAATTGAAGAAACTTAAAATTTCAGGAGGATAATTCCTTATTTACAGTTAATAGTGAGCAATTAGATAGGTTGAAATTCTCTCAAAAACCCGCGTCTTTGTTGTCGAGTTCTCAAAACCAGGCCCAGATATGCGGCTTTTCCGACAACAATAACAACGGTTCTAAGGCTCGTACGACAACAATAACAACGACACAGTCTTCCCACCTGAACTTCGATTAACCATGGCAAAGGAATATGAAATTGGGTTTATGGAGGAGGTAAAATCTGTGTTTCGTGATGATAAGAGGGGAAACTATGACGAATCTGTGAAATACATCAATGATTTCAAGACCTGCATGAATGATCATCCAATCGCCATACTTCCGGTTCATGAATTCAAACAAAGGGTAATTGCGGTACTTAAAGGGCATAAACATTTAATCCTAGGATTCAACGCTTACATGAAGCATTATCGCATCAGACTGCCTATTCCAGCTCATGATTCTGGTTAGTGGTTTTTATTTTATTATTTATGATTAATTTTTTTTCTGAGTCATGATGTATTTATGATTATTGTACTTCATATATTTTTATTTTATTTTATTTTTTTTACTTTGTGTTTCTGCTTAAATCCAATACACCCTCTAAAAATCAGGAATTGGATTTAAAATGGTTCTACATTCCCCAACATTTATGGTGGTGTAGTTGGGGTTGATGTCTGTTCTAAACCCTTGCCATCATCTGACCTAGGTTGGTGTTAATTGTCAAAAAACACCCTAGTACTCTATTTCAGTTTGAATTGGGCTATTGACACCACGCATGGCAATTATGACTTTGTCACTATATTTGGTCATAGAAGGTAAACTAGGTTTAGCTCTATAATTAGGAAGTTGGTTGCTGATTGTAATTGTTGTATGAGAACTACCTTGTTAACATTGTGTTTTTTCATGATAGAAAAGAACATGGGATGAAAAACTTATTTCAATATATTATGAAGGAAATGTCTGTTTTCTCACATGACTTTAGTGAAATCACATGGAAATGTATTAATTTGGAGTTGTATGGTGTAATAGAGGTTATTGGTGGCTGTTTTTCTGGTTTTGACAGGCAGAAACTTGTTTTACTTAGTTTGCCTTAGCTTTTTGGTATTTTGTTATTTGTCTCTGTTTTATAATTATGGTTTAATGTTTAGTTAGGAGTTGTATGCCTTAATTGAGAATATTGGTGGTTGTTTTTTCTGGTTTTGACAGGCACAAACTTGTTTTACTTAGTTTGCCTTAGCTTTTTGTACTATGTTATTTGTTATGTGTCCTCTGACTTTATGTGCTTCTTTTTCTATGGTATTATGGGATGAAAATAAGAAATTATGGTTCAGAAATATAGGAAAAAAAAACATTTTTGTAAGAGCATCTCCAATAGGGAGTCATTTATTTAACAAGGACTTCAATCTATTAAGGAATTAAGGATCTCCATTGGAGGAAAAAAAAGTGGGTACCTATTAGTTACCGGCAACCATATAAGGACTCTCTCTCTTCGACAACTAACGGGTCAAAATTGGAAATAAAATATACAAAAGTTGGTCCCACCATATCAAGTTCATGTGATTCTTTCTCTTTTCAATTTCTTTTTATTTATTTTCTAAATGCCATGTTAAAGTACATATTAGTGAACCTATTTAAGGTCTTTTTAGTTTAGTAACATTGCTGTCATTGAATTCTTAATAGGTACTTTTATTTAAAAATTATAAATAAATGACATGTATGTGTGAGATGCATTTAAAAATCTTTGTTAGTTTACTAGCATTGCGGATGTTCTAATCACCTAACATTTTCACTTTTTGTGTTACAAAGGGAAAAAAAGGAAGATAGCCGTGGACTGTCAACTTTCTTTGGATTTGTTGGATATCATTTTCACCAAAATACTAGATTTTGATGACCTCTTCCAATTTGGTAGTGTGTGCAAGAATTGGTGGCAATTTTATTAAATTTATTGGAAGAATTTCGTGGCATCCCAAGAACCATTACTTGTCCAAAAGTCTTCATTTTCTGAGAAATATTTTTCCTTAATTAGCTTGCCTCACCAAAATGTTTATCACTCAAAGATGTTAAATAACTTCTTCAGATTTTCCTATCAAGGGTCTTCTAGCGGATATTTGATCATGACTTGTAGAAATAATTCATTCATACTAATTAATCCATTTACAAGAAGAAAGATGAAAATCAAGAACTCAACTTTTAAAGTTGATTTCTCTTGTTTTTTTTTGCCATGTGTTACTTGCTTTTGTCAGAGGCTCAAAGAAATTTATCTTGGTGGTTTCATGTAGAAATTCTGACAATTTGCATGTCTATAAATCTCAAAGAAAAATCATATGATCATACAATATCACAAACTTACTTGTTTCCTGCATTCTGAATCGAGAACAAGATTGTATTAGGAGCAAAATTGTTTGGAGATCGCAAAATTTGCTTCCTAGATTGTGAAATTGCCCGATTCTTGTGATCTTGCTTGTTTCTTGGATAATTGCACAACCTAGTTGGTTAAAAACACAGAGAACCCTAAACAACAGAGGGAGAACAATCCTTTCTTTCTCTCAACCTTCTCTGTAACTCACTCTCCCACAGACCATCATCAACCCTCTCTGCCTCTGTTAATCTTATGGAGGGATGATATGGTTGATTGGCACATTAGTAATTTGATTTAGGGCGCTTTAAGTATTTTCTTTTATGGACTTCGTTGTGTACTGTTATGTTTAAGCTTTGAGTAGTTATTTTTGGGAATTGGTTGTTATGTTTTGTATGTGATTTTTTATTTGGACTATATAGAGATTATTAGTATTATTTTCAAATTCTTAGGATCTTATGGTCTTACATTTTACGATCTTACAATCACTCCCGATCCTACGTACTTAATTGCATAGGATCTTCCGTGTTACGATCTTGCTACCCCCAGCCCAATCTTAAGCAAAATCTTAATCTTGACAATATTGTATCAAACCACCTAGTGCGATAAGGTTTGGTTGTTGGTGTTCTTGTTATTGTACACCTAAAATTTTGAC
>Ga0228710_1006629_pt1 | contig 17467 bp, 10 predicted proteins | sample MedpolnodulmetaG_FD_177995 | JGI IMG/M metagenome (GOLD analysis project Ga0228710, IMG submission 177995) | Root nodule microbial communities from Medicago polymorpha collected in Santa Monica, California, United States - pink nodules | ecosystem: Host-associated > Plants > Roots > Nodule...
ATGCGTCTGAAGAAACAAGTCTGAAGAAGAGCTCCTGAAGACACGTCATCAGAAGCAAGGTCATCAGAAGCAATGGTCATCAGAAGCATCTCGCCAGAAGCTACTTCACCAGAGTTGACAAAGTACAGTGTACGAAGTGTACAACCACGAACTCTGCAACCACCATCTCTGCAACTTTGTCTCTACATCAAGACAAGAATAACAGTAACATTGCTGCAGACATTGTTTCTTTTCAAATGGAATGAATTTGAAATTAGTTCTTCATAGGACAATTATCAAATCAGGCAAAAGATCAATGGTGAAGAATCAAAACTTCAAACAAGACAAGTTGATGTAACGGCTAATTCTCAATGTCTCTCAAATCCTCTATATATAGGGATAAAGACTTGGAGAACAAAAAGAACAATATACAAGCAAAAAGGCCAACACTCTCTGTGCAAAACGTCGTAAACAAAACATCAACAACTTAGAGAATTCTTTCAATTGTTCATATCTTAGAATTCGTAAGTGTCTAGAAAAACAGAGTCTGTTCTGTTTCGTATTGTATTGTGAATACCTCTGATTGTATATCAAGTATTCAAAACCTTATTCAATTCTTTGTAATTGTTAAGATAAGTCTCTTTCAGTTGTGATTGAGCAAAGGAAGTCTCTTAGAGTTGTCCTTGAGCATAGAAGTCTCTTTCAGGTGTGATTGAGCATAGAAGTCTCTTGGAGTTGTCCTTGAGCATTGAGAAGTCTCTTTCTTGCGTGATTGAGCAACTTGTAATTTGACATTACATTTTAGTGGAACTCTCTTTGCAAGTGCAAGGGGGATAGGACTACTTCCGGTTTGTGGAAGGAACCTGTATTATTGCTTGTGTTCTTTCTTTCTCTGTTCTCTTACATTTATCCGCACTAAGACTCTGAATTACTTCAGACTCTGAACCTGAGAACAGTTCTTCAGAACGTAAGAAAGAAGTTTTTGAAAACACAATTCAACCCCCCTCTTGTGGTTTTTCTCACCTTCACAATTAACCATTAAAAGTTGGAATATTATTTTCCTTTTTCATCAAGCATTTGTTGTTCTATTTCTTTTCTTTCAAAATAATGATTTCTTAGAATATATATTTTTAATTATTGTCGATCAAATCACAAATAGATTTATTGTCAAAAAATATATATTCAAAAGTAGATGTATTTCACCAATTTCTCATTTCAATTTTTATTTTGTTATATGCGTATTTATAGCGATTATAACATATCAATAAGTCTAGATACTTCCAGAATTTTCAACAAATATGATGGATTTAATCTATGGATACCATGTGTATAACTTTTTTTTAAAGATGTGTGTTAATTTTTGGTCATCCCTAATTACTGCTACTGTTACTATTATTGTTTTTCTTCATAAGTCTATTAGTACTATTATAATCATTTAATCTTGTTTTTATTTATTTATTTATTTTTCTTTTAACAACTTAATTGATAACATTTGTCATTAAACAAAATCTTTTATTTTAAGGACAAAATTTAGGTGCATTTTCTTACGTGCTTTTCGTGTGGTTCTTCACATGAAATTAACTTTGTGGTTATAGAAAAATTTGAGAAAATTGTGGATTTGAGAAATCATGGGTAGTTATAACTATTTCATGTAAAGAACCACATAAAAAGTATTTAAGGAAATGCATATAAGTTTTGTCCTTAGGTGCTTTTCATATGATTTCTAACTAAATTACTCATGTTTTTCACGAACCCACAATTTTTTCAAAGTATGTTATAGTCACATAAAATGTTTTTATAGCTAAGAACCATACGAAAAATACATAAGAAAATCACACAAGCTTTGTCCTCAATTCTAACTATTTATTTGTTTCTAAGTTTTCTCCTACATTAAATTTCATTTTAAATTATATTTAATTTAGTACAACTTTTGTCAAATTTAGTAGATAATTTTCATTTTATAAATAGTAAATTGATAGAGAAAAATTTATATAATTACTCTTTTTGTTCATTTTTAATTGTCGTTTGAGTTTGATTTTTATGTTTTTATTTAATTGTCATTTTGATAGTTTAAGGGTACAATTTGTTAACTGATATTTTTACATATATACAATGTCAAAATAAAGGTTTTTTTTTATGGTTTCCAATAATACTTATGGATTATTACTCCTGTTGGTTTCGGGTGTTTCTATTTTAATGGGATTTAACTAGTATTTTAATTAATAATTTAAATAATATTATAAAAATTATAAAATAGTTGAAATGAAGAGTAAAAAATGAGAAGAAAACAAATATTAAATCAAAAAGTTTTATTTTGTTGTTGTTGAGGGGTTTGTTCAACTCAAAATGTTGTATCCCCTTTATATATTGTTAAGATATATACTAAATATATACTAAATTAAGGGGTGTTTGTTTTCAAATTATCGTTGTACAAAAAAATAAAAATATTCTTTTTACGATAGAAATAGAAGGATAGAATATATGTGTTCTTATGTTTGTTATAAGGTTATTAAATTTTATTCTTGGACGATGAATTTGTTTTATTTCCCATAGAAAGAGTGGAAAAAAATTTCATAAAAGAAGTGATTTTCATATTGGTAAACAAACATAAAACTTCTACTACCAAAAAAAAATCAAACATTAAACTTCTACTTTTTTTAAAAAATCTAAAAAATAATCTATAAATGATTGAATATCAAAATCAATTTTTTTAAGAGGTTCAAAATTACTTTCTTTATAATTTGTAACAAATAGACCCTAAAATGAATATTTTTTCTAATAAATTTTACGTATTAACCATCAAAATCACTTCCTTCAAAAAAAAAAATCACACCTCTAAAGTTAAGCTAAGGATTTTTGCATTAATGTGCTACAATGTCATTTTCTAAATAAATTTTTGTATAGGTGTTTTACATCATTATGCTACAAATCCATTTTAGAAATCTTTTTTTTTAATAGATTTACCTATATTAATGTACTGCTTCATACATCTACTCCATTTGATTAAAGGAAAAAACTTAGGTACAATTCCTATGGTGCTTTTCGTATGGTTCCTAACTAAATTCACAATGATTTTATTAAATCCATAATATGTGTTATTTTTTTATCAATGGGAAAACTAAAATAGCAACAAGAAAGAGAGAGAGAAACAAAGGCGGAAGAGTGAAGTTCTCCTAGCATCAGCTAAACGCTAAACAGTGGCTCAAGAGGAGAGATAAACTACTAGACAAGTTTGTGATGATCTCGAAAGCGAGGCATCCAATTTAGTTAGCAAGCCAATTTATGCAAGAGTTTCCTTTAAGCAAAGTTTGAGCAAACACAACATTTTAATTGCTTGACATAAAGAAATTAAAGTTATCAATAAGAGATGCATAAGAGTGAGTACGTGAGATATCAAGCTGTTTGAGAATTGACTCGTAAATGATGTCTGTTAATTCATGATCCCAACTAAATTGATAATCCATGATCCCAACTAATCTACAATCTACATAAATAAAATAATATTTAGATCAAGGTTAACATCAGTAGTATGACCATAAGCTGAACATGCTACAACCATAGAGAATGTTTTTCTATTAAAATGTACCAAACTTGACTCATCATATGTTGTGAGTATATCTATTTTCTTATATATGTATTTATGTAAATTTTTTGTTGTGTTAGAAGGATTTTATCAAAACACATAATTGTGAAGTAAAACCTAGATGTAAAATTGTGAATTAAAACATAAAATACAGAAGCAAAACATAAAACCATCCATAATGCATATGCATTAAGAGCATAAAATTTATTACCATTATCTTGGACATAAAATTTAAAATAAATTTATTTTTCTTTTGTCACAATGATAGAATGTCAATCATTATTCATTAACATGAGGTAAAATACTTTTGGATAATTTTTTATTGTACGCCATATATGAGCTATAATATATATAGATAGATATAGAGACAGACCTGTTTGACACCAAATTTCATCCATTGATTTGATTTAATCCAAAGACTAATAATCCTTATTTATTAATTTTGTTAGGTCTGCAACAACTTAACCTAATAATTTCCCTCTAAAATGTTGCATCAAGTTAGCAGCAATTTAATCTAACAAATTCTATCTAAAATGCAACGCACCAATTTAACCTAACAAATTCCCTCTAAAATGCAGCAATCCCTGATATTTCTCCTCAGTGATGAGTTTTTCATTCCTATCCTGTTGTGTCATCGTTTGTATATATCTATTGTTTTTGTAGACTTTTTTTTTGACAAGTTGTTGTACACTTATTTAATACGTTTACAAACAGAATACCCTAATTTCCATGCAAACTCGGCTACCCTAATTCCATACAAACTCGACTATATATAGCAAACCCTAAACCGTGTTTCTCTAAAAAAAACTTAAACCGTGGTACATTACATAGTCAGCAGAAGAATAATATATTTTGATATTTTGATTTTTGAAAATGGAAGGACGTGACCTTACAACCTTCCTCTCATACCACTGCTTAACTGTGATTCTAATTTAACATGCATTTTATCGATATGCATATTTTTTTGAGAATTGGAATATCCTTTTTGCGTTTTTTGTTTTTAGTTTGAGATGTTTACACCAATTTTGGCAGTCTTCCTATTTAGTTTTGTCGCAATTTCTTGGTCTATTATCTAAGGATTCAGACTGTGTCGTGTAATGTCATGTTTTTTGAACTTAATCTGAATTTTGTTTCGTTCAAAACCTTATTTTGTTGTTAGCCTTTATTTCCTATGTATACTTTTACTATTTCTTTCTTTGCAAGCAAATTTGTGCAATTGTGAAGGAATTTTGAGGTGAGAATCACCTTTCCTTGGATCGGATTGCATATAGAGGAGGGGGAAAGTGATTCTGTAACAGTACTTGGTGGTTTTTTGTTTTGTTAAATAAGTAGTCCTTTATTTTACTAGTGGTCATTGTTTTTAACTAATAATATCATCATCAATTTAATTGTATTAATAATTATGGAACAACTGCTCAAAAAGAATTAATTATGAAACAAAATGTGTACGCAGGTGTTGTTTTATTAGAATTAATTTAAGTTTCAACGAAGACAATTTCCTTTGACTGTATCATTTGCAATGACAATTAACAAAAGTCAAGGGCAGTCGCTTAAACATGTTGGTGTATATCTACCAACACCTGTATTTTCTCATGGACAGTTGTATGTTGTTGTTTCAAGAGTTACATCCAGAGAAGGACTAAAGATATTGATCATTGATGAAGATGGTGAAGATACCAATGTGACGTCTAACGTCGTATATGAGGAAGTATTTCGCAATATGTGATGAAACTACATGTCAATGTACTAAAATTTTCATATTTCTTTTACCGAATTATTGATAGGATTACCGAATTTTCTTTTATAATATTTTTAGATTTTATACATTTGATGAAGTATTTTATTTTGTCTATTATGGATTATCACCTATTCTTTTTTTCACTATTACCAATTATATATTACATTTTATTATTCGTATGTCAATCTTTAACAATAAACCTGTGCGACACACGGGTCAACAATCTAGTTACTAATTTAAAAGTGCTCGGTGAATTCCAATCTTTTTTCCACCTTAGTACTTCTTTTTTCCCAAACCCTCAACTGCCTCTGCAGTCTGTTCATCGCTTCTCTCCCGTTGCTACCCCTTCGATGGTTTTTGCTCTATCCAATTAATGTCAGGCACCATAATTAAACCAATTGAGTGATTTACGATGGAGGATTGAAAGCAATTCAATTGGGTGTTTAGGGAAAAAAAGTACATGATTCGGTAAATTCCAACATTCTAATTCTCACGGATGTTTTGTCATAAAAAAAAATTCTCACGGATGTACAATCCAAAATCTTCCATATGATTCCATACTTTCTTCCAATGGAAAAAGTTTATTTGGAATAACTTGTCCATGCAACAAGAGGGTGTGTGGCAGCGGAAGAAAACAAGGAGGAGTATCATGAATTTTGTTTTTAATACTTGGAAAAAAATAATAGTATGTGATTGAGACAAAGGACATTCATCAACCAGAGACGTATAGTATGTAGGGCCGGGATTTGAACCCCGTACACTCATCGTATCATGTGACTTAAGGTGTCGGCACATCGATACCATTTATCGATCGATTACGATGTAGTATATGTAACCGGTCATTTTCTCAAAATTGACCTAAGACCTATGCAATGTCAGTAACAAGGCTGAATCCAATCCCAACAATCAGTTTAAATTGATCAAGTTAAATTCCTCATCTTCCAATCTTAAGGTCAACCAGGAATAACCAAGAATTCCAAACCTTCAATTGCACCAGACCACTACATGCAGCACAAAAATTGTAGAATCATGCATGTACAATGATTCCATTGCTTTTGTTGGTTTGTCAATATTTAGTTGTGTATGAGCTAACAAGATCATAAGCTGTTAAAATTAAATTATTAGACAATAAAGAAATAAAACTAAATAAAAATGGAATGAAGCTAACAAGTGGAAGTCAGCAAAATTGTATCCGGATATCGGTGAGGTGCCACCAAAATGCTCATAATTTGTTGCAAATCAGTCTTAAGCATGTGTTGAGTTTGAGCTATTATTAAGGGAGTGATGATGTTGTTACAAAAAAGTAGGGGACCAGCTTTGATACTCATACTCTATTAAAAATGGTATATACTATTAAAAAGAGGTAGATACTTAGCTTGAAAAGATAACCAGAATAGGTTTTCTCTTCTTTTTTGTTATGATGTTCTCTTCCTTCATATTTTTACTTTCTTTCATTCATTGGGCAATTGTTATTTGGTTTTCATAGCCTAAGACCAATAAGTGCATGTGTTCATAGGGCTCAGCATTTCGATTGCACCAAGGTCTTGCCGAATTCGCTATGTGAACGGTGGTTTTCACAACACACCAAATTCTATCGTTTTTGGTTTGAGTAGTGTATTCTTCTCTATTTTTCCGAATTTTTTGTCATCCTTAATTAGTGCTTCTATTACTATTATTGTTTTTCTTCATAAGTTTATTATTATTATTATTATTATTATTATTATTATTATTATTATTATTATTATTATTATTATTATTATAAGCATTTGATCTTGTTTTTATTTATATATTTTTTGTTCTAATTTTAACAACTTAATTGCTAACATTTATCATTAAAAAAATATTTTATTTTGAGGACAAAACTTACGTGTTTCTCGTATGGTTCTTCACTCGAATTTAACTTTGTGGTTATAGAAAAATTTGAGAAAATTGTGGATTTGAGAAATCATGGGAAGTTATAAGTATTTCATGTAAAGAACCACAACAAAAGCATTTAAGGAAATGCATATAAGTTTTATCCTTAGGTCCCTTTCGTATCGTGCCAAATTAAACTACTCATGATTTTCATAAACCCACAATTTTCTCAAAGTTTGTTATAGGCACATAAAATATATTTTTAGCTAAGAACCATATGAAAAAGATCACACAAGCTTAGTCTTAAATTCTAACTATTCCTTTGTTTCTCAGTTTTCTCCTACATTAAATTTCATTTTAAATTATATTTAATTTAGCACAACTTTGGTCAAATTTAATAGATAATTCATTATTTTTTAAATAGTAAATTGATAGAGAAAATTTTAGATGATCACTCTATTTGTTCCTTTTTAATTGTCGTATATGAGTTCGAGTTTTATGTTTTTATTTAACTGTCATTTTGATAGTTTAAGGGTACAGTTTATTAATTGAAATAAAAATGTTACACAAAAACACAATATATATATATATATATAAGGTCAAAATAAAGGTTTTTTTTTTTATGGTTTCCAATAATACTTATGGATTATTCCTCCTATTGCTTTGGTGTATTCATATTTAAATAAGATTTAACTAGTATTTTAATTAATATTTTAAATAATATTATAAAAATAATAAAATAGTTTAAATGAATAGTTTTTGTTTTTTGCTGAGGGGTTTGTTAAACTAAAAAAGTTGCATCCCCTTTATATATTGTTATGAGAATAAATTAAGCGGTGTTTGTTTCAAATTATCATTGTCCCGAAGAAAAAAAAGTATTTTTTTCGATGGAAATAAAAGGATAGAAGGTATGCTTTCTTATGTTTGCTATAAGTTATTAAATTCTATTCTTGGATGATAAATTTGTTTTATTTCCCACAAAAAGAGTAGAAAAAAGTTCCGATGAAGGAGCTAATAAAGGAAGTGATTTTCATTTTGGTAAACAAACACAAAACTTCTACTTTTTTGTAAATACTAATTGAATTTTTAAAATACTTTTTTTTATGCTACAAAGTCCCTTTCTAAATAAATTTTTATATATGTGTTTTACATCATTATGCTACAAATCTATTTTAGAAATAATTTTTCATAGATTTACCCCATATTAATGTACTACTTCATATATCTACTCCATTTTATCAAAACTATAACAATAGATATAAAATAGATATAAAAATGCAATGCATATGATTGTATTTGGAAAAGAAAAACTAAACATGTGTTACTTTTATCAATGGGACGACTGCAATGGCAACAAGAAAAGAGGGGAAAAAAAAAACTAAAGGCGGTAGAATAAAGTTATCCTAACATGAGCTAAATAGTATCTCAAGAGAAGAGATGGATAAGTTTGGGTGATCAACTCATGAGTAAACGATGCATCCAATTTAGCATGCCAAAACACAAAGTATGAGTAAACACAACATTCCAAATCCTCAACATAAAGGAATGTGTGTTATCAATAAGAGAAGCATAAGAGTGAGTACGTGAGACATCAATTGATGTGTTAAAATGATTTTATAATACAAATTAGATTACTGATTATTCAAAGGCAAAGAAACAACAGATTATTCAAAGGCAAAGAATGCCCCGTCATTCAGGTGGTTGATAGGATTAAGTCTATCTCCTATATGTGGTTGAAGGCGAAGTATGTAACTCTTCCCCTCAATTTACATGGCTGGTGGCTTAGTCCGTTCACCATGTTGGGCATAGGTTAATGTTTTCTTTCTATTTTGTTTATTTTTTCTTTTTCCCTTGTAAATATTGTTCTGACCTTGTGTTTCTTCCTGGGTACGCCTTGTACTAGGAAGTCCACTTTTCTTTGGTAATATATTTCATTTTAACTTCTTAAAAAAAAAAAATTAGATTACTGATAATAATGAGATCAATTCCACCAGTTGATATATTTCTACTTTATATGGAGGAGCCATGTCATGGAAGTATTTCAAGAAGACTTGTATAACATGTTTTTACTATAGAGTCAGAGTTCATTGCTTTCTTGATTTGGTAGTTCAAGAAACATAATGGTTGAGAAACTTGATGATAGATGTGTAAGTGACATTCGATTATTTACAAAACACAAAATAGCAAAAACACAAAATTGTGAATTAAGGATTAAACGCAAAATTGTGAAGTAAAAGTTAAAATACAAAAGCAAAACGTAAAACCACGAATTCAGAAACATAAAATTCATTAGAAGGTCAATCATTAAAATCATTAAAGAGGCAAAATACTTTTTGATAATTTTTTATTGCATCCCATATGTGAACCATCAAGAACAAATGACTCTTATATTTTGTCGCATGAATTTATTATCTTGATATGATATTTTGTTTGCTATTGATATGGTTAGCAAAAAGTTGCACTTTAAATCTATGTCCATCAGCCTCTCAAAAAAAAAAAAAACTATGTGCATCGAGGATACCATAAAACAATTAGAATCTGTTATTATATTATTTTGAAATCTATCCAAAGGTAGGTTTTACAAAAAGTATGGATCTTGCAAAAAATGTTGCGCTTGAAATGAATGTTGAACCCATATTTTCAACAAAGCGCCCTATGAAATAGTTCGAGATAAATTTGGTATACCTATACCTATCATTTTACTTAACTTTGTTAGGTAATTGGTTCGGCCCCCCATTGTTTGTTTTGCTATTCTTTTTTATCAGTAATATCACAAGGTTCATTCGACACACGATGTTTTGACGTCGTTCTAAGTGAATATCAAAAGATTGTATTACAGTGTGATTTGGGGTGTCAACATGACGATCTCATTTATCGATGGTCAACCACGAATAACCAAGAATTCCAAACCATCAATTGCACCAGACCACTGCAGCACAAAAATTGTAGAATCATACATGTACAATGATTCCTTTGCTTTTGTGACAACTTGGATTACCAATATTCATGTTGTGTATGAGCCAACAAGATCATAAACTGTAAAAATTAATTTAATAGGCAATAAAGAAATAAAATTAAATAAAATGGAATTGAGAATTTTGAAGCTAGTGGAAGTGATGAGTGATAGGCTTGAATGAAATCGGTGAGGTGGAGACCTCTAAGGAGATACCACCAAATACTCATTATTTGTTGCCAAACAGTTTGGCAACTCCTTATTAGTAGGTCTCATTTTAAGATGTGTTGAGTTGTGATAGTTCTTTTACATAAAAATAGGAAAGCAGTTTTGATATTTATACTCTATAAAAAAGGGCAGATACATTAGGTTGTTGAAAAGAAGCATAATACGTTTTCTCTCTTTTTTGTGAAGCTGTTCTCTTCCTTCATATTTTTACTTTCTCTCATTTATTAATAATTTGGGCAATTGTTCTGTGGTTTCCATAGCTTAAAACCACGAGTGCATGTGTTCATAGGGCTCGGTGTTTAAATCGCACCGAGGTTTTGCCGAATTTGCTTTCCGGACAGTGGTTTCCTCGACATAACTAATTAAATTGTCTTTGATTTGAGTACTGTATTCTCTCTATTTTTCAACAGTTTGAACCATAAATGACAAAAAGTGTTGAGGCGAAAACTAGTGTATGTTGTTCTTATTGTGAAATAATATTGGTGTTCTTGGTTGCTGCTTCTTTGTCTTCTCCGTCACCAGAATCTGACACTATTCCGGGAGAGTTCACTTTATCGGTCACCAAATTTCGCAAAAGGTCCATTCATTCGTTCACAAATATATATGATTACATTCAATTAATTTATTTTCTGAAATCATTATTGGTGTCAACCTATTGATATATGCTTATAGGTACTAGCTAATGTATTATGGAAGTTCTTGTAAATATGTCAGAATTGAAAAGAAAAATACATAATCACATGTCATTGTTTTTAGAAACGAAATTGCCCTGAAGTGTTTTATAGCATCATATACTATTTATTATATAGGAAGTCACTAAAAAATTCACAAAGAATAGCACAAAATAATATTTGAGTAGGAATGTTTCTCTTGATTGATTTAAAATGTAATATATATCCCAACTATATCGAGGCTTACATGACATAGTAACAGATTACATCAGAATTTAAATATGAAAATAGTAACATACTACATCTATTGTATAGAAACAATAAGGTAACAAACAATCTTTGAATCTTACATCTGTTGAATGAATGCAATATTATCTTATGGATGGTTTTGATGTATGTATGTGTATGCAGATGTCACCAGCAGGATCAATCGCCTCCTACACTGTCAATCCTGACAAGATTGAAGCAGCTGAGGTCAGTTAGTTAGTTATTCTTGGTGAATGTGGTTAACATTGCCATTTTCGAACCAAGTGAAGGATTCGTCAATTATATATTAATAATATATGTTTGGTTTTATAAAATAAATAAATTAAAATAGGTGACAGAAGGACATCATGTTAATGGAAAAGTGGCAATTGGGAAGAGTAAAGGAGGATGGAAAACTGCATACATCTTGCTAGGTACTGTAAACTAATCATTGATTATTTGACTCATCATTATCATTATATATGTATATACATGGTAATTGTAATTAAATGAACTAAATGGAAATTAAATGAATGAATGCAGGTAATCAAGCACTCGCAACATTGGCATTCTTTGGAGTTGGAGTGAACTTAGTTCTGTTCCTAACAAGAGTCCTTCGTCAAGACAGTGCCGAGGCTGCTAATAATGTCAGCAAGTGGACTGGAACTGTTTACATTTTTTCACTCTTGGGAGCATTCCTTAGTGATTCTTATTGGGGAAGATACTTAACGTGCACTATCTTTCAGCTCTTCTTTGTTTTGGTATGCTACTATAATGTTTCTTTTTTGATATTATAAGACTGTTTGCATTGACTTGATTCGAACTTATCAACTATTTGTAAGACTGTTTACGAGAGTTTATGAAAACAAATTATCTGTAAACTGTTTTCAGATAATTTCTATAAACCCTCCATAAGAGATTATCTTTTGTTAATTAAGTTGCTTATCCAAATATCATTAATTAAATATGAAATTGAAGACTTGCGTCAATCTTGTTTTTGTACCATAGAGTTGTTGAACAATTAATTAATTAATCATGAATTAATGAATGGATATTGAAGATATATGCATTGATTGATGCAGGGTTTAGGACTGCTGTCTTTGACATCATGGCTGTTATTGATCAAACCATTTGGTTGCGGTAATGAACATACCGTCTGCAATGAACCAACTCCATTGGGAACAGGCCTATTCTATTTGTCAATATATATGGTTGCATTTGGATATGGAGGGCATCAACCTACCTTAGCAACTTTTGGAGCTGATCAATTTGATGATGATGATAAGAATATTCAAAACACCTACTCGAGAGAGGCTTTCTTTAGTTACTTTTACTTTGCACTCAATGTTGGATCACTCTTTTCCAACACCATCTTGGTTTATTATGAAGATTCCGGTATGTGGACGTTGGGTTTCGGTGTCTCGCTAGCCTCTGCTATTATAGCCTTGATTTCATTCTTAGCAGGATCTCGAAGATATCGTTATGTTAAGGCGTGTGGGAATCCTGTCATAAGAGTAATTCAGGTGTTCGTCGCTGCCGCTAGGAAGTGGAATGTTGAACCTGCCAAGGAGGACGAACTTTACGAGGTTGACGGCCATGAATCCGCCATCAAAGGAAGCAGAAAGATTCTGCACTCCCAAGATATAAGGTACATCTGTTACTGCATTCGAAAACTAGCAAGTATAACATATATAATATAGATACATCTGTATTACAAGAAGAATTTAATTATATGCATATTCAGTGAAAGTATGCATTTTCACTCCCAAGATATAAGTTTTAAACTCATATTTTATCTTTTATATATATGTTGAGTTGAGCAGATTCATGGACAAGGCAGCAACATGGACATTGAAAGACGGGAATGAATCCGGGAACCAATGGCGGCTTTGTACTGTAACTCAAGTAGAGGAAGCCAAATGTGTGTTGAGAATGATACCGGTTTGGCTATGCACTATTATTTACTCTGTTGTATTTACACAAATGGCTTCTCTTTTTGTCGAACAAGGCGATGTAATGAACAACAAGGTACGAAAGTTTCACTTGCCAGCTGCAACCATGTCTGTGTTTGATATAGGTAGTGTCCTTGTATGTACTGGACTTTATCGCCAAGTTCTTGTTCCCTTGGCCGGAAAATTAAGCGGTAATCCTAAGGGGTTAAGCGAACTTCAAAGAATGGGAGTTGGCCTAGTTATTGGAATGTTCGCGATGGTTGCAGCTGGTGCAACAGAGTTTGTAAGGCTTAAACATGTTAAGCCGGGAGAGAAGGCTAGTTCTTTGAGTATATTCTATCAAACTCCACAGTATGTTCTTGTTGGTGCTTCAGAAGTTTTTGTGTATGTGGGTCAGTTGGAGTTCTTCAATGGTCAAGCCCCGGATGGCATAAAAAGCTTTGGAAGTTCACTTTGTATGGCTTCCATTTCTCTTGGAAACTATGTTAGCAGCATGATGGTGAAATCTGTGATGAAAATCACTGCTAAAGGCGAAGAACCGGGATGGATACCAAACAACTTGAATGTTGGGCACATGGACAGGTTTTTCTACCTCCTCGCAGCGTTAAGTGCTCTTAACCTTGTCATCTACGTGTTCTGTGCTCGGTGGTATAAGGGCGTCAATAACGTTGAAGGTAGTGTGAATCTCAGAAGTAAAGAGGACGATGAAGCAATTAATAAAGTATGATTGATGCACAGAAGCTTGATTTTGTGTTTTCGTTCTATCGTTGCAAAGCATCTGCTTTCTTGTTTTGTTTTGGACAAGTTTCTTTTCCTTTAGACAAATTTCTAGATTTGAGTAGCTAGGATGTTAAATTTTCTTTTTTCAATTAATTTATTGTGTATTTGTTAATGCGGCCGAAATGCTATGTCTTTTCACTGCTTGTTTTCTTGTTTTGAGGTTTTCTGTATAAAAGTTTTGATTTCTTTTATGCCATATGAGTAAAACAGAAAAAATATGTTAGAATATTATATGATCTTGCTGCATTCTAAAGATTGTTATTGATATAAACGGCTTAATTAAGCGCTCATAGTATAACTGCTTGTATAAGATATTTCTATCATAAAAGGTAAAATAAAGTCAAACTGTTTTCATATAAGCTATAAGCTGTTTAAAAGTTATACAAAACAGTCACAAGTAATTATACCAAAAGATAAGCTCCAATAAACCAATCCAAACGAGCCTGTTTCAAATCCGGGCATAAGTTATTAATCATAACCCTAGATTATTAATTCGCTAATTATATTCTTTTTTCAAAATCATATAATGCAATTTTATATATAACGCAAAACTTTTCAGGTATTATAGATTTCATTGTTTCTTCATCAATATTGCAATAACTCAACTGTAGTTGTTTCAATTTGTGCAGCCAGTTATATTTTATAACCATTTCTATGATTTTGGCATCCATGATGTAATAACCGAGTTGATTGAGGCGCGGAGACAGGCTGGGATCCATTGTCGGAGCTCCATCAAGATATATCATGCAAACAACAAAGGCTATGTAGCTTAAGTTGGTGGAAAACCGTTTGGAAGGGAGCTGGAAAATTTTTATTGACAAAGGTTTTTTTCTATGATTGAAATTAAAATCTTCACTAGTTCATCTAAGGAACAATTTTCAGAATATACCCTATGATAAGGAAATTGATAATTTCACTAGCATTGTTGATTTATATAATCATCTAAATTGAAATTGTCATCTTCATTAAAAAGTTATGTTAGTTAATTATTGTACCTTGAGAAAATCCCTAGGCCTTGCATAGGCACACACAAATGTAATGTGGGAAAAACGCAAATTCAACTAGCATTGCAAATTGTAAAACAATCCATAATAAGTGCATTTAACTTGACTAGCTTTAGTCTTTGCTTGAAGGATTTCCATAGAAGGGTGATTGTGGCAATGTCCAAGTGGTTCCCTCACTTGATCGAGTTTTGATGAATCTTCTTAGTATTTTTTTTTTTTGAAAAATGATATTTTGTAACCATTCTCGAACAACTTGTAAGACAACTCTCTTTCATATTCATGTTGTGCTTTTATCATTGAATACAGATTCACACGAAATATCTCAAACGTATTCAAAATATATTTTTCTAAATTACTAAAAAATTGAATACTTTTAAGATGGATATTAGGAAGTATGCTAGGAATATCCATAAAATATCTCAAAAGTATCCAACAATATATATTCTGTAAAACAATGGGCCTACGAAAAGTTGTATTTAAGTGCTCGTCTTCTCTGATCTTTGGTTACGGGTGTAACGGGGCTACACTCGTAGCTACGGGCAAATAATGATTTTCTTGACCTTTCAACAGTTTTGCATTTACTTGGTGCTCAAGTACCATAATTTATTTCATTATCCTCGTTAATTTGCATTTTTCTCAAATTTTTCTTCATTTTTCTTGTTCTTCTCCTAAAAACAAAAATAAAAATAAAAACAAAATATAGTGAATTGAAACTAAAATCAAATAAAAACACGAACCATATTAAATAAAATAAAATCATAAAGTTATATAAAACCGAGCCCTATCATTTACATGTGTCATTTCTAAACTATGATACTTTTTTAATTTAATTTTTTATAAAGTTTCCTCAATTCTCACATAGTTTTCTCAATTCATTTATCTTTATTCTCTAAAAAAAATATAAGTCTCATCCAATATAAACTTATTATTTTGATTTTTTTAACATGTGCAACTTTTCAAAATAAAAAAAGAAAAAACCATTAAATGTAGTTATAAAAAATATCTGGTCATATTAGTAAAAAAAAAAAAGTTAAGATATATTTCATAATACTTGTCACTTTTGATGAAATTACACATATTAAAGAATGAAATAAATTTTGTTATTTTTGATGAAATTGTTTGTGTTTTTTCTATAATATCCTTACCCATTAATTACTTCATTCTATTATTTTTCTCTCTACAATAAATAGGTAAGGGTATTATTAAAAAACCAATAATTAATGTTCCATTGAAACTTGAAAGTGACAAGTAAAATGAAACAAAATTATTTTCGAAAAGGGATTATTAGTAATCATTTGTCAATGAAGGTGTTGAATTTTAGTTTTGCATCGTAAACTTATACTTCAAATTAAAATGAAAGACGTAACTCAAATGCAGTCAAACATTTTAAAAATAGTACTATTAGAGTATTGCTTCAGCCAATGGTTGCTAATGAAAATTAATTTCAAATATTTAAAAAGTAATTAGTAGAAATTTCCAAATTCACCAACTATGACTTTTATTTACAGAATATGTAACTATAAAATGAATACAAAGTACAAATATTTCATCCAAGAACCATTCTTCTGTCCTAAAAATATTTTCACTTCTTGTTATAATAATATAATTATTTTCTAGCAACAAAGCAAATGGGTATATTGCCTCATTTTCTTGTTATACCATTTCCAGTTCAAGGACATGTTAACCCCCTTATGCAATTCTCACAAGTTCTAGCCAAACATGGATGCAAAGTCACTTTTCTACATACCGAGTTCAACCATAAACGATCGAAAACCGATGTTTCTGAGCAAGACAAGATACAAGTGGTGACACTTCCAGATGGTTTGGAACCTGAAGATGATAGAAGTGATATAAAGAAAGTTTTTTTATCAATTAAAAGCACCATGCCTCCTAGACTTCCAAAGCTTATAGAAGAAGTTAATGCTTTGAATGTTGACAACAAGATCAATTGTATTGTTGTTACATTTAATATGGGTTGGGCTTTGGAAGTGGGCCACAATTTGGGAATCAAAGGGGCTTTTCTTTGTCCAGCTTCTGCCACTACTTTGGCTTGTGCTGTCTGCATACCTAAACTTATTGAAGATGGGATTATTGATTTTGAAGGTAATAATTTATTTTATTTTACAAATTTTCACAATTAGAAATTTTGGAATAGAATTACATAAAGCTAGTTTATTATTCATTCCTTTTGTTGTTATGACAATTATATCAACTTTTCTTATTTATTTATGGAAAAATTTAAGAAAATATTTTTAATTAGTATCATTAAAATCATTTTATATTACAAAATAAAATAAAAAAGTAAAAGTTATATGAGTTTAAATAACATATTTAATTTTGTTTTTAAACTAAACAAACTGTATAAAAAAAAATTAAAATTCAAGTAAAATAGACCACAATCCTGAAGTAGGAAGTTGTTCAATAAAATTTTGGGAATCGGAGTAAATAGACATATTTCTCAAAAAAAAAAAAAAAAATT
>Ga0228710_1006632_pt1 | contig 17466 bp, 13 predicted proteins | sample MedpolnodulmetaG_FD_177995 | JGI IMG/M metagenome (GOLD analysis project Ga0228710, IMG submission 177995) | Root nodule microbial communities from Medicago polymorpha collected in Santa Monica, California, United States - pink nodules | ecosystem: Host-associated > Plants > Roots > Nodule...
AATATATATATATATATATATATATATATATATATATATATATATATATATATATATATATATATATAAGTTTATACCTATATAGATAACTGCCACGGCAAAAACATAACTATCCTGCAACAAATTATAAAATAACTAATCAGGTCTACTAGACTGGGTCTGGCTCTTAATCTCCTAAAATACACCGATAGTGATCTATCACTATACAAGAGCCTAGCGATCTTGAAGACGAAAGGTATTTTAACAATATAACAGCGGCTGATCTTACGGTTTTCCATCCTTTCCTACAGTTGACAAGGCCATAGCATTTGGTTCCTTCAAACTCGCAGCCAACGCATCATCAAACCATTTACGGAACTGCGGGTAATAAATACAACAGATTTAGATTGACAAGTAGTCATAGCCGTTAAAACCATAGTACTCAAAAATACTTGAAATGAGAAATTGAACTAGATCATACTCACGTCATTAACTACCAACAGGGAAGAGGAAGGGCAACAACAACTATGTAACAGCGTATGTTTTACATGAACATTACCTGATTAATGGGGTCTGCCTCCACCTGGTCTTCAAGAAATTCTGGAGAGATATAGTTCTCTCGTAGAGCTGAAATATCAATTTGCGGAGGCTTTCCAATTCGGACACACATGGATGTTCCAGGATATGGTGGAAGTATAAGCTTATACTTTTCAGCAATAGCAGGTGGGACAAATCTACCTCCTAAAAAGTGGTGAGGGCCGCCAAACTTCTTTGCACAGAATTTTGGTGCGGTCAAAGAGATCTACAAAAGCTTGGTATATCAGTGGGTCTGTCTCTCATTAGAAACACAATTTATAGCTGAACGAAATATCTTAAGATATTATATCTAAATTCAAATGTTTAAATAAACAAATAATGAAACAGATATATGCCCTAGATACATACCAACATATCAGGTTTAATTCCTGTGCCATCAACATCTCCCTCTTCAACATGCCACCCAGAAGGAATATCTACAGAGACTATAACCGGTCTTTTTTGGTCAATTTGATTATGATTATTACCTAAAGAAATAAATCTTTGGATCAAATCACCAAAGGGAGGCCTTGGAGAACCTGGACAATTAGAAAATAACAAATTCAAATAATGACAGATGAAATTATTTGTTCAAAAATTTACAAAGTAGTTCAGAATTCAGAGCATGTGTAGATAACAGACAAAACATGTTTGATTTAAATAACTTTGTGAAATGAGTCCTAAGTTTAAAAAAGATTTGGAGAGATTGTTTATTGGTGAGAAGAATGAATTAGATATACAAGGATCACAAACAATTATCTTAAATATAAAAGTACCATGAAATGAGAATCCAAACATGGCATCTACTAGAATGTCGAAGTCCTTGGAGAAATCTGACGGTAGATCTTCCACCGACAAGAAAGGGATCGACAATGCTTCAAGCTACGTATAATATCAATATCTCATATAAGATTTACAGCTACTCATTAAACGGCCCAAAGAAAGAAATGGCAAGGTGATATAGGAATGATTCTAAATCTTCTCATAGTACCTGAGTAACTAACCCAGTATATAGAGGCTTGGGGGTACGCTTTGGGTAGCAGACCATGGGATTATAACCAAAGTGATGCAGGTGACGGGCAGCCACCAGACCATCACCACCATTGTTACCAGGACCACATACAATAAGAACACGACTGTACTCACCCGGTTTGTAAACCTGTAAAAGAAAAATCATTCAAGTACACTAACACATACACCAGTCAAGAAACTTTCATGATTGAGTTATTTTAACGGCTATTTGGATTGACTTATTTGAATTTATCTACTGACATAAGAAATTGTGAAAACAACTTATAACATATCCATCTCTGAAGCCAAAGTATAGGTGTCTGACACCGACACGTATCACGGAAGTATTTGGCAATTAAATTTTATGTTATTCTAAAAAAAATACCTCATATATGGAAGTAGCGACGCTCAAACCAGCCAATTCCTGAAATTGAAAATGGAAAGAGTTAAGATAAAAATGAAGAAAGGTTCGAATGTGATGAAGAAGAATTAACTAACCATGAGTTGGTCAACAGAGAAGCCAAGAGGACCCATGAGAGTTTCATCAATCTCAACAGCTTCTTGTTGTTTGAGGTAAGTTACTGAGTCGGAATCGAAATTGGACATGGTTTTAGACCAAGAAGAAGTAATAGTGGTAGAAAATGATCGAATTGTAGGCCTGAGAATACCCTGAAACGAAACTAAATATTAAAACTTAATTAATTTGATTAGTGATAAATTAGAGGTAATTAAGTAAGAGGAGAGAAATTAGTTACGGAGAAGAATTGAAGAAAAGGAGGTTTGTGATTGTGGTTATGAATGAGTGAACGTGAATTGGTAATGTTGTTGTATGGGGATGTCAATGTCAATGTCAATAACATGCTTCTTCTTCTTCCATATATCAATGAACGCATCTCTGCTTCTGCATTTCATCACTATTATTCACTTATTACTAACACCGCACTTCAATTTTACTACCAAGATTGCCTTGTTGGCTTTTTCTTATCCGTTTACTAGCTTCATTATTTTCGGTATATTCTTCTTAAGTTGCTAACTTACTAATTAATTGACACGAATGAATGAATAAAGAGATATGCTGGTGAGTTGATGGTAAATGGGGGTTGCAAGTGGACTACCCTTTTATTAGTGGATTATGGTCATTGAATATCGAGCTTTCAATAAAAATACATTTTTAATTGATGGCTACGGTATAACTCAAACTCAATTGATAGAGACATATTGTAATATTTTTTTTTGAAAGAAGAGATATATTATAATATGCAGATATCGAAATTTAAATCATTAACTTTTCACTTAAAGCGAATAAGTGAAAAGTTACTAAATAGGTTGATTGTTCGATCTCAACATTGGCCATTCAAAAATTAAAAAAGAAAACCAAGTTGTTTGAGCTTCAGTGGCAAAAAACTCCTTCCAAAGACGTATCTGGGGAATACCGAGTTCGATTCCTAGGGAAAACAACGTTTGGCCAGTGCACATCCGATTTTATAATTTTCTACCAGGTTCGATACCAACTTATAACAATGATATCCTCAAATTTATAATTTTCTTAGAGTTTGTTATAACAAAAATAGATTTGAAGTTATGAATCATACGAAAAACATCTAAAAAAAGACACCTAAGTTTTATCATATACTTCAAATTATTTAAAATAAAAATAACATGGAAGTAGAAGTACAATTTCATTCTTCTTTATCCTCACCAATGAGATAAGATAAAGACCTACATTGATGTTGGTTTGACAAAACTATGAAGAAAATAAAATTAAAAAAAATAAAAATAAATTGTTTTTTACTTATAATAATAATTATCAGAGGGTGTATGTTTTCTCTTATTTTGCCTAACTAACATGCTCATATTTATGCGTTCAGTGTCCTTAAATTTTAATACTCCGTAGTCTACATGAAGAAATATTTACTAAATATAGTTAAATTTGTATCAAAACAAATTGGTGATACTTTCGTCCCTTTGCTCTAATACACATAAATTACAGTGACAGCGTCAAACTCTCAATAATGACAGAAAACAAAGAATAGAAGTTACACAGAATAAATATATCACCCTTTTACAACTTTTGCCTAAGTGGTAACAAGAAATTAATTTCTCAGAATAGCACGAATGCAACGAAAAAAAGTACAAATACCCGCCCACAAATCATATTATTAGAAAGTTACAAAAAAAAATAAACAAACTTGTAGAGTTAGTAAGATTTGGCAAAAATAGCCACTTCTTCAGCAGGATCTCCTGTCATCAAACATCTTTTAATCCCTTGTGGCTGTTCAAATGGAAAACACCTGATAGTTGCTCCAGTTTCCTCTTTCACTTTTAACTCATCTTCATCGCTGCGACATTGGAAAGCTTGACATTAGAGTTGTTAATCATGGTCTCTATGGTTACATGTTAGTTATTTGTCACCAGTATAACATATTCATAAAAAAATAAAGCATAGAATTAGAAACACAACCTAGCAGACCAAGGTCCCCTTGCCCATTTGCCTTGTGATATTGCAGATTTAAGATCTTCGTATGTGCTCACATCTACAATATTACTGCAAGGAAAAAAAATGTGCATCAGTGCATGTCAATTTGCCTGTTTGCTGGGGATGGCATGAATATGTGTGCGATGGGAAGTGCACAACTTGATGACCACAAGGAACTGATTCCAATTGATTTCCTTTCTAATAGACATTGGAATTATTTTTATCAACACTAAAGCATTAGAGACATTTCTCAGTCACATTTAGTGTATTACATTATTTCAAAGAGTACACTTGGTTTGGTCAGAACAGTGAGTATACAGCCTATGAAATTTTCTCAAAAATTTAACTAGGCTAAACTCTAGAAGACTAGAATATATCATTCAGGAGTTATATTCACTACAAAAATTAATAAAAAAATTAGGTCCAGAACCAACAGTTAGATCCAAATGTCTACCACAAGGAAAAAGTATCACAAAAGGAACTAACCTATCTCGAAATGCAATTGCCCTCTCCAAAAGAGAAGACTGTATCTCGTCCAACTTGTCTTTAACATACGCCTCCAAAATTGAAGGCTCCATAGAGATTCCAAACACTTTCCCCTGCCTCCCAGGAATATCTCTCCTGGATATCACCACACTTCTACTAGACACATCCCGGGGACCAATTTCAATTCTAAGAGGAACCCCCTGAAATTGGAAGATAAAAATAATGTAAATATATTCAGATAGTCAAATATGGAAACATCCAGCAGCATAAACAGAATCAATGTGTACAATTTGGTCCCAAAAATGAAATCTATCCAAGTTTAAATCCGAACCTTCATTTCCCAGAAATTGAATTTCCATCCAGGGGTTCTTTGATCTGAGTCATCAAGTTTAACTTTAACGCCAGAGCTTTGAAGAGCTTCTTTTACAGACAATGCTGCACTAAGAACTTCCATTTTTTCGTCATCCTTCTTCCAAATTGGTACAATTACCACCTAAACCAGGCAATCCACAGCATGATCTTGTCAAAAATGGAAGAATTTTTTATTTTATAATAAATTACAATAAGAAGAACATGTAAACTATCCTATATTTGGATGTAGAAGTTTGGAGTGGAAAAAAGAGATTTTGTTTCATTTCAAGTAAGCATTCCCTTCAAATGAGAATCTTATAAAATGAGAGGAATGAAATGAAAGAGTATCATGTAACCTGCTCAGCATTCCTTATAATTTTGTAAAGATTAATAATTCTCTAAATTTAGAATCCAAAAAAATGCCTTCATCTTCTCAATCTCCTCCATCCAAATACACTCTAACTGAAGTTCAGTTATCCAATGCATGAATACATCCAGTGAGATATTACACTAAGAATCAAGTCACATGTATAAATAAATAAATACTTATAAATTAGAAGTTACAGGCAAAATGATTTCATGGAAGAAAATGAATTGAGGACTAAAAACATGACACTTAAAAAGACTATCCAAAAGACACAGCTTTCACTGTGTAGATATCAGACAGTATATCACAATATTGAGATCAGGTTTTGAATTGAGTTGAGTCCTATCGGATGTTATGTATGAAATCATTCAGCAAAAGTAGCAAACTTTACATTACAACAACAACCAAGCCTTATCCCACTAAGTGGTGGTCGGCTACATGGATCAAACGACGCCTCAATGTTCAATCATATATAATATCTCTATTCAACTCATTAATCTCTAGATCTTTCTTAATAGTTTCTCTTATAGTTTTTCTAGGTCTCTGCCTCTAGTGATTTGACTATCCTCCATCTTATCTGCTCTCCTTACTACATAATCTACAGGTCCTCCCTACATGCCCAAACCGCCTAAGCCGGGTTTTCACCATCTTTTCTACAAGAGGTGCTACCCCAAGTCTCTCTCTAATGTTGTAATTTTTAATTCTATCTTGTCTAGTCTTACCACACATACAACGCAACATCCTCATCTCCTCGACACTTATTTTATTCTCGAATTGGCTGTTTACCGTCCAACACTCTGTCCCATATTCTTGTGTAGCAAATCTTACATTACCAACTATATTTGTCTGATCAAGGTGCAAAGTAGTCCAACCTCTAAAGAGCTACATTTAACCTAACAAAGATGTCTACACATGATTTTGACACCCATAGCAGCCAACCATACCTGTATCGGTGCAATCTTTGGAGGAAGCATTAGGCCAGCATCATCTCCATGTACCATGATGATGCCTCCAACAAAACGAGTACTAACCGCCCATGATGTCTGCCAAATATATTCCCTTTGTCCATTTTCATCTGTGAACTGCACAAGCATACATTTTGAGCAGCTGCATCCTCGTTGAAAGGATTTAATCAATACTTTTAAAAAACAGTAACAGTTGGAAGAAGACCCCATAAAAGAAAATGGATAATATATCACATAAATGAATAAAAACAGAAGTGGGGAAAACAGAATCTTGATGCTGCAGCTACTAAGGTTTGCTTTAGTCTTTCAATAAGCATTCATGCTTTCTATAGCATGGTATTTAGTAAAAATGGTGAGTTATAGGATATGGCACAATCAATATGGCTTGGATTTATCATAAGTAGGGCATTTATCAGTAGCTTACTTGTTTAAGAATTTTTGTATAAAATCATAAGTTTCAATTTAAATTGGAAAAATATATAATTTTATGACTAATTTGGCTCAAGTTAGTGTTTTTTGTACAAGTGATAGTAGGACTAGCTGGATTTCCTATTTTAGGAAGGATTGTTGTGTAAGTGTGGACTGTAATTGCAATTTGCAACAATTTTTACTCTCCTAATCCTACCTCCTCTTATTTACAGAAAAACAGCCTCCTTAATCCTACATTAGCTGCAACCGGTGAAAAAAAAATCACATATTACTGAAACTTTGAGTTGACGGCGTAAATTTAACAGTAACAAGTAACAAATAAGAAGTTGTGGTTGTACACCATAACTCACAGACGAAAAAAAATATAATGAAGTATTTAAAGAGACCGAAATAGCTGGCAGAATCAAGCTCGCTACTTAAAGTTCAAGGAGCCACATATGATTCTAAAAGATAAACTGAAGGAAAAAAATACTCCACAGGAATGAAGTATTTTGTGTTCTGTAATAGCATCAGACCTGTGTTTCAAAGGCACGGGAAAAGTTTTGCCCAAGGTTGTGGCTGGTTCCTGCTTGCAATGCTTTTTTGTCACCCATCATTGCCTCAATCGTGTAGGTCTTACAAGCACCAGCAAATGTTTCCACTTTAGATTTTCGACCCGTAATAACAGGTATGGCAGCTTGTTCAAAAGCAAATCTGGTATAGATGTCAATCATTTGTTTAGCCTGCAATAGAGCAGAATATTTGTAATAAGTTTATGCTGTCATATAAACTTGTAAATACACTATAATCTTGACGAAGAGAATATGTGGACCTCATTTTCTGCCTCTTCTGGAGTTGCATGAGCAGTATGACCTTCTTGCCAAAGAAATTCAAGAGTTCTAACAAATGGTTTAGTGCGCATCTCCCATCTTGTGACATTTGCCCACTGAAGAATGTTCATTCAACAGGAAAAAACAGGTTAGATTGTCAAATCATAGAAAAAAGAAAGTGTTTGCTTACAAACAAAACCAGGACATCGTTTACCTGATTAATCAAGAGAGGAAGATCACGGTAGCTATGGATCCACTGAGTAAACATGTGATTCACAATGGTTTCACTTGTAGGTCGGACCTGCCACAGCCTCAAGAAATGGAAAAATCAAAGACAAAACCTTAGGTCACAGCTTTTCAACGAATACTGTAGATGACTAATTTTTTCAATTTAGCTTATATACTCAAACACCAGAAAATATGTGAACAAAAACAGTCATAAAAAAAGGTTGAAGAGCATGCATACCACGAGCTTCTCTTCAAGCTCCTTTCCACCCCCAATTGTCACTACTGCTAACTCCGGACTGAAACCCTCAACATGACTTGCTTCTTTCTCTATGAAGGAGTAAGGAATAAACTGCAGAACAGATTTGAGAGAAGGCATCAAACAAGTGATGGGTAATGAAATTTTATGTTATGGCGTTAATCATATACCACATTATCAAGATATCACTTTGCACAACTCTCATTTTCTTACACTACAAACAGTACAAAATATAGGCACAGGCTAGAAAGCACAAATACAAAAACATGACAAACATACAATGCAATACAATATGACCGCACTAACCCAAGTACAAGCAAAATTTAAAGGATTCAATAAAATAATAAAACATTGTATAAGATCAACAGAAACAGCATAATCTTAAGTAAAAAGGGAGAATTAATACTTAGAAGTAAGCATGAATCATTGTAGACATAGTAAAATGCTATACTTTATTTAACTACACACGTCTAAAAAATTAAACTAGGAATATCCGATCGGACACTATGGGCTGGTTTGGATTGACTTATTTGAGCTCATCTACTAGCATAAGCACTTGCAACACTGTTTGGGAGAACTTACGAAAACAGCTTAAGTTATGACGTGTTCACAAGCTGTTTTCAGCTTACTTCCCTAAATTCACTAGGATAGCTTATGAGTTATACAAACAATTGTTGACTATATTTTATCTTGTGTTATATAAGCTGCAAAATAAGTTGTTTATCCAAACAAGGCTATATAATTGATTTAATAACACTACTATAAAAAAAAATTAAAGTAAAACAGGTGCCTCCTATGCAAAGAAATTGCAGATATATATAATTAATTAAGTATGGTAATTAATCTTTACCTGTGGAAAATACATGTTACTATGTCCAGTTTCCTTGAACTTGACATTCAAATAATCCTACACAAACAAAACAAAATAAATCACAAAATGAAAATTGAAACAAAAAATAAAGACGAGTGAAGAGAAAAAGAATGAACCTGAATGGCTTCCCAAATGGCGTAACCATAGGGACGAATAACCATTGTACCGCGAACCGGACCATAATCTGCTAATTCAGCATTGGCTATGATATCGAGATACCAGGCATTGAAGTCTTGTGACCTAGGCGTGATGACTCGGTCGGGGACTCGATTCTTCGAGTTGTCAACTCGGTCTTTGGTCTCTGCTGCAGGGGTTTTGGCGGAGAAGGTGGCGGTGAAAGGTTGGTGGTGGCGGCGGCGGAGAATGATTGGGGAACGGTGAGAGATTGCGGTTGTTGAGGGGGAGGAGAAGAGGTGAGTGAATGAGGATAGCTTGAGTGACACCATTTGTGTGGTTTTTGGAGAAGAGAGTGGAAGAGGAAGTAGAGAGCGAGATGAGGTTTTGTTTTGACTAGCTTATTATTTTCTGTTCTTTTTTATTTATTTTAAATAAACGACATCTTTTTTTTTTCTTTCTTCCAAGTTCAATTAATAGTATTTCATTATGTTAAAGATTTAGATATTTCAATACTTCTTTTTTATTATATAATAATTTAATATATAACGATATGATTTATCAAACTAAGAAAATCAAGAGAGAATGAAGTATGATGATATGTTTAGATTTCTCAAAAATGATGTATTTTTACATGAACCAAAGTGTAGTATTTATACTACTAAATTTGTCACTATCACATATATGAAATTATTTGCTTTACTATTCTATGTTGATACTTAGATAGGTAATTGACTCTTGCTATTATAAGTTGACATTATGGATAGATATTTCAACATAAATAGTAAGATATGTTATTCTAGAAAAATTTAAGTTTTTATAATTTCTTATAACACATTACAATAATATCTTTAGTCCTCTTTAATTGAGTATCATTAGCATGCAACTCTATAGAATAATTTTTGCATTTTTAGAACTGAATTTGATTTTAAAGCATGTAGTTAAGTTGAAAGATTAAAAGATCATTTATCATCTCAATCAAGTATTTTTAGAGGATATATTTAACACAACAAAGTTAAAAGCATATTATAGGATTGATCAATTCATTATAATAAAGGGTAGAATAAAAATATGTACACAAACATAAAGTTTATGTCTTAAGGTGCAATTCACTTTGGAATGTAAATTGAGTGGTAATATCGATTCTTTCGCAAAGCAAGTAGTCTTAATTGACTCCGTCAAAAAAGTCTTAATTGATATAATATATCAAATATTAATTGACTAAGTTGCACATTTTAAACCAAATTTCCGTTTGGTTCGAGAGTTTTGGAGGGGAGGGGAGATTTTTAATTTGAAGTGTTTGGTTCAATTTTTAGAAGGGAAGGGGAGGGGAGCAAATCTTTTTAAAATTTGATTGCATTGCCATAATTATCCTTAAATTAATTTCAAATCTCAATATTAACCTTGTAACAACTTTTATTATTATTTATTATCATTAGGTTATCTTATTCTTATAACAATTATTATTATTATTTTGTTATATTTTTTTTAACAACTTTTATTATTATATTATCTATAACTCTTATTTATTACATCTAAAACCACTTCTACTACTACTTTGTTGATGTCAACGGCCTTATTATTATTATCATCTTATTTTAATTCAACTTATTATTGCTTGTTGATCTTTTTTTTTAATGTTAATTCACCAGTTCATGTCTTGTTGTGGAAAATATATGAGTCAGTTTGAGATAAAATAAGCAGCTTAAATGTGTGTTTGTCATTGGTTGGTCTTTGAAATTGTAAAATCAAGTAGTTTCTTTTATTTAATTAAGTTTAAGGGTAAAACAGTAAAATAATTTTAAAATCTCCTCCCCTCCCCTTGCAAACCAAACACGTTTTTAATTAAAATATCTGCCCTCCCCTCCCCTCCGTTAAAATCCCTCTCCTCCCCTCCCCTCCTAATTCTCGAACCAAACGGACCCTAAGCGCACCTTTTAATTAAAATGAGGGACGAACATACTGTTTTATAGATAAAGACAGGCAACAATCTTGAATCAAACATGTTTTGGGCTACCGTGTTCAAATTTAAACAGATGGGAAATTAAGAGAAAATTTTATAGTAATTGCAAAAATCATCTAAGAAAATAAATTCAGCAGAACACTAACATGTCATAAAAGGAACCGTACTATTCACCAAAAAAGGCAAGGTACTAAGTACTACAAACACAGTTCTAGATAAATTAGCACACTATAGGAAACACCAGGTCTCAATACCCGAGTAATGCATGAAAATCAATCAAAATTTGATAGGAAAAAAAATAGTAAAAAGATGGTTCTGTGAATTTAGCAACAAAGAGCCAGAAGACACAAGGTAGTTCATATATAACACCAAAACAACTTTTCTATGTCGATTTCAGTATATAACTTTCAGGCATTGTACAAGCTACATAGGATCAAAGCTTCTAATTGCACAGACAACTCTCTCCAAGTTTGTTTGGTAGGAAATTGGAGCAGATTCCAGCCAAGGGGACAAAAAAGAAAGTTAAGTGTTCAGACAATCTGTTCGTAGAAGGTTCAAATTTAGTTCTCCTGAAACTGATGACCACAGCGAGTGCATGTGTAGAAAGTAGTTTGCCCTTCATCCGCTGATCTCATCTGAAATTAGGAAGATACATAAACTTTGAGTACTAAACTAGCTTCAAATTAGATTGGCAAAGCTTCATTGTGAAGTCTCATAATACCTGTCTGGTATAAAAGGCAGCTTCACCATGACCACATTTTTCACATGTCTTGTTGACCTGTAAACAAACATAACATTAAAACATGTAAACATCTCCTTAAAGATCATGCCATGAAATACATATTGCAGGATGCATTACCTTAGACAACTGCACCTTCTGTTCTTCAATTAGATCGATTCCAAGTTCTCTTCTGATATCCTGCCAACCGCAAAGTACACAAGGATCATTTGCCAATAATCAATAATATGTGAATCTGTATGTGCTTAAAACCAAGACACAGATTTTTCTATATTGATATAAAAATCCTAACCTAGGTTGATATTTCAAAAAGCCAAATTATTCATTCATATTTCTAAAACAGTGATCTTTTCACCATATCCCACCACGACAAAGTAAATCAAGCTATCGTTTACTTGGCTGGGAGCTTAGATCATGGAAAAATGCACTATGATGTAAAGTGATGAAAGGTAAATATAACAGAGCTAATATGGAGGAGGATATAGTAATAGCAACAACAGCTGATTCTGCATTGTGGAAGACTATGGTGAGGGTGTGGCCAAACTTCGCTCAATATGAGTATCGTTCTGTTGGTAATGGAATGATTACAATGGCTTGGAATCATAGTTGGATTGCCGTGGATTATAAAATTGCTGATATAGATATACCACCAAATCTGCAGCAAGTTTCGTAGCAGCAGGATTGGTGGATGCAAGTGGAAATCGGAATGACCAAATGATTGATTGGTTGCCCAGTGAAATTCAAATCAAGATTAAATCCATTCTGCCTCCACACCAGGAGTTAGGGGCTGATATGAATTTATGTCCACGAGATGTGTTTGGCAATTTCACAGTTGCTAGTACTTGTTCTCTATTATGTGATCATGCTTCTATGGACAGAAATGACAATTGGAAAAGAATTTGGAGGCTGGGGGTACCCGAGAGAGTTAAGAGCTTTTTGTGGCTTGTCCTCCATGGGAGCTTAAAAACTAATGAGAGAAAGAACAAGATGCATTTGAGTACTCCATATTGTATCCATTGTAGAGAACAAATTGAAACAAAACAGCATGTGTTGATAGATTGTTCTCAAGCACTTGCCATTTGACTGAATGTGGTTCTTACAAGCATAAGGAGAATTTTTATTTTGACAGCATTCTCATTGACGGGGTGTATTTAAACGTGAATTGCACAGTTGAATGGGAAAGTAATTTGCAGTGGAGATAGTATTGGGCATTAGCTTGTCATCAACTTTGGAGTTGGAGAAATAAAGAGATACACAATGAAAAAATTTCAAGACCAATTAACACATGGAGAGAAGTGCTTAACAAATTGAAAGAGTATCATATGGCTCAAGGGATGAAGCTGTGATCAATGGCAGGCATGCACAACAGGTTCAGATCAGTTGGAAACCTCCTTTGACGGGTTGGGTAAAATTGAATAAGGATGGAGCCAGCATAGGCGAGCTTTGGAGAGTTCTGCTTGGGATGCAGATGGTGATTGATCAAAGGATTCAAGGCGGTGGAGTTGTGTATTGATTCCCAAGCAGTTATCATGAATATTAAGAAGAAAGTGTGTGTTAGTGCCAATGGTTGGAGACTTGTGCAGAAAATTCAGTAACTAATGGAGCATGAGTGGGAGATAACGATAAGTCATTCTTATCGGGAAGCGAACATGTGTGCGGATGGACTTGCTGATGTTGGAGGTTGTAGTAGCACAAATTTAATAGAGTATGATAATTGTCCTAAAGGGAGTTCCCACTCCTCTTTTAGTTTACCGGTAGTTTCCTTTTCATTATTTTTTCTGGGCTTAGGCCCTCTTGTATCCTAAAAAAAAAAAAAATACAGCTTATCATAGATCTGTGAATTATATGTACCTAAGTCATAGCGGAGGTGGACATAATCAATTTCATCTAAACACACTAGCATTGAACATGGATGATATATGATAAGAGTGGTATTGTGACTCTGTTCAAGAAGGGCTAGTCTCCAGAAAATAGAGAAGAAATCTAGAATTAGAAGAAAGAAGTTTGGAGCAATTTTTCTCTGCTATTTTCATTCATCACTCGTCAATATAGTGATGATCCTTTGCAAAGTGTGCAGTGGTTTCAATATACTCTCTATCCAAACACCTAGTCACTCAGCCGTAGGAAGTAGGAACTATAAGCCAGTGATAGAACATAGTGATATAATCATGGGATAGGGGATGGATATACATGTTCAAATTGGTCAATAAAAATAAGATCCGCAAAAACATACCTCAGCAGAAATTGTGTAACTTATTTCCTTTCCTTTAATATCTGAAGAAGACAAGGACATTCAGTTAGGACTTATAATGGGTTTTTTAAACTCAAAAAATATTAGTTCACTTGAGCACAATATGCACAACAGATTGTTTACTGCATATGCAAGGACAGTAACGGTCTAACAGACACACATTCTTACATCCAGAAGCACCATAGAAGCCTATTCTGACTGATGAATCATAAAATAGCTTACATATACAGTGTCTTCATTTGTAAAGCCTTACGCATGACATGAATGACATAAAGACATGAAGAACGTAAGGGAGAAACACAATACAGTTGTACCCCTACACCTAAGGAGTATGGAATACTAGCAAGTAGCAACAGTTAGATAAATATAAAATCACATTTGTACTTGCAGTGAGTACAATCTATGAAACTAGGGTTAATACTGTTTAGGTCATGCCTTGAGGATACTCTCAAGGTTAGTATTTATAGCCAGCTTTGGGCCTGCTTTCCCGATAATTCAGGCGCTGAGTCAGATTGGTTTAGTAGGTGTGTTTGACAAGTTTCCAGTAGCTTCTAGAAGGTTTCTAGGCAGTTCTGGCGATAGGGGCGCTTAGGGCCTCCTGGCCGGTACGAAGGGCGGATTGGCCCTTGCTAAGGGCGCCATGTCCTTTGCCTGGGTTTTCCTGGTCCAACATCTGATGTGTATCATTATCATTAACATAAAAACAACACACAGATGTCTTGTGAAAGCATAAGCATTAACCAGATGATACATTTTTTACAACTTAATAAGGGCACACATTTTGTTAAACAAAGTAAGTATTATTCTAAAGAGTCAAGAAGATTCCTCAATTAATAGATCAAATCAAGACAAATCAAATAAGACTACTTTATCTGTGTGCATTGCTTCAATACATGGTTTCAAATCAAATAATGTCCACAAAGACATCTAATGTTTATTTCCCCCTTAAAAAAAAAATCTAATATTTATTTCCATATATATGTGTTGTTACTTGTTATCCTTGGCATTGCGCCTATATTTGTAATTTTCCATATACACTATGTTGCTATTACTTGCTACTCTAGTATTGTGCTTATATATGTAATATTGTAAATAAGAGAGAGCAAGTTGTACATTACTGCATGACACCTTGCACTTTCGGTTTGGTCTTAACCCTCTGGTCCCTAGGGCAATTGGACTCCACTTTCGGTTTGGTCTTAACCTTCCGATCCCTAGAGGGGATTGGACTCGGGTAATCTGGAGTTAAGTCGGGAGGTAAGTAAAGTCTAGTCAAAGTTGTTTCAGTCATGATTCAAACTTGAGTTATCCGGAACAATCGTCCTTAACTAGAGCTCATTATTAACCACTTGAGTCAAATTCACCTTGCTCTTACAATATCAAAATACTATTTTGTTTCATTTTCATTAATTATTTCATCACCTAGAGACCACATTTTCTTTTCACATACGCTGTGTAGCACCAACTAGAAATTTTAATTCACTATTCATCAACCATTAAACCATGTAAGCTACAAAATTAACAAGATACATACATATAATTAACAATCAGAGTAAAACAAGAACACTAATAGACTACTTTGAAGAGAAAAATAAAAAGTTGTACCCTTTATGTTACACTTGGTTTTGCACAAGGGGCATACTGCGTGTTCAGTCGATGGAACCGTGAGCATTGTTCCACACAAGTGACAGAACAAAAAATCGCGACCACGTGAATACATTGGCACTGTTTTAGGGTTACCTTGCCGGAGAAGGGTTGCGTCGCCGGAGACGTGGTCCAGCACAGAGATGAAGTGTTGCCGCCACGGGAGAGAGAGTAGGAGGTTCGCGGCGGCAGTGCCGCTGGTCTTGGTGGCTGAGTTTCTTCTTCTCTTTTTCAGTTGTTGAGTTTTTTGGTTAGAAGAGGAGGTAAGGGCATGGGTGTACCGGTAAATAGTAACCGCGAAATGGTACTCAACATTAAGGGTCCGTTTGCTTGGAGAGTTTTCGAGGGGAGGGGCGGGGAGGGAAGGAGAGATTTTTAATTTGAAGTGTTTAGTTCAGTTGTTAGGGTCCGTTTGGTTCGAGAGTTTTGGAGGGGAGGGGAGGAGAGATTTTTAATTTGAAGTGTTTGGTTCAATTTTTAGAAGGGGAGGGGAGGGAAGAGGAGGGGAGCAAATCTTTTTAAAATTTAATTGCATTGTCATAATTATCCTTCAAATCTCAATATTAACCTTGTAACAACTTTTATTATTATTTATTATTATTAGGTTATCTTATTCTTATAACAATTATTATTATTATTTTGTTATTTTTTTTAACAACTTTTATTATTATATTATCTATAACTCTTATTTGTTACATCTAAAACCACTTCTACTACTACTTTGTTGATGTCTACGGCCTTATTATTATTATTATCTTATTTTAATTCAACTTATTATTACTTGTTGATCCTTTTTTTTTGAATGTTAATTCACCGGTTCATGTCTTGTTGTGGAAAATATATGAGCTAGTTTGAGATAAAATAAGCAGCTTAGATGTGTGTTTGTTATTGGTTGGTCTCTGAAATTGTAAAATCAAGTAGTTTCTTTTATTTAATTAAGTTTAAGGGTAAAACAATAAAATAATTTTAAAATCCCTCCCCTCCCCTTTCGAACCAAACACGTTTTTAATTAAAATATTTCCCCTCCCCTCCCCTCCCCTCCGTTAAAATTCCTCCCCTTCCCTCCCCTCCGTTAAAATCCCTCCCCTTCCCTCCCCTCCCCTCCTAATTCTCGAACCAAACGGACAGGGAAGGTGAAAGGAGCAAATCTTTTTAAAATTTGATTGCATTGCCATAATTATCCTTAAATTAATTTCAAATCTCAATATTAACCTTGTAACAACTTTTATTATTATTTATTATTATTAGGTTATCTTGTTTTTATAACAATTATTATTATTATTTTGTTATATTTTTTTAACAACTTTTATTATTATATTATCTATAACTCTTATTTGTTACATCTAAAACCACTTCTACTACTATTTTGTTGATGTCAACGGCCTTATTATTATTATTATCTTATTTTAATTCAACTTATTATTGCTTGTTGATCTTTTTTTTTAATGTTAATTCACCGGTTCATGTCTTGTTGTGGAAAATATATAAGTTAGTTTGAGATAAAATAGCAGCTTAGATGTGTGTTTGTCATTGGTTGGTCTATGAAATTGTAAAATCAAGTAGTTTCTTTTATTTAATTAAGTTTAAGGGTAAAACAGTAAAATAATTTTAAAATCCCTCACCTCCCCTTGCGAACCAAACACGTTTTTAATTAAAATATTTCCCCTCCCCTCCCCTCCCCTCCGTTAAAATTCCTCCCATTCCCTCCCCTCCCCTCCCCTCCTAATTCTCGAACCAAACGGACAGGGAAGGTGAAGGGAGCAAATCTTTTTAAAATTTGATTGCATTGCCATAATTATCCTTAAATTAATTTCAAATCTCAATATTAACCTTGTAACAACTTTTATTATTATTTATTATTATTAGGTTATCTTATTTTTATAACAATTATTATTATTATTTTGTTATATTTTTTTTTGTAACAACTTTTATTATTATATTATCTATAACTCTT
>Ga0228710_1006633_pt1 | contig 17463 bp, 9 predicted proteins | sample MedpolnodulmetaG_FD_177995 | JGI IMG/M metagenome (GOLD analysis project Ga0228710, IMG submission 177995) | Root nodule microbial communities from Medicago polymorpha collected in Santa Monica, California, United States - pink nodules | ecosystem: Host-associated > Plants > Roots > Nodule...
TTGAAAAAAAATTTTTTGAAAAAAAAATTCCCCCCCCCCCCCCCCCCCCCCCCCCTTCTTGTGGTTTTTCTCACCTTCAGACACCGCCACAGACGACGTTGGAGTAACAATTAACCCATTTCAGAACGACAAACAGAATAGCAAGCAATAGTGAATGCAACAACAACTACATCCAGATAGCAAGCCATAACCACATATCCAAAACAAAACAACGTCGGAGTTGACTATCTCAAATCGAAAAACCACATATCCAAATCATGTTGTGTTAGAATTTACTTAGAAATTAATTTTGTACAAAGTAACAAAAGGCCTGGATTAATGAAATTACCCCAACTCTCACCTAGCCAAAATCTCAAAATCCGACATCCTTACCCAATTTTCTTTCACCATTACCACTCACAAGTTAATGAACACACCAATGTCACTAGAAGAATTCATTGTGTTTAGCAGCATGCATTTGCGGCGGATTTGAGCCCCACACAAATTTGCTGCAGCAATATTGTTGGAACAAAGTGTGTTTAACATTACCCTTTGAGTTTTGATGATAACAAGGTATTAAAATATGTCAATTGGATATGCTAATATTTGTTCAAGCGTGCAGGACCATAGAAAAAAATTTAGTGTCTTTAATTCAAGTATAGGTTCTGGAAGAACAAATGAGAGCAATGGATTCTACAAAGAAGGAAGCTTGAAGCGTCTGAAGAAAAGAGGTTCTGAAGACAAGAGGTACTGAAGAAGCTGACGTCATCAGAAGCACTCTCCTCAGAAGGTGTTCGCCAGAAGCTGACATCATCAGAGGTTCTGAAGATCATCAGAAGCTAGAAGAATGGAAGCTTCAAAGGTTGTTCAAATGTTTTAATCACGCCTATCATTGCAGAATTATAGTAGCCTGATGCAACGACTAATTCAGAGGAATTTGTAAAGCATTGGATGCTTATTCTTTGGAGAACGTTGGGAAAAGGACAATAGTACAATGTATAACCACTATCTCCACTACTTTGTTTTATGTATGCAATAGTACAAGAACAACAGCTGTGACTACGCTGGTTATTCCTCTATACATGGAATGGATTTGAAATTGTTCTTTCATAGGACAGTAACCAAATCAGGCAACAGATCATTGGTGATTTGATCAAGCTTCAAATGACTCTTTTTGACGTGTTGGCAATCAAAAACTTCTCTTTCACACCTCTATATAAAGAAGTGAAGACATGAAGAATTGTAAGACTCACACAACAATTTTACAAGTGCCAAAACTCTGCTGAAATTGTTTCACATCAAAGTTCACTTAGAATTTCTTAACAACTTTTATATCTTAGAAATTCTAGAGTTTAAGAGTCTGTATCTGATTTGTATTGTGAACACCACTGGTTGTATATCAAGTGTTCAACCTCAAACAATTTTCTTTGTAATTCTGTTTGAATAGAAGTATCTTGAAGTTGTGCTTGAGCATAGGAAGTCTCTTGATTTTATTATTGAGCATAGGAAATCTCTTACAGTTGTGCTTGAGTAGTTTGAAGTCTCTTGCTAATTTTAGCAGTGAGCAGTTGTAATCAGATATATTACATTTTTAGTGAACTCTCCTTGGAAGTGAAAAGGGGACATGACTACTTCCGGTTTGTGGAAGGAACTTGTATGATTGCTTTGTGTCTTTCTTCTCTCTTTCTCTCTGTTTTTATCCGCTGCAATTAGATTCTGAACATCACTTCAGAAGCTGAACTCTATCAGATTCTGAATAGTGACTTCAGTTTAGGAGTAAACGAAGAAAAAGCAAACAAAATTCAACCCGCTTCTTGTGTTTTTTTCACCTTCAATTAGTATCTAGAGCCTTGGTCTGTTCTATTAACACTTAACAGTGTAACATAAAAAGATCTGAGAAAAACATGGCTTCTGCTGATAGCTCAAGCTCTGGTTAGAGCAATAATGCTATTCCATATGATTATGGTACCTCTGATAAGAAATCTGACTCTAGCAAAGCTCCAAAGTTTAATGGAGATCCAGAAGAGTTCTCTTGGTGGAAAACCAATATGTACAGTTACATCATGGGATTAGATGATGAGCTGTGAGACATTCTTGAGGAAGGTGTTGGTGACTTGGCTCTTGATGAAGAAGGAGCTTCTATTGATAGAAAGAAACACACTCCTGCTCAGAAGAAACTTTACAAGAAGCATCACAAGATGAGAGGAATCATGGTTGCATCTATACCTCGCATAGAGTACATGAAGATGAGTGACAAATCTACTACAAAGGCAGTAAGAAGGTTAGAGAGGCAAAGACTTTTATGCTTGTTCATCAGTATGAGTTGTTCAATATGAAGGATGATGAAAGTATTGATGAAATGTACTCAATATTTCAGACCCTAGTCTCTGGACTTCAAATACTGAAGAAAAGTTATGTTGCTTCTGATCGTGTGAGCAAGATACTGAGAAGCTTGCCTGCTAGATGGAGACCTAAGATTACTGAAGCTAAAGATTTAAACACTTTAAGTGTTGAAGATCTTGTGAGTTCTCTCAAGGTTCATGAAATGAGCCTAAATGAGCATGAGCCTTCAAAGAAGATTAAATCTATTGCTCTACCATCTAAAGGAAAGTCATCCAAAGCTCTCAAAGTTATTGAATTTGAAGAAGAGTCACCTGATGGAGATTCTGATGAAGATCCTACTAAGAAGATGGCTATGATTTCCAACAAGCTTGAATATCTAGCTAAGAAGAACAGGAAGTTTCTAAGTAGAAGAGGTGGTTACAAAAGCTCCAAGAAAGAAGATCAGAAGGGTTGCTTCAACTGTAAGAAGCCTGGACACTTCATTGCTGATTTCCTTGATCTTCAGAAGGAAAAATCAAAGAGTAAATCCAAGAAACCAAACTTCAACTCAAGCAAATTTAGGAAGCAGATTAAGAAGAGTTTAATGGCTACCTGGGAAGACTTGGATAGTGAATCTGGTTCTGATAAAGAAGAAGCTGATGATGAAGCAAATGTAGTTGTCGGGTTAGTAGTTACATTGACATCAGAAGCTGAACCTGAATCAGATTATGAAGATGAAAATGAGGTATATTCCAAAATTTCCAAAGAAGAACTTATTGAGTCTCTTAAAGAGCTTCTTACACACTTTGAACACAGAACCAATGAGTTAATAGATTTAAAAGAAAAATATGTTGTTTTGATGAAACAACAAGAATCAACTCTATTGGATCTGAAAGCATCTGGGGAAGAACTTAGAGGCTCTGACTTCATTTGTAACACTTATGAAGACATACTCAAGATTCTTTGTCAGAAGCTACAAGAAAAGTGTGATAAAAAGCCCATAACTAAACATGAAATTGCTCTTGAAGATTTTATTATGTCTAGCATTGACAGAAGCAAAGTAACTTCTATGATTTACGACATTTACAAGAACAATGGTAAAGGGATTGGATATTCAGAAGGGAAACCTAATGAAATCAGTCTTAAAGCATGTTGTGAATGCATTAAGGAATGGTTGAAAACCTTCTTTGTATCTGAAGGTGCTAAGTCTGAAATTGTTGCTCAGTCAGAACCTGAAGCTTCTAGTTCTAAGACTAAGAATATTTCAAAGTCAAAGAACTCTAAGCCTAAGGCAATGACAAACTCTGATTCTAAGACTTCAAAGATCAAGATTCTGAAGAGATCAGAACTTGTTCCTCAGAGTCTGTTGAACTCAGAGTCTGGAATCTTAAAGTCTAAGTTTCAGAAGAAGAAAACAGTTGCTGCTTCTTGGGAACCAAAACCAAAAGGTGTTAAACCTAAGGTATTGAGTGATCAGAAGCTATCAAGCTTACATCACAAGGTACGGGGAAAGAAGAGTAAAACTTCCAGTACTAACCTCAAAGGACCCATACAAACATGGTTACCTAAATCTGAAATTGTCAATGTTGAGATATGTCTAAGAGCAAAGGAAAAGCAAAGATCATGGTACCTAGACAGCGGTTGCTCAAGACATATTACAGGAGAAAAGTCTATGTTCATCACCCTTACAAGAGAAAAGTCTATGTTCATCAACCCTGTTAGAAAGATTAAGTGAGAAATCAACTTAATTGGTGGTTATAAATAGAGGAGAACATTAGAGAATTAGGGTTACATCAAAATAATTAAAAGGAAAGCAAAGGAAAAAGAAGAAAAATAGGGTTAAGAGGAAAGGAGGCATAGAGAGACGGTCAGGAAGAGATTCAACCGTAGGAATCACTATTTTTGCTATTGATTGAGGTAAGGGGGAGTTATATTCAACAATAAGAGTTTTATATTCATGTGGGTAGTGAGGAGTCCTTAATCCTTGATTTTTTTTAATTATATTTATGATGAATCCTTGTTATACTTTATCTATTTGTGTTGTTATAATTGTAAGATTGATTGTAGTTATGATCATTTGAAACTGATGTTGTTATAACTATAAGTTTAATTGTTGTTATGAATTATGTGATTTTGGTGTTGTTATGATAGAAACTATGGTGAATAGATAGTGATGAATAACTATATTGAGGAGTGTTGATGTGGTTATGATTATGAAGGAAAAATTAGGGTTATGAGACCAATGGTTAGATAATTTAGTTAGAGAATTAATCATGAGAGAAGATGTTGTGATTAGGTATAATTTGATGTTGTGATGTTTCTAGAAGATTTGGGTGTGTTTGGAGTCAAAATCGGAGACGGGAAAGAGTCCATGGCAAAAAATCGCAAAATCTACGATTTTTGTACAACCTGTGCACTACGCACAACCGTGCCTATAGGGAGGACGACTGTGCGTGTTCCCACTGCCTATTTTTAATTTTTGTGTGTTTTTGGGTGCACGGTCGTGCCCCCTAGGGAGTACGGTCGTTCACCCTTCCCAGCCTTAGAAAAACCAACATTTTTACCCCTTTTATGTTCTGAATTGAGTTTAGGTGTCTTCATGAAAGTTGTAGATATGAATGTTAGCTTTCAATTGTCTTTGGTTTCACTCCATTCGAACATCTACAACTTGAGATATAATCAAAATACTACACATGGGACATGCTGCGTTTTCATGAAATTTTCAGCATAATTCCTTTTGTGGACTCTAAAACCTCTTGAAAAAATAATGAGCCTAAGATAGAAGTAGATAGAAGAGTGTAGGACAAAAATGAACAATTAAACTGTTGAAGTGGTTTAAGATGGATGAAAATGCTAGGTGAAGAGATAAGGCGAACGTAATTGAAAATGAGAAGGTGTAAGTTAAAGTGAAAGTTAAAGTGAAGGTTAATGTTAGAAATAAATATAAGGAAAAACAACCATTTTGGTTCTTGAGTGTATGATTCTATGAACCTTTGCATTCTACTCTCTAAATGTATCAAATTGAAAACACATTCTAGTGTTTTTTTAAGGTAAATTTATAGACTGAATTGATCGATAAAAAAGATAAAGATATTCGATGACTAAATTAATTTTTTAAGAACAAATTTCACAACCAAAATAATTTATACAAGAGACACTTGCAGTTGTTTTTACAATTTTAATACATTTGTGGTTCAAGGAGACAATCAATACTTCCTGAAAAACTATTGTCAAAGAAATAATACAATAATGTTCTAAACCCATTTTTCCCGATGTGATTGAGTAACGAACCTATGTCATGTAAGTTGAAGATTTAATTATCACCTAAGTGAGTCTGGAATAATTAAAGCTCTAAAATTGTTCTGACATTGAAATCTAATTACTTTTTTTTTTAAATAGAGTATCCTTCGCAAGTGCAACTTTGTGATTCAATTATATTTTCTTTGACAAAAATAGAATGATATTCATTCATTCAAATTGATAAAATACATCAGATAGAATAACATGATCACCATCGCTCAGTGACGGATCCAAAAATGTTAATAAGTGGGGTCAAAGTTATATCAATATAATAATTAAACAACTTTTTATAAAAAATTATTTCTTTTGATTTCTTAACTAGTGCTCTTAGAGCACTCATTAGGTTCCTTTATAGTTTTGTAACTTTTTTGTAGTGTTATCAATGGACTATGTTAAGATAATAATATTATATTAGCGGGGTCAAACAACATAAATATCTAATTTTAAGTTAAAAATACAATAAACAAGTGGAGGCAAGTGGGGTCAGTTGGCCCCATTGCCCCCATGGTGAATCTGTGTCTGTCATCTTTAAAAACGTAAAGGGTGAATTTGTGAACAAACACACAACACCCAAGTTAATAGCATACAATGGAAAAATGCCTACAAATAATATGATAAAATGTAAATCATGAGAATACCCATGTTTCCAGATTCGCAACGTTGACGTCCAAATCATTGATTGAATGTGATTAACTAAAGCTGGTCTTTCAATTTGATTCAAATGAACACCGCAACAAAACATGAATCAAACGAACACCGCAACAAGATGCAAATCAAACAACGCCGCACAAGACGACGAACAACTCAACACCGCAATCATACGAAGAAATCACGAGAAAACACAAAAGAAAAAACTTGATATATGTAAAAACCACTTAATTAATTTAAAACAGAGGAAAAAAACGCAAATGAGTGATTCTAGGTCAAAAAGTAACTTAAAATCACTCCTTGATGAGTGAAAGAAAAAGAGAATTTAAAGAGAAGATGAAGTTTCACTCAAAAAAAAAAAAACTAGGGCCAACCTTTTTTTTATTATTTATTTAAATAAACTATTTTTTGTTTTATGAAACATTTTACACGCGTTGGTAAAAATGTGTGGTCAGATAGATGAAATGTCGCAGGTGTGTAATAATTTTTTCTTGCCAATTTTGGAATCTCATGAAATTGGTTTCATAAATTTTGTTGCCACTTTTGGAATCACATGCAATATTGACATTTCAATCACGTGTAAAAATACGTCGATGTAAGTGTTGATTTTGACCGGGCAATGACAAGTGGAGTGTAGGAATGATATTTTGTCTATGCAGCTAAGCTATTGGCATATGAAACTGTGTATTACTACTAACCAAAATATATATGACGTTCCCTCAAAAAAATATATATATATGACGTCCAAAATTGAGAAGTAACATTGTGTTCACCTTAAATAAAATGTATTTTTGTGTGTGCATGTTTTAAATGCTTGTGACTAAGCAAACTTGTTCTATATATAACGCCCACCCCAAACTCTAAATTTCACAATACTCTTCCAATCCTTCACAAAGCCAAAAACACAAAATGTTGCACCTATTTTCATTTCCTTGCTCTAACCATACTTCTACCAAGGGGTTACTTTCCCCATTACTCCTTAATACTAAGCCCTTTCCCCTCTCCAATAAATCTCCAACTTCTCTTATTCCCTGCAAGGCATTCAACTCATCTGCACTCCAGACAGTTCTCCCAGTGAGTAATGGTGCCTCTTTACCACTCCATAATATCAACGAGAGAGAAAGGTACATGTAATTTCTTGCTCACAAACCTTGTTTATGCTTCATTATTCATTAATTGTTATTTTTATTTTTTCCTCTTATGGTGAAGTTGAAAACTTTAAATTGTGGATTCTATTTTCACAATTGATTTATCATATATAACTTTGGCTTATTTCGATTTATAAATAAGTGAAGGGTTTTGCTAACTAGTGTCCTCAGAACATTGCTTAAGGATTCTACAAATAGAAATTTTGTCTTGGAATTATAAGATTTTACTTTTGATCATGAAAACTTCTTGTTTTGGAAGCTTAACCAATGCCCTTAGAGCACTGGTTAGCATTATCGATAAGTGAAATATGTGTTTCATTATTCCTTATATATACATACATGTGAGTTATGTTATTTTAACTTCTTTTATATAATCATTGTAATTAAAAGCTCAAGATACTTTGCTTCCCCGCAACTAAGAATGTGATTTGATCGATATGTTGCTTTAACAAAAACAAAAGAAAACTAAACGACTTTCTAAATATCAATCTATATTTGCTTTTTCTTAGTTTTGGCAACGGATACCAATCGAGTCACCGTGACCCAAAAGGGCACCGTGAGCTGAATAAAATTTAAAAGAAAATATTTGATACAAGAATTAAGAAAAAAAACAAACAAATAACATTTGATTGCAATTGTAAAGTGACATAAAATTGGATAATGTAAATTTTTTCATTCTTCGAATCATATATAACAATGTTCTTGTTGGAAGTTGACACTTCTTTGTGATATATGATCATATATACTCATTTGAATTTGTCATTTTACAGAATGAATGAGTTCTTTGAGGTGGAACTACATGTTCGCGATTATGAATTGGATCAATACGGTGTGGTCCACAACTCTGTCTATCCTTGTTATTGCCAACAAGGTGACAACTCATGAGCTATTTCTTGATGATGTTTTAAAAATCTTTGGTTTTGTATGTAATTTTTTTTAATGTCTTTGGTTTTGTATGTATATCTCTAGTAATTGATGTGTATAGATTTAAGGATGTTAGTTTTGAACTGTATACAAATCTAAATGAAAAATCGTTTTTTGCATAAATTGATAATTTTATGTAAATATCTTCATCAGGTCGTCATCAATTTTTGAAAAGCATTGGTATTAATTGTGATGATATCTTGGCTTCTAGTGGTGATGCATTTGCCATGTCAGAACTATCCCTCAAATTCATTGGTCCTCTAAGAGTAAGTCACGCCAAATTCCTTGGTCATTTTTGTTTATAATGCATGAAAAGTTACAATAGCCAATTCTTTCTTATAGCTCAACTAACATTTTATTTACTGAAATTTGTGATAGTTTTGTTTTTTTAAGAAGGAAAAAAAGACTTTTAAAAGGACTCATTATAATGGGGAAAATATAAAAGTTCATCTACGGATGATATATATTCATGAAATTCATAGTGAAATTAGTTTTTTGTTTTTTTTTTTTACATTTCATTATTTCTTAAAATGCAAGATGGTTGATCACTTCATTAGTCTCTTTTCGACTTGTCCCCAAGTGATTCTAACACAAATTTTCGAACTAATTTAATTATTTTTTTCTAAAAAAGCAAAATGAATTGAAAATATCAAATATTTACACAAAGATATTAAATAATTTGAAATTCTTTCTTTAGTACTTTATAAAATTTGAATCTCAAATTGATTGTTATAATTCTGTTAAATTAAGCAAACTAGTTAATTTATCTATGTTCACACTAGTACACATTAGTCCATATATATTTTGCATATTTTACAAATTGGTCGTTATATATTTTTTTCCTCTTAAAAAAAGTATTTATTCCAAACCTTTTGTCAAAAAAAGTATTTATTCCAAAATTATCCCATCGAAATAAACAATAAATTCCCTAAATTATTAAGGATAGCATAATTGAATTGTCTAAAATTATAATTTTGCTAGAATTTCCAAATACACTATAAATGGATATCACATATTGAATAATATATATCTATTTGCTAATGTTTCTTCTTGTTTTGAAAACTTGCAACCAGAATGGAGACAAATTTGTCGTTAAGGTTAGGATTTCTGGCTTTTCAGCTGCTCGAGTATACTTCGATCATTTCATTTATAAGCTACCAAACAAAGAGGTCTATTTCCAACACTTAATATTTACAATCTTTTTACCATCTTTGAAAACATTTGTTAATATTTGGTGTTTTGATGACAGCCTATCTTGGAAGCCAGGAGCACAACTCTGATGCTTAATAAAAACTATCGTCCCGTTAGAATTCCGGCAGATCTTAAGTCTAAAGTTCTTGAATATTTTTGTAGCAATGACTCTTAACGTATATATGAGATCTACATTTGATTACTAGATCATTGATAAAGTAAATTGTTTTGGTACTTTCCTTCCATACATAATTTGGGACGAATCCAGCAATAATTCCTCCTTTCGTTGTAGCTCCATCCGAATTGAGACGAAAAATATGCAATGGTAGCATTAGGAATCACCATTCCCTCACATGTTAATCATCTTGTTTGTTGGCAGCCTCCAATGCATAATTTGCTAAACAAAACATGAAACTCTCTCTGAAACTTCCAACGTCCACACCATGGACTAAATTTTATCAGTGGCTATTAAAGAAAAGCTACACAACAAAATTATAAGCACTCCAGATAAAGAAATTACCCCAACGCTCGCATAGCCAAAATCTCAAATTCTGACATCCTCATCCAGTCTCCTATAACCATTACCACTCACAAGTTCATGAACACACCAATGTCACTACAAGAATTCATTGTTTTTGCAGCATGCATTTGCAGCGGATCTGAGCCCCACGCAAATTTATGTTGCGGCAATATATGCATTTGCAACAGAATAAAGCCCACGCAAATACATTAATTTATGTTTAAAAAACAAAACAACATTTGCGGCGGAAAATTGGCATTTGCGGTGGAAAATAAATCGAAGCTAAACGTAGGCGGAACAAAATTTGAGTTTTAAATTTTGCGGCGGATTATGATCTTACGCAAACAACACCAACAAAAAATAAAAAAGGTCGTTTGTGGAGGAGCAGGACCCATGCAAATTCTAGGCGTCAGATTTGAATTTTGACTTTGCGACAAACAGCATCCGACGCTAATTGTTGGCTAGAAAAATATTTGATATTTATATTATACGACGGATTTTATCTGACACAAACAACAACAGTAAAAAAGAAGGTCATTTACGACGGATCAGAACCCAAACAAATCCTAGGCGCCAGATTTCAATTTTGACATTTGCGGCGGACCCTAGCCACCGCTAATGTACTAACGTTCAACTTTTCTTCTTCTTCTTCTTCTTATATATAAATATATAGGGGTTTGTTACAATATACCCAGTCATTTCCATGAACGTCTATTTTAGCAAGGTGCATGATGGTCGGATTAAGCAAGTGTACCAAATCGTTTACCAAGTAATGAAGTGTAAGTAGAGTATCGTATCCACATGGATTTTCATGAACGTCTATTTTTTTTTTTATAGATATTATATGGTTAGTTCATTCTTTTTGTTTGCTCTACTGGAAAATTTGGTGATAGATGAGATAACCGTAGTTAAGTTTTATGGTGTGAGACTTTATTCAATAATGCAGCTCAAATGTGTCACAAATTTGAAGTTTGACATTTCGATTCTAGTAGATGATGGTGTGGTTGCAAAATCAAATTTTGTGTCACATGCATGGGTGCCTCTGCCTATTTCTTATTATTGCTAAGTTTGGTGTATATTCGACTTCAGTTACAATACTCCTTGGTCTTTGTTAGGGATTAGAATAGGTCAGACCGGCCTACAGGGGCTTACGGCCTAGCCTACGCTAGGCCAGACCAGACTTTTTTCTTAAACAAAGAAGACCTAGACTTTTTTAGAAGTCTATTTAGCTTAAAAGGTCAGGCCATTCAAAAAGCCTTTTAGGTCTATTAGGCCGGCCTATTTAAGTAAATATGAATAATATTATTTATTATTGTATTATATTTTGTACTTTGAATTAAAAAAAAAAAATTGTTAGCTTTTTCCAGTAATTTAATCTTATTAGTATACATTAACTTTTTGCATATTTAAATGCATTATTATAAACTAGAATTGAAATATGATAGAATATATAGTCAAATTCCCTAAAAATTCATCTTGATTATCAAAAGAGAGTTTAATATAACTGATATATTAGTTTGCTAGTCTATTTATACTTTGATCGCGCATTACTTATTTAAAGATGTTCATACGAAATAGGTTTTTAAACAGGCTAACAAGCCGTATCAGGATTTTAGAAAATCGGGCTCAGACCTAAAAAGTAAGCATATGACAGGCCGCAGGCTAGGCTTAGGCCTTCAAAAAATTTCGTAGGCCAGCCTCAGGCCTAACCTATTCCCATCCCTAGTCTTAGTCCCCCGAAATTGTGTTAAGTTTTTTCTTTTTTCGATAAAACCAAAATCGTAATAAATAGTACTGTTTTCTTTTAATTTGCACTTATGTGTCAGGCTAATATTTTATATGGAAAATAGTACAATTTTTTTTCTTCATGAGTTTGTCCTTTTATCATGTAATAGAAACCAATGTATGTGTAAAACCTTTTTCATTCACAGAAGTTTACGTGTAGACGTAGTGCACCCTATTCCCTCCTTTTAATGGCAAAGGTTATTGATTGCTGAACTTCGAAGATCATATATTAGATCGTTGATTTGCTCACTGGATTTCAATTCAGTGTTAGATTATGTTTATCTCCCAGACCAGTTATTAGCAAGTCTTTTATATATAAGCGGTGCAAATTGTAATATGTGCATATATATGTTCCACGGTATTCCTTTTCTTTTTTGTTGAGAGAAAATGTTAATTATGGTGATATATGAATTGATCAATTTTACTCGCGGAAAGACGGACATGTAAGTATATGTTGCTATTTTATTCTTGCGCTAATGTGTGTATATTATCAACGATATTTTATCGAAATTTGCTTGTAATTTATAAATAATATTTTATATAATTTATTTGATATATATTAAAATTAGGAAAAAATTTAGGTACAATTCCGTAGGTGTTTTTCATATGGTTCTTAACTAAATTCACCGTTATTTTCTTAAATCCATAATTCTCTCAAAGTTTGTTATCTCCAAAAAAAATTGTATTTTTAGTTAAGAACCATACGAAAAGCACCTGAGGAATTGTACCTAAGTTTTGTCCTTCAAATTATAACTATAGATAATTGTGACTATTAAACGTAACAAACTCAACAAACCATATTTAACTTTTCATATTGACAACAATAATATATAACAAATATAATAAAAAATTCTTATCTTTTTTAATAACACCAACAATATAACATTATTATATGAAAATATGTTAAAGGGTATAATTGGAATAAAAAAATAGGCATCCTAAAAAGCCTAAACATGTTATTTTCTTTAGGGTTAATAGTGTTTTACCCCCTATAATATAGGTCATTTCCGGTTTTTTCCCCTGTAAAATTTTCTTTTTGGATTACGTCTTGTAATTTGAAGTTTTTTGGTTTTGGACCTTCATGAATCTTGACTGTACAAAATCGATGATATGGCAGGTGGGAAACCGAAATTTTCTCAAATTAATAGGGGGAAAAATTTGCTCAAATTGCAGGGGGTAAACCGAAATTTCCTCAAATTATAGGGGGAAAATTTTTTCATGAAGGTCTAAAACCAAAAAATCTTAAAATTACAAGGATGGAATCCCAAAAAAATATTTTACAGGGGGTAAATCACTATTAACCCTTTTCTTTATACATAGTACATATGTTGGATATAATGAAAAGGTACAAGGCCGATAAACAATAATAAACAGAAACAAAATTGATCAATTCATATATCAGCTTCTTAGTTCTATGATTATAGTAGTAAGTTATGCATCTCGAAATTTCCCTTACTACTTTCCGTTTGTTTCTAATTTTTGTTGGATTGGTATATTCGACTTATAGTTCTTTTTAAAGAGTTGAGGGATAAGAGATTGCAATTTTTACCTGTTTGCAACATAGAAAGTTACCTATTTTGGTTGCAGAAAAGTAAGCAGGGGTTAGCATTCTTCGAATCCCCCTTATTCATTTGTTGGAATGAAATAACATTCATGTCGTGTTTATTATCTTACGTAGACTATCTAAGTGATGAGACCGTTGGGACGTTCTAACCTAATCGGTTCGTCAGGTTGCATCTGCTGATCGCACGGTGATCTTTTCGTGTGGGGTCTTACTCTCTCAGTCGATCTCGGTTTATCCCTTCAATGTTGAGTTTCACCTACTGGTCACACGGTGATCCTTACGTGTGGGGTCTTACTCCATCAAAGGTAATTGAAACACAAACTTAACTTGGCATTCCTAAATTTCCAAAGGCAATAAAGGTCAGTGTTCCTAAAGGGTTTTTCCATCTATGAATCTTAGCTATCCCATAACACACTCTCCCTCTTGGTAGTTCTACAAACGGGCAGCCCTATCAACGTCTACCTTACAAAGGGTCAAGAAGAATGGTTCTACTAAGTTAGGTTTAAATCATGCAATACTTGTTTCCTTAATTAGCAACTAGTTACATCCTAGGTTCAGCAAATTTTAGTCAATATTAGTAATGTCATCTCCTAAGTACTTACTACTACGGTCAACTCGCTTTCACTATCTTTCGTCTAGTTACTAACTAATTACTTCCTAGATAGACAAATATAAGTATCAAGATATAAGCATCAATATTAGGCCATGTCACAACCTAAATGACTAAACTAAGGTTGCACTAGAATACAAATAAATCTAACCTAATAAAACTAAATAGCGAACATAAAATAACTAGATAAACGACTCTAAATTAAATCATTATTCAACAAAATAAACAGAGGTTCATCTTAGAACCATAAACTAATAAGATTTAGCTACGCATGTTAACTAAAGACAAATTACTAAAAGATAAAAACATACCCTAGAAAAACAAGGAGAAGATAGAAAAACTCCTCCTAAAGCTCCTAGAATCGCCTTCCTCTTGAACTGCTCCAGTTTTGAACGAGAAATTATGAATGAGGAAGTGATCAGTCAATAATTAGTGTTTTTAAGTGGTTATTGGAGTTATTTTACGTAGATTTTATGTGTTTTTATTTACCTTCTAGAACTAGTTTACTACAATTGCTTGTTATTTAATTTCATGAACAAATATATGAAAGATTCAGTCTTGGAGCAAAAGAAAGGGGTTTTGGAGCATGATTTACGGATAAAAGGATCTTGAGCATGATTTGGATATATAAAGATCCTGCGCAAAAATATCAGGCAAAGCTCGTGCCTGTGGTGACACAGCCCGTGCCTCCAAGTTAACAAATATATGCACAAGTTAGAGAGGAGCGCACGGCCCATGCCTCCAGCCACGCGGCCGTGCACGATGATGTGCCACCTTTTTGCTGTTTTGCCAGACAAGCTGGCACGGCCCGTGCCTCTAGACACACGGTAGTGCCAAGGTCCCAGCTGTTTTCTTTTGTTGTTTTTTTAACCTAAAGCCCATGGGTTGCTTGTAGAACATTCTAGTGATTATATCTTAGGGCTTAAACTAGTTTAGGCTATAAAAGGAGCAGCTAGAAAGACTTGTATCTTATCTTTTGTTCTTGGGAATTATAAGTGACAATTGTTTCCATCAATAAAAGTACTTCTTTTTATTTCTTTATTATTCTTGTTATTTACTTTCATGTTCTTCTTCTTCTTCTCTATGTCTACAATGAACATGAGTGAGTAGACTTCTTTGTCTTGGGATTGTTGAACGAGTCTAATGACCTAATCCTATTCAAACCAAGCCTAGAACCCTAATTTTATGTAACCCTATTTTCTAATCTAATCTCATCATTCTTATAATCAATAACAAGTATTAAACGAAGGATCGAAAGATGAAGTTTAATAGTTGTTATTGATTCATCTCAAATACTAACCGAAGGATCGAAAGATGAAGGTTGGTATTGGACATGTGAGATTGGACAAGGTTTTCGAAACATGAGAATAGTCTAGAAAACCTTGAGACCTTTAAAGTTTCGTTCTTAAAGGGTTTTAATAGCAACCAACCATGAGAATAGACGTGATTGATATTGAAATACATTCATTGAGACCGAAAGGATGTATGAAAAGCCAAAGAGAAACTTGTCTTTAGAAAATAGAGCCAACATAAGATTTAGGTTTAGGGTTTGGAATGTGAAGATTTGTTATTATGATAAACCAATAATCGCAATGCGCTTTTTATTATTATTTTCAATCGATAAAAATCCCAACTTTTCAACCTAAATTCTTCATCTAATCATTATTTTAAAAGTGAATCAATTAAACAACTCCTTGTTGGAACGATACTCTTTATTACTACTTCGGTAAACCGTGCACTTGCGGATTTACTCCATCAGGAAGGCAGTATTTATAGGGAGAGTTTTCACCTGGGTTTGGGCTAAAAATGCGGGCTTTACCCACAAAAAAGTAGGAAAGACGTTTTTGCCCCGCAGTGCTCGGGGCGCTTACTTCATTTCCTAGACGCATGTAAGTGTGAAACTCACCATGCCCTATGCGCATGGAATGTGCCCTAGGCGCATGTGAGTGCGTTCCGACCCCTTTTTCTTCGTTTTTCCGTCGTTTTGGGTGTTTGTTTCCATATAAGTTGTGTTGGGACCTCGAAACAAAATTCATCCCTCTATAAAGTCTTTTAAGGCCTCTTGAATCTTGATTCTTGATCTTCCCATGGTCTTCACTAATCTTCGGATGTTATTGCTTTGCCGATTTGCATAATTTTTTCGCAAATTACATCAAAAACACCGTAAAATTGCTATGCTTCGGGAATAATAGAATTACATACTCAAATATAGAAAACATTACAAATGTCCCGATATCATAGGCAGTTGCTCTAATACTCATCCATTTTGCTGGTAAAACCTATTGAAAATGACTGGAAAACTTGCTAAGAATAATGTGTGATGACCTGTCATCAGTGCACCTTTTTCTTTAGACATAAATACCCATAGTTAGGCATTTTGAGAAAGAGAAAACGGAAGTGACAAAAGTGAAATTCAGTTTTAATCATTAATGTTTTTATTTTCCTCTCTCTCTCTCTCAATTTTTGTCCCTAATCACAAAATTCACAGTAGAAACAAAATTCATTGAAACCCAATTGAATCCATCACAAAAATTTCAAAACTTTAGATCCATTTTTTTGAATGAAACTCTCAAATAAAAAATAAGGGGAACAATAAGAAAGGAATACAAAATACAATTTTTGTGCTTATTTGAATATGATTTTCAGGAACCCACGCGGTTTTAAGGTGGTTCTAGGAAATATAATCAATTTCAACTGGACTTCATTTTTCGTCCTTGAAAGTTCTGTGTTGTTGTTGATTTTGGTTACAATGACAGTTTTAGGTTATTATTGGGAGAGCGTTATCCATGGTTGTAAGTGTTGCGATGATGATTGTTGTTGAATAATGAATAATGAGATCAAGAAACTACTTAATTTTACCAAATTCTTTGCAGCTAAACAAAGGTATGTGCCTCTAACAAAGAGGCTATGAATCAAGATTGAGAGCATAAGGTTCTTCTCCATCTTCATTTTTCTATGCTTGATTCTTTATTATCTAAGGATTAAGAGTGAGAGAATGGGAAAAAGGGATGAAGAACAAAAGGGAACCGAAAGAGAGAGAATGAAAGAGAGACAAAAAAACATTAATGATTAAAACTGAATTACACCTTTGTCCCTTCCTTTTCTATTTCTCAAAAAGCAAACATATGGGTATTTATGTCTAAAGGAAAAGGTGCATCTTGCTAAAATATACCTTCATAAAAAGGGCGGGTCTATTGAAGGTGAATAGTCATTGGTCAACGGTTATGAAAGGTGGCACTTTTGATGTGTTAACAGGGACAGAGGCGTTACAATTGTAAGGGAATTTAAAAATTATGTCCGTTGTGAGAACATCTCTCCTACATAAGTAGGGCGTGAATAGTATTATTTGGGTCTTATTGGATTAGCATTGTTTTGGACTATGGACTGTCGAGCAGGGCCTTTTGGACAATCCATAGTAGTTGTTAGTCGATATTACGATTAAAAAAAGAAACTAGGGGGGGGGGGGGGGATG
>Ga0228710_1006634_pt1 | contig 17463 bp, 3 predicted proteins | sample MedpolnodulmetaG_FD_177995 | JGI IMG/M metagenome (GOLD analysis project Ga0228710, IMG submission 177995) | Root nodule microbial communities from Medicago polymorpha collected in Santa Monica, California, United States - pink nodules | ecosystem: Host-associated > Plants > Roots > Nodule...
TTTGAGTTATGATGAAAACACTCCAAGTAGGTCTTGGAGAAATTTTAAGTAAACTTAGCATGACTATTTCCAAGTCAACCCAAAACTTATGGTTTGTTTCCAAACTTCAAAACTAGAAGTATTAGGATTTCAATTAAGAGGTTTAAGAGTATTTAACCTATGTCTTGTTGAATCTAACTTGGTTTTGTTTTGAAAATGATTTGGTTTTGCAATATAGAAGAAATGATATGAACTGAGATTCCTTACTTAATCACGATCTTCTGGCGGAATCAAACTGTTGATTATATCTTCAGTTGATCTCAGCAAGGTTACCCGCATATCGATCCATTGAAACATGTCGTGCTCCCAAAACATGCTCTTCACGTTTTTGTCGTTCGTTAATTCCACCCAAGTGAACAATATTCTCCCCTCGTCGAGCGTTGGACGTTTATACCGAACGTATTTCACCCTCCTTGTGTCTCTGGGGTTGACTCCTTGGTTGAATTCATTAAGTTGATCCTTGAGACCTCTTAACGTTACACCAAGGCACGAACCTTCAACCTCTGAGGTTCTCCACCGTTGAATTGTGCATGAACGTCGATCCACCCCGTCATTGCTTCAAATCTATACAGTAAGAAATTAAAAACAATCAATGAGAAACTCATTCAAACATTTCATCAAACACTTGGAGTGCAAATTATACATAAACCCTAAAACTCAAAATTACAACATTAACATGCAAACATCTAACCACAATTAAGCAACATAAGTCATTTACATGTAACATTGTATCATTTCTTGCAAGCAAGATCAAAATTTAAACAAACCCTAAATCTAAAAAAAAAACTACAACATACACATGCAAACATCTAAACATTTAAGCAACACAAGTCATTTTCATGTACACATTGTATGATTTCTTGCCAAAAAAAACCAAAATTTAAACAATCCCTAAATCTAAAAAATTTATAATTTAAGAGAAAAAATTTAACATATAAACATAAAAGGTTAATGGTGTTTGATTATGAAGACTTACTTGTTATTGAAGTGTTGTTTGATTTGAACTTGAATGAATTTTGGGTTTGGGTGATTTGAGAGAGATTTTTTGAAATTTTAGATGAGAAATGAGGAAATGAGGTGTTTTGTCTTCTTTAAGACAGCACGTAGCGTGAGTTAACTAGCGTGGCGCAAGTTAACTCACGCAGCATTAGTTAAGTGGCGTAACGATTAACACTTGCGCTACTTAACTAACGCATGGGCATTTTGGGCATGGCTACAGGGTGCGAGTGTTTTGTGCTAGGAGAAGAGCAGAAATCTATATTTAAATGTTTTTATCGGAATTTTTAAAAATTAGTCATTTACCAGGCCAACCTAAATTGCGATGGGCTGGGCTTAAAGAAATCCTGAAATTGGAACCCAAGATCTCAAAATGCATGGGTTGCTTCTTTTTCCATCCTCCAACCTTCTCGTACACCTTGCTTAGATTATAAAAGCCGGAAAATTGAAAGTTTTGGAGGTTTTTTAACGTGATTTTGAAGTTTATTTAACGTGTTTTAGGGTTTAGGTGTGAAAGACTTGGAACTTTTCAATATTTCTCTCTTGAACAAAAGGAAGTGGCGGTGTCTTACCGATAAAAATGCATTGTGGTATGATTTGTTAAAATTCAAATATGGTTCGTTAGCTCGTAAAGTACTCAGCCGTGATGGTCCTATGATAAGAAGAAAGGACTCGAATTGGTGGAAAGACATTTTACTTGCAGGCACAACAAACATGACGAGCGAAGCATGGTTTCCAAACAACATTAAATGTAACTTGGGCAATGGATTGGAGATAGATTTTTGGAAGGACAAATGGTTAGGCAATGAACCATTCTGCAGTTTATTTCCACCACTTTATTCGTCTAGACCTGCAGAATTTTCAATGGTTGCGGACAATGGAATTTGGCAAAACACATCATGGACAGCAGCTGAAGGGAAAGGCATACCAAAAAACTCGCTTCTTGATTTGGCTAGCTACAGTTTGGAACATTTGGCTGTTGAGGAATGCAATAATTTTCAAAGGGGCTGTGGCTGATTTTAAACACCATTCAAACTTAGAATGTTTGAACCAACGATTGTCTACGTGTCTTTCTATTCTTTGAGTTCAATTTCTACTCATCAACAAAATTATGCATGTAAATAAATCTCAGAGATATATTTCATGAGCTAATTTAACAAAATAATCTATGTGGTTGGATGATCCCGTAAATATTTTTTATTTATGTGCATAGTAACAATAATAAGGAAAATGCTAATGAGTCACTTTAGGTTATTGTTTTTTTTTTTACAAAAATAAATGATATTCATTCATTCAAATTGATAGAATACATCGATACAATGCAAATTCGCTAAAAACAAAAAAGATGAATTTGCGAACAAACTCACAGCATCCATGTTAATAGCATAAAGCGGCAAGGTACAAAAGCCTACACATATGACTATATTCAAGCCTCCAGAATACCCATGTCTCCGATCTGCAACGTTGACGACACCAAAGTCATTGATTGGATCTGCACTGGATCTAAGTTGATCTGACAATCTAAATCGAACAAATACCTGAACAAAACAAGAAAGACAAACAACGCCGCACAAATACGACGAACAACACAACGTCGCACTAAGACGACGAAATCACGAAAGAAAAAACAAAATAGATGTGAAAATCACTTATTTCAATAAAAGAGAAAGAGAAAAACGAGTTAGAGGGATGATTTTGGGTCAAAAGTTGACGCTAAATCACCCCTCTTTGATGGATGAAGGAAAAGAGACTAGGGTTTTGGTGACGGCTCACAAGAGGGAAGGAGAAGAGAGAGTTTAGGGTATTGTTTAAGCATCCAAATAGTACTACTTCCGTCCATACTATTTATTTTTGAGAGAAAAAAAATTTTCTCTTTTTTTTTTTTTGGTACAAAAAATTGTCTCTTTTAATTAATTTTTTACACACATATCCCTATTTATTTTATATTTTGTTCTTCAATCAACATTAAATATACTGATCATCTCTCTTAAAGGATAAAATTGTAAAAACAATAGTAATTACAAACAAATTTATTACAACTTTCAATTTTCTTGATTCCCGACATTTTTCCAAAAATGCCTCATAATTAGAGATGGATGGAGTAAGTTACATTGAAAATTGTATAAATATGATTTTTATATGTATTTGACTTGTATTTTCGAGATAAATTCTTTTATCCGAACTTACAGGATCTTCTTTGATTTTCCCAAATCAGAAATTGTCCACATAATCCGTTTGCAAAAATTTAGTACTTACATAATTCAAATTTGTTTCTTATAAACTTTATGATGCAGTTTTGTTGGATGATATTCACTTATCATTGTCCTTATTATTTTCAACAAAAATCGAATCCAATGTTGTTTCTGTCCACGTTGGACTCAGATTCCAGTTTCGTGAAACATTTCTAGATTTAGAATACGATATTGATGTCTGATTGTCTCACTAGTTTTTTTGTTGTTGGTGGGGACTTGCTCTCATGTTTTGTGATGATGGCTCCAATCAACATGATGTGAGAATGCACGGAAATGAAAGCGATGCATGTGACATGTGAAGAATCAATTAGGTTGTGAAACTTTAACTTTTATGATATGAGCTACGTGTGAAATGTGAATCATGAATGTCTGAGTGCTAGGTTGGAAATAAGAGGAGTGAAAGTGGGGATAGCATATCAGAAATGTAGTTGTGTTAGGTCATTGTTGAATGATAGAGCATTGGAAAAATACATTTATCCTTGAGTTTTAGTAATATGGAGTTCGTGATCGGAAGATAAGTAAAGTATGATCAATTATTGTTTTAGTTTGTATTTAAGTCTAATTTTCCCAAACTACGAGTTTTAGTAATTTGGAGTTCAGAGTCAAAAGATAAATAAAGTATGACCAATCATGATTTCAGTTTATATTCAAGTCTGATTTTCCCAAACTACCTAAACTTAATTAAAATCCGGTAACCACTTGATTAGTTGCACCAAAACTTTTATCATTGGTCACTTCTATTTTTGATGGTTTTATTATGAAGTTTGTTGTTGTGTTGCTGTAGGGAGCTTTGCATGGGTTAGTCCTGAACAAGAGAAAAGAAATGCACTTAACTTTTTAACTTCTCAATGAATACTTTCATTTGTAGAACTCTATTTTAAGCTTAATCATTGTTTTCCTTAATGTAATGAGACTGGGGGTACTTCAATTGTCTGGTAGAATTGTTTCCGTTTGGAATCCTGACGGTTTTTTCTTGCCATTAAAAACACTTAAGTCACTTTCATAGCCTTGGTCCAATATCTCTTAGTGGAGAGATTCCTAAAATTGATTGTAACATCTATGGTGTACAGCTGAGTCAAAAAAAAATCTATGGTGTACAGCTCTTGGTTCCTTTTCTATTTAGTGAGTCTTTTCAAACGCTTTATAGGCTTATGGCCATTCCATTTTGTATATGAGATATTATACTCCTAATCATTTTTTGTATATTATAGCAAAGTTCCTAACTATAGAACAAATAATGCAACTTTGGTGTGCTATAAGTCAAATATACCAAACAGTTTCTTCATTGTGAAAATCTAATCTAACAAACATCTTATGCAGTAATATTTTACAAGCTGTAGAAAATAAACAAATGTTGATATAGTTTACATTGAAACCATTGTGACAGATGACTAACTTATAGAGTAATCAAGCAGTCTTTGACCCTGATTGACTCGTACCATTTTCCAACTGCATTTTTGATCTAGAATATTTTGTTGAAATCTTGCATCTGATTCGGAGCACGGCTTCTTTATCAATTCCTGCAACATTCTTGGTTTGCTATAATAAAAGAAGAATTGTAAGCATAGAGCAACTGGGAGCTTGTTCACAAAGACACAGTAACAAAATATTGTTTGACATTGGAATATGGGGTTAGGTACATTCAGCCAAAGCTAGAACAAATTATCTTCCTCATAGTTGAAAATAAACCTGAACAATTGAAGAAGGCAATGGATTGTATATACACTCTTTGCGAGAACAATATACCAGATACAAATCATTCAAAATCCTCACACAATCAAAAACAATAACAACAACTAATTACTCTTCCTATTGATGTAATTTTTGAAATCCTCTTGAACCTCTTGACTGGTAAAGCTCCAGCCTACTCTTGGATTCTTGCAACAATGCCTCAATAGCTTCATCATGAGCCATGTTAGGTTGCTTAGATGCCCATTCAAGAACTCCCAGAATCTCAGCTTTTGCTAGTTCTTCGCTGTCTGGCACGTGCAACGCAATATAGGATAACAGAACCAAGGCTGAATATTGAACTGGCGGCTCCCCAAGATACACAAGCTGAACCAAGGGTTTTACACCACCAAAGCTTATAATTGCCTTACAGTGATCAAGGTGAAGGTAGTTATCATTGGAAGCGAATTTCGCGAGTGAGTCTGCAGCCTCTTTTGATACTTCAGCCTCTCTTTCGTCAAGAAGTCGAACCAACGGGCCAATTATCCTTGTCTCAGTTGCCCTGAATGTCCTAGCCAAACTCCCAATAACCTTGATACATGGAATCAAAAGTCTCTTATCTTCTTTGTCGATAATATCAATCACTTGATCAACAACCGCTTTACAAGCAGGTGTGTTTGGCTTAAACGCCGATCTTCTCAATTCAGGATCTTTCTCAGCCACTGCAGTAATCTCTTTCAATGCCAAAGCAGAATTGTACTTCACTTCTTCAGGCCCTTTTTCAAGTAGAATAGCAAAACATAACAAAGCCCTTGATTCAGTTATGCTACGACAAATTGCCGAGTTACCCTTAGCTAAATACCTAAGAGCTTTCGCAGCCATTGCTTTCATGTCAGCCTTACTCTCAGCATCCTCAAGCTCCCTTCCCTTCACGTGAACTCCAGAATACGAATAGCCTTGCTTCGTGTTACCATTACCATTCCCATTTGGAATACTAGCCACCTGAACCGGAGGTTGAGAGTTTAAACTCACTTTACTCCCTTCATTGGTTTGTTGCTTGTTATTATTTGCAGCATGCATTGCCATAGTACTTGCCACAACTTTATGCATCTGATGTGCAGACTTATCACCTAAAGGATGCTGCATCTTAATTTTCACCTCATCTTCATTCTCTTTCTTCACATCATTTGAATCAGAATTATTATTATTATTATTACCACTAGCCAACACAACAGCATGAATTGAAGAAATAGCCTTATTACTAACAATTGCATATTTACTATGTTCCTGAACAGTTTCAAAAGCAATATGACTAACAAGCAACCTAACAATATTATGCTGAGCAAAAACATCTTGACATTTAGTATACTTAGAAACAAGTTCAGAAACAGCCCAAGCTACAACAGCTTGAACTTTCATAGGACCTTCTTTAAGAATTTTCGCGAAAACAGAACAAACACCAGCATGAATCATAACCTCAACACTCTCCGGATCACGACCCAATAGCCCAATTGCTTTCGCAGCATTCTCTTGCCCTTCTTTCTTACCTTCTTTCAAAAGTTTCAGCAAAGGCCCAACACCACCTTCTTCAATAATCAATTTCCCATTCCGATCATTATCACGAACAAGAGAAACCAAAGAAGCAGCCGCATCAGATCGATCATCAAAAGACCCATTATGCAAAATCGCAATCTGCTCCCAAATTAAACCCAAAATTGGTTCATTTGAAGCAATTGGTGGCAGCCCAAGACATTCATAGCTACCTTCTTCGGCCGGAGCGGAAACTCGAAGAAGCCATGAAACATCCCCGATTGAATTCTCAAGATGAGAAGACATTTTACGAAAAGCTGCAGAAGGAACTATGCTGAAAACACGTTTCATGAGACCGTTGACTTTGCATTTAAGGACTAAAGTAAGTGCCTTTTCAAGAACTTGTTCGGTGTCTCCGATGATACGACGTGTTGGTCGTTCGTATAAATCGGAGCTTGATCTTGCGGCTTGTCGGAGAAGAGAAGCGAGTTTTTCTGTTTTTGATTTGAGGTCTAGACATTCTTGTTTGAAAGATGAACTTCCTTCTTCTGCTGCTTTGCTTACTTGGTCTGCTAGTTGGATCGGTTTTGCTAACAATTGTTTCACTATGTCTGCCATTTTTTATGATGTTGTGTTTTGGATCTGAGATATGGTACTATGAAGTTGTTATTGTGTTGTGTTTTTGAGTTTAGATGGAAAAATTACGAGTGAGGTGGTTATATTACAAGATGACAGGGAAATTGGTTGTGTTGTACTATGTGAATTATTGAATGAATTGGTGTATGTATGGTTTTAGGTTTTGATGAGGGTGGAGTTGTGTGAGATTGTATTGTTGGTGAGGGCGTGAGTGATTGGTAAGAATGATATGTGGAAATTTTCAAGAGGAAAAGTTGTCAGAGTTGAGTCTCATGGTCATCGTGGACGGGATTTGCAAAGACCAAAATGCGGTTTAATTTTTAATTAATTAAATAATTAATCGGCAGGGAAAAGAAGGGATGGGATTAGTGTTTTTTTTTCTTGCTTAACATTCGGTCGTCTCACAATATTAATCGTTTTAGATTTGTGCACAATTATTAAGGAAACAATTAATTCATCTTTTACAATTCATTAACAACTTGACAAACAATTGATTTGGATGGATTATTGTTGCTTTAAATAAAGCAAGCATCGAAATGAAAAATACGATAACCATCTCCTTTCATTTTCTTTTTATGTTTTGGGATTCTTTGATAACTCTAGTGCACCCGTGTTTTTATTGATTATGGTCAATATTAATTATTGTTTTTGTTAAACGTTTTGTCTTTTGCATTCCAAGCCCTAATTCTTCAAATTGGATAATACTTTCTTCATTTTAAAATGCATGTTGCATTTTGTAATAGCACTATTCACATAACTTATTTTGATAATATTTTTTTAACTAATATGTAAATATAAATGTTAGTGTAAAAGATGATATTTGATTTGTTTCGATAAATATTTACAAAATATTAAATTTTTATAATTTTTTATTTTAGATAGTTAAATATATTAACAATCAAAGTTGTGCATTGACATGGATAAAATGTTTGACTACGACATATATTTTGAAACGGAGAGAGTATCATAATATGTGACGGTTTTCCTCCCTCTCAAAAATAAAGTGACAAAGTTTTCCTTCAAAAACAATAACATTGCTTACATTATCGAGGTTTAATTCAAATCAGAACCTCCCATTAAGTTAATTTTAAAATATGTTTTTAATTTTTACCAACTCATAAGTGATCTTAGGTTTTTTAATATATTTTTTTTAAAGACCAAAAGAGCAATAATATATGAACAAACCAACCACTTGAACACAAGGTTTTTAATTATTGTTTGAGTGTATTTAAATTTATAGGTATTTTTGCCTTATAAGCACAGTTATAATACTCACCTTTCTCACAAGTGTCGACTTTTTTACAAAAATAAAATTAAACGAATTTGTTAATAATCAAATTAAACAAAGTAATCAAATATTTCTCTTTTTCCTACATAATAGTTTTTTTCTGAAAGATTCCTACATAATAGTTGAAAAATTGATGTATATTTAGACTAAAGTTGATGCATTTACTAACACATTCGATACAAACGGATCATGTTAGCTGGTTCATTCAAATACTAGTTTAGGAAGAAAAAAAAGTTTTGCATTCAAAATAACATTTTAAGTATTTGATTACATTTATTAAAAGAAAAAAAAAGGTATTTCGTTATACAAAGATTTTTTCTCTTTTTTTTTCTTTAACCAATGTTCCGGTTAACATTTTCCTATACAAAATTATGCTGCATTTTTTTTCATAAAAAACAACTTTCATTATAAAAGGTACAAGATTCTTTTTTTTGAAAGATATAAAAGGTACAAGATGTACCAGCGTAACTACTACAATAATTTTGGCAGTATAAAACTAAATTCCAGCAAAAAACAAAAAACAACAGATGCAAAATTTGACAATGTTCTAAAAAAAAACAAAATAAATGATGTGAAATTTACGAAGCTTACTTTTTTTTTTTAACTGAGGGAAGGATTTACGAAGCCTACCTGTTCTGCTGATTTCTTGACAGCAATCATTACGGTATTTTCATTTTCACGAATCGTATATTCTGTCTTTGCCTCTTTGGCATTTGGAATTTGGAAAGCGTATTGAATATTGATACCCCATTGTATCGTGCAACCACACAACTCTCACCCCATCACAACAACTAATCTCTCAAGCAAATTTTTAAGAAAATTTTAAGAATATTCTTTTCCTTTACTCCCTTCGTTTCCAATTATAATTTTCAATTATAAGTAAATTTGATTTTTTAGGTGCATTCAATTAATAATATATGTTGTTCATATTATAAACCACATAAATCATTAATTGAATTAATCTAAAAATTAAATTTGCTTATAATTAACCACGGAGGAAGTACCGTATAACATATACACTATGAAACTTTTCTTTCTGAGCCAATATACACTCTATAAAGCTTAAAATCTAAACTATATAAAATAACTTTTTTAAAAAAGTTTTCACTCATGGAGATTATTGTTTTTTTCTTTAACCTATTTAAGTTGGTTTAGTGGTGTTGACTTGTGATCCTAGAGTGTGCTATCTAAAATTCGAGTCCTTCTAATGTCAATTTGAATGAAATAGTTTAATTTTAAAAAAATGTATTTTTTTTCTTCGTCAAACTGAAATAAAAATTTAATAAAATAAGAGTATCTTTCATAAAAACTAAACAAATACTCAGAGTTTTAGAAATATAGATGTTTTTTGACAAAACAAATATAGATGTTAATAATTTGTCTTTTTCTCTATTTAAAAAAAAAAGTTTTATTTTTCTTGTACTTTGAGTGAGGTCAATTCTAATACATATTGATCACCTAAATCGAATGCATCTATACATGAAGGTTTTACGGTCAATATTTAAGATTGTATTGTTGATCTTTCTACCTTCATTCGAGTCGATGTTATGAGGAGGAGTCTTTGAAAGTGTAGTTTTTGCTTTGTTTTTGTTTTTCCTTTGATAAAAAAAATATAGTTAGAGAAAATATTTTCTTAAAGTGAAAAAAAAAATGTTTTTCCTTTGATTTAATCATGTCGGGTGTCCAATCTCATCATCCTTATACTCATTTGATTAGTCAGATTGTCCAACTGCAACACCGAGATTGGATTGTTAATTTTCATCATACGCACCGTCAAGGCAACGAGTGTGCGGATTGACTTGCTAAGCATGGTGCTTCATTCCCTCAAAAAAAAAAGCATGGTGCTTCTTCTTTGGATGCTCTAAAGTCTTGAAATTTTTGCTCTCCTCAAGTGCATCATTCCCTTCTGGATGATGCTCTTGGAGTTGCTCGCTTGAGATTGTAGTTTGGTTTTGTTTTTATCATTTGTTCTTGATAAAAAAAATTATAATGGAGAGAAGACAATTAGGGACGATGCATTTCATAAGATAATTTTTTTTCTTCAAGAAGTTAAACTAACTCATTGAAATTGAGACCAAGGAGAAACGAACATGAACCTTTAGAAAAGCAAACTTTAAGGTCTAAAATCAATACCACCATACCAATCTAAATAGATTCATTTCAGAAGATAATGAAAATACTAATTTTTATATTTTCATTATTTTTGGAAAAGTAAAACAATTGTTCACTCATTTAATTTTTCTCCGACAAATAAAATTAGCACAAATTTTATGCGATAAATTTTTTTTACAAAGCAAATGAGACCTAGTATTTTGAGGTTTTATAAAATGTGGATCATATTAATAAGAAAATAAAAGTAAAATTTTAAAGATATTATTTATTTGTATTTTTTTAAGGGTTATTTACAGGCGGTGAGGGGTATAAAAATACCTATTTACAATTAATCACGCTTTGTTAAAAGAAAGAAAAATGCTTAATTATAGATTTAGCCCCCTGAGTATCACAATCTTGCAATTTTGACCCCCCTATAAAAGCAATAACAAATCAGTCTCCTAAGTTTACACCCTTTTGCATTTTTGGCCCCCTAGACCAATTTTGACTAGGCCAACACATATGTGGCACCCATATCACTTTATTTATTAGGCTTAGTTGCAGTTTTGATCCCCTAAATATCATAATCTAGCGATTTTAGCCCCTGAGAAAATAGAAAGTCACACGTGGCACCTCACTTTTTAAGTGATGTGGGCGCCACATATGTATTGATTTGGTCAAAATTGATCTGGAGGGCCAAAAGTGCAAAATGGGGTAAATTTAGATGACTGATTTATTATTGTTTTTTATAGGGGGCCAAAATTGCAAAATTGCGATACTTAGGGAACCATAACTGCAATTAAGAAAAAAAAACTAGTAGAACATTTTGTTTTATATGGGCCTAATCAAAGTAGTCTAAAATATTATAAGAGAAAAGTTATTTTTCCCACATTTGAAATTGCTAAAAAAAAACATACCCAATTATAGCTAACTACAATTTTTCTTTTACAGCGGTAGTTAACTATCGTTGGATACTTTTTAAAGCGCACCAATAATTTTTAAAGTCGGATTTAGTCGACTTAAAAAGTGATTGAACTATCAAACTATAGTTAACTACAATTGAGTACGTTTTTTTTAGTAATTTCAAATGTGGGAAAAGTAACTTTCTTTTAAGAGTTGTCCTTTAAAGAAAGCCCTAGTTGTTTTTTAACAACAAAAAAACTCAAGTTGTTTGTATTATTTTTTTTTGGTATCCAAGCTATTTGTATTTAAAATATAAGAATGAGTAATCAAGTGATTAATATTAAGTGGTTATTATTGTTAAAAAAAATTAAGTGGTTATTGAGCTACAATAAAAAATAAATAGTTTGGGAGAATTCGAATTCAAGTTTAGGATAGAATAATGGTTGGTCAAACTATAATTACTTCACTATAACTTCAAATTATCAAGGTCGTCTTTTCCTAAAAACACACACATAAAACAATAACAATGAACGCAATATTGGAGCTTCTTTCGCCACCTTTTATATATATATATATATAACATTACCCATATTCAAAAGTATTCTTCTAATTAAATATGTCTAAAAATATACTTTTGAAAGTATATTTTCATAAGTCTCTAGAAGTATAGTTCCAAACACAACATATGTAACATCTAAACTCCAATTTCAAGTACTTAGTAAAATAAACAAGTTTCAAGAGAGATCTACGATGGATTGAATTGAGTATTACAATTTTTCTTTGAATAAAAGGCTAAGGATGCCACATATACGTGTTCGTAAAACACTTAAAATAGAAGTCCTAAACTAATTTTGGAATCAAATACTTTACATGAAGGGCATTGGAAATTTCCACTCACCCGATATCACCTAAGCAGAGCTTTGGATCACCGACTGACAACTTGCAACAACCGCATTTTCATAAACGCGCACACACAAACAACGAACGGGTGCTCATTCAAAATTACGGAAGATAATACATAAGTACTAGAACATCATATATGCACACAGATTATGAATGTATATGGTAAGATGCATGAACACATAATTGACATTTAGAAAATTAGCATGGAAATGTATAATGTCGTTACAGGTATAATCCTAAGATGGTTGATACATATGCATAGACATAGATTACACATTTGGACAGTTAGCTTATTAGGCAACCAGAGGCATATAGACATCTAGGCATTCATCATGCCATGAGAGCTTCACTCAATCAGGTTCATAATCACGTTGTAGTCATCCAACACTTGGATCGCCACACCCTACCTATATGATGACAACAAAAGAGTGAAACATTCCTCGTGTCACTACTTTAATAGACGACCTAAGTTAATTAGAAGTTCGGTTATTGGGAAAAATAATCAGGTATAGAACTTAGCAATACTGCATTTAGAAAGAGTTAGCACGGATTCAAACCAATATTATGAATTCACAATCATAGACATATGCAGATCACAAACACTTAACATAAGGATGCATATGTATGAGTAATATCAACAACACAATGCAATATTGTCTTAGAGGAGTAAGGACTTTATATACAGTTCACATAGTTAAATATGTACATACACTCACACACAACACGAGTTCAAGATAGACATGTAATTGCATAGTTAGCTCGTTTTAGACTCATTTAGTCGTTCTTAGTTACGTATTTCATTTAATTACACTAAGTAAGGTTAGACATTTGACTTTGCCTCAGACAACGTAGGAAAATCAAGCATTTCTGTTCAAATTTTGAAACCCCACATATCAATCCCATCTCTCACAATTTATGTCATGTTTTCCATTGCACTTGATAATCTTTATCTCCCTCAAGATTCATGTTCTCGTATTGTTCTTGTTGGAAAATTTTTGAAACACTTTAAATTGTAAATTGTTGTTGTATTTATTGAACACTTAAAATTATTTCGGCAAAAAATCAAACACGAACACACAAAAATAATTTTGTCAGCTAACAAACTGGGTTGAGTTGCGGACTAATTCATTCTCTTTAAGAGTTATGCGGTTATGTCTTAATAGTGCAACAATCTTTCTTGTCTTGTCGTCCCCGGAATAAAACAACTCTCTAACTCTTGAGTATGAGCACTCACTGCACAAAGAGAATCACCAAACCAACTCCCACAAAATATATACCATTATTGCCCGGAATACATTTCTCAAAACATTTTTTTCTTCTGTTTGTAAACATGATCACCAAAAGAAAATCATCTCTCTACGTGATCTCTCATCCTTTTTATATAGCCAGAAATAAAGCACTAATTCATTGCAATATGGCCACTTGGTGCAATTTAGAGCCATTCATTTAGGAATTGATTAAGAAACAGGTTGCAAAATACACAAAAACACCATGGTAATATTTAACTTACCATTCAAAATCTTTAATGAAGATAATCAAAACTTCGAAGAACCGGTCAAAAACTATTATCAAAGAAAATTTTGCAATAAAAGACTTAATAAAAAATAGGTCAAATATCTCTCGCGGTCCTTTCTTTAAGTCATAAAATATTTGCATTATCTCCATCTTTTCAGCCAATTACTTCATTAAAAAGTGCTTATTGACCATTTAAATTAAGATGGTAGGTTCAAAAGTGCTTATGACATCAAACATGATTACTTATACACGTTTTTCTCTTCTTATTTTTGAATTCAATCCTAATTTTACAAATAATTTTTTGATCAACAATATTATAAATCAAGTAATCAATCAATTTTGTTTTGAATGAAAACCGAATAACACAACTATGAGCCATATTTTTTAGAGCGGTGAATTTGGACAAATCAACTTAACATTAAACATCCACACAAACACTTTTTGACTGAGTTTGGTGAAATTAGGATAGTGGTGCAAATATTTTATTACTTAAAGGACCAATCTGTAACAAAAAAACTTAAAGGACTAACTTGTTATAACCATCTAACTTAAAGGACCACAAATGATATTTGGCCTAAAAAATAAGTGAAACTACGGTTTTTATTTTATTATTACTATTTAATAAACTCACAACAATCAACCACTTGATTTTACTAAAACCATTTCATTGAGCATTTAGGTTATCAAACATAAGCTTGAGCATAAACAATAGTGTATGTAGACTTGAATTATTGCGTAGTGATGATGCTTTCGAATATACTAGAGTAACATGTAGTCTTGTACTCTATCTCAGACAAAATTATATACTCAACCTTTCAAAATGTACGTAGTTTCTAAGCTCATGCATTATAGCCGTGCACGTTATCCTAATATAGTGAACACTCTAGAAACTTTGCCAAAATTTTATAGGAAGCGCTCAAACCTCCATATTCACATAGGCGAATCTATCAAGAATACTCATGTAGTTGCATACTCCATTTTATACGGAGTATAGAACTCATTAAGAAGTTAATTCAACCTTTCCCCGCACTACATACTATCATGCTCCCAAAAAATATGGCCGAGACTTAAAAATCCCTTAGCATGATCCACATCTCTATATAAGTTGTTATTACCCTTTGAACATATTTCTTGGGATCTCTAGTCCATAGGTTGGGTTACCCTCATATGAGACAAATATTACTGGCATTAGTCTCATTTATTATGAGGTTCAAATCCTCTCTGGCTAATCATTTTGTCAAATGATCGGCTATTCTTTCTCTCTTACTAATCCTTTCGTCAAAAGATCAATCAAATTTCTTCAGACCTCGTATGATCATCTTAATTACTTTATAATAACCATGGTACTATAACAATCGATCAATATGGCTGGAAATTACATTTCATACTTAGGAAAATCCGAAAGATCATTACGTTCATGATCATTGTAATTTACAAATGGAGTACAATGGCATACTAATCAACATCACTATGACTTTCTAGTACAGTATTAAACTTTTGATAATAATCGTCATTGTAACTTTCTAGTATAATGCTAAACCTTTAGTAATATATTATTGGGTTTCATAGTGCCCATTACTAGTAAACCTTCTCGGTAACCCCCACACATGACATATATCACATCTAGTACAATTAGCGTCGTACCAAAAATAATGATGTTCGTATACCAAAATTGATTAACACTATAACTCGTGTTCTTCAACATCTTGACACTAGGATCATAAATATACATGTTTAGTTTCTAATAAAAAATCTCTTTCTAGTTTTGGTAATTTTAACTCCAAAAAATACTTCTCAAAGTCCTTCATGTCAATAAATTTTCAAAAGTCCATTTTTGACATTCTTACCAACAACAAAAAATAGGAACCAAAGATAATCAAGTTATTCACATGTGATAAAAAATATTTATAATAGTGCAAACTTTATACTCTAGTTTACATTTTTGCGCTTAACACTTCCGTTAAGTAATGTGAAGCAACAAGATTCTCAAATTTATTAAAATGCAACAAGTAAATGAGACATTTTTTAATCGACGTTTCTTTAAAAAAAATAAAAAAAATTAATCGACGTGAGATAAAATGATTTAACATAATCCACTTAGATTAATTTAGAAGTGTTGATTTGAGACTTTAGTTTATGTTTTGATTGATGGAAAATGATGGAATGGAATGGAATAGAATGAAGTGGTATTAAGTAAAATTCTGTTGTTTGGATTTATAAAAACTAAATGGAGTGGAATGGAACATGATGGAATCCATTCCATTACATTCTATCCTTTCTTCATATTTTCATTCCTCCCATGATGGAACATGATTGAACTCTACTCCATTTCTTCTCAATATGGTTCTTCACTTGTGTGCATATTCTTCTGGATTTATTTTTCTAGTTTTTCTTCGTGGGTGGTTTTGATAGATGATTCACCTTGATTTATTTTGCTATTTGTTCCTTGTGTGCATATGTGTGGTTCTCAGCTCTTTTTCGTGTCTGTCGTACATGCATGATTTACTATGATATTCACTAAAAATTTACATGAACACGGATACTTTGATTCAGGGCCGTTCCTACAAATCCGGAGGCTCGGCTCTGTAATTGAAAAGAGACCCGTAATAAAATAAAAACGTAATTTTTTTAAAAGAACAATGTTTTATTTGAATTTTTTAAAAGATAAATACAAGGTGCCGTATGTATGCGATACACCCAAAAATGAAAATCACTACTGTATACATGAGGAACCTCAAACCACCCTTCCAAAAAACCACCCACCTAACACCAAAAGCAAGATGACTCAATTCTAATAGGCCTAAAACAAGACAACAGAAGAGGAAAATGAAATTAAATCGGGGAAGAAGAAAAGGAAAGTCCGATGGAGTGATGACGATAGAACGCGTGGTATAAGAGAGAAAGAGAGTAAGGAATTTTTGTTTTTAGTGGGGTAGTACTTACTAACACTACTCAACTATAATTGTTTTTTGAGGCTCATACCTTGGAGAGACCCGATTCCATTGAACTCCTTGCACACCCAAAAGTCTAGTCCTGCTTTGATTGCTCCAATGCTATATATTATTAGAGAAATGATATTTGTACAACCATATTGGTACAACTTTCTCTCTCATACTCACATTATGTTTTTATTCTCTCTCTTCCTTTTTCTCTCTATTGTTTTTGACTAATGAGAAGAGAGAACAACAAAGTTGTCTCAAAGGTTGTACCAAAATGGTTGTCAAAATATCACTACTCATATTATTATATTTGACCTTTTTTTTTTGAAGGAACTCATATTATTATATTTGACCTTGTATATCCCACTTAAAATCATATTGAGAGAGAGGGGCCCGAACCTTTCAAAAATGATTTCATACTATAAGATACTCCCTCCGTCCCGTAATAGAGATGACCCATTTGAAAATGTGTAATTTTGACCTAACTTACTTTGACCATATTTTTCTACTAATATACAAAGATAAATAATATCATATAAGATGTCGTTAGATTTGTCTCGATAAGTATATTCAAAATATCAAATTTTCATAATTTTTTCTAATATATTATTTAAGCTCAAAATTATGCATTGACATGCGCAATAAAATCAACTGTGTCAAATATTAAGAGACAGAGGGAGTACTTTTTATTTCAAGTTAAATC
>Ga0228710_1006636_pt1 | contig 17459 bp, 10 predicted proteins | sample MedpolnodulmetaG_FD_177995 | JGI IMG/M metagenome (GOLD analysis project Ga0228710, IMG submission 177995) | Root nodule microbial communities from Medicago polymorpha collected in Santa Monica, California, United States - pink nodules | ecosystem: Host-associated > Plants > Roots > Nodule...
TCTTATAATAATTGTTAAAAAAAAAAAACTCGTATAATAATGTTTGATAACGATATTTACTCACAAGTTTTAAGTGCATTTTTTCTTTCTTTCACCAAGTCAATGTTTTTTGAGATGCAACTTTAATGCAATGAGATGTTTATATATAAATTATATCATGCAAGTTATAACATACAATACACAATTTGACATAAAAATTGGTTTGTAAGGTGAGTGATACATCTTACAATACAATACATCTTTTTATGGATAATTTAAATGAGAACTTTGGTTAATATACATATATGAAAATTTCTTTATTGTTAAAATGTATTTTCTAATGTCATTTTCTTAGCTATCATGGATTGCACTATGAAGCAAGCACAATATGATCCAATTTTCCAATGAACTTATCTTGAAAATGCTAATAGCATATGCCATATGATAATGATTGTATTAACTTATTATCCCAAAAAAAGAAAAACAACAATTTGACAATAAAAAAAATATGGGCAAAAAACAATTGGTGTTTGAAGCAGAGTACAGAAACGTGAACGTTTGAAGCATACACGTGGAAATGAAATCCATGGCTGACACGACAAGATGAAAATTCTGGCGCAGAATTTCGACACTTTCGGTTGGGTCCACCAAGCAATAATCAATTAATTTTTTATAATAATTAAATGAAAAAACAAAAAAGATTATTACGTTGTTGTTGTTGTTGTGTTCTTTTTTGCATTTGCATTGCGCCTCGTAGAAGCAGATAGACAAAAATCCATTGTTGGTTATACAAACAAACTCTTCATCTTCATCTTCATCTTCATCTTCATCACAGGTAATTTTCCAATTCTCAAAATTTTACCGAATTTTTCAATTCTTTAATTACAATTTTCCAATTCATGTCACATTCGTTATTTCATTCAATTCAGTTCATGTGCTTCTCTATCTATTTAACTTAATTTTAATGTTTGATTGTTGATGAAATTGTTCCATTTGGTAGTTAAGAAATATATGATAAGTTAGTTGTAAAATAATTTTATTGTTGTGCCCCAAATGTTAAAGACAATTAGAGATTTATTCAGTGTTTTCAATTGCAGATAGCAAAATTCAGTGAATTGTTCAAATTTTGCTACATTAAAGCGGCTATTTGATAACACTAGATTTATTTATGTGTTACGAACTTGTGATGTCTTACATCAAGAGCAAGTTTCAGTTATTCCTGAGTTTTATTATTTTTTATGTGTAGAATTAAGGCTAAAGTGTGTGCATGGTTCTGCAGTAAACGAATCCATTTAATTTTAAAAGTGTGTTGAAAGTGAACGAATCCTAGATTCAATTTAGAATTAATTCTACTAAAAACATCCAAGCATGTAAAAATTAATTTTACACCAACTAAAGTTTACATGTTTGAAATCGTTAACTTTTGATTAATATCAGTTTAACTGCAGGAAACTGAGTTGAAAAATTGTCAAAGTCTATCTGCATCAATACATCTCTATCTTTATAGAGTATATAGACCGCTGTGTTTAATTCTACCAAAGTCTACAATACTACTACTTGCTCATCAATTTTGATACAATAATGGCTCTTCCTGGTTCCCTGCAATTGTCTCATGGGCTGGGACTTTGCAGGAACCTCAACAGTAATAAAGACCGGGTACTAGAAATATCTTCTATGTTCTTTGTTCAGGGTTCGGTTTTGCACATTTCTCACTCTTTTTAACACTTTATGGTTCGCAGAGGGTAAAGGGGAGATGCAAGATGCAGTTATTCAATGCATGCCCTTCCTATCCAGTTTCGGTATGTTCTTAAAACATCGAGATATGTTCATGTTGCTTACTCTTAATTCAACGTGTAGTTGGTGTGCCAAAATCATTGTAAACTGTAGCCTGGCATTCAACTGTGCCCATTTATTTGAATTATAGATTTCGTGCTACTTTTTATTATTGCCAAATGTTCGTAACTTAGGAGTAATATGTTAGTTTCCAGGGTTCAAATCCTAGAATTCTTGGTACTGTTTGATTTTGCACGCAAATTCAATCGTTTGTTATTTCCTTGTTTTAGCTAATCTTTTGCCGGTGTAATTTGAAGTAACACACCCATCAGCAAAGGGTATTGTGTGTAGCTAATGGAATAATGGGTCTTGAGCCTACACGGCTACGGCCAACACTTGCACTAAACAGCCCAAGATTCATTAGCCCATCACAAGCATAAAATTTCATAGCGTATTTTTTTCTTCTTACTTCGATGAATGACCCATTTAGCATTCTTCCAGTATCTGTAACATTGTCAGGCAATAATGTTTTTGTGCTACTTATATGCCTGTATTTTGTATTTAATGATGATTGAATGTCTATAATGTATGTATACATTACTAAGATTAGATGAAAAAGTAATGCCTTTTCAAGATTAAAGAAATTACATGACTAGAAAGTAACTGTTGACAATCTTCCCTTGCAGTTTATTAAACATGACTACAGGGGCCTTCAACACCTCTGTCATATAAACAGGTCAACACATAGATTGTCTCGCAAATCACGCTCTTTTAAATGTCATTGTTTTATAGTGCCAGGCGAACGAATTGCACTTCCTTCTGTTAAGGTGGCTACTACAGTACTGACAAGGTGAATTTTGTGATTTTGCAGCCATCAAGCGCACAAATTTGAGTGCTCTATCTTTTAATTGGTATGCACTAACATACTTTTCTGCAGGTGCTGTAATGTGTTACAGAATAGTCCAGTCATTGTAAAGTTAATTCCCGCCGTTGGCATTATCATTTTTGCAGTATGGGGTGTTGGCCCATTAATGTTTCAGACAAGGAAACATTTTTTTCAGGTTATTTACCAATCGTTCACAATTCAGCTTTGTACTAACAGATTCAATGCTTTTGACACATAAGTCTAATATTATGCAATTGTATTCTGCAGAAGAGTGATAATAGTTGGAAAAAAAGTACCACTCATTACATAGTAACCTCATATCTTCGACCACTACTGTTGTGGACTGGAGCCGTACTTATTTGCAGGTTTCACTATTACAAAATAATAGCTTTATCGGATGATGAATGTGTTATATCTTATTTTGATTAACTTATTCTCCACGTACTAAATTGTTTTGCTAATTGCAGAGCATTTGAGCCAGTAATTCTACCTTCAGAAACTAGCCAGGCTGTTAAGGAACGGCTTTTGAATTTTGTTAAATCGTTGTCGACTGTAGTGGCTTTTGCCTATTGTTTATCAAGGTATGCATGTTTCCTTACCTTCAGGATATCTGTTCAAATTGATGAATTGTTTGGTCTCTTAGTTGTGCGCCTAGGTAATTAAGCTATTTCGGGATTTTCATCCCCCTTTCATGAGAAGCCTTATCCAATTGTCTATTATTTTTACAAATTGTCGCACCCTTTTTTTTTGTCTTACTGCTTTGTTTTTGTTTTGCTCTATTGAACAATACGACTGAATGTTTCCAAGATACATCATTATTGTAGCATGCTTGAGGACTTTCCCCAAATCTTTGGATCCAATTTGCAGTGCCTATTCTGTTTTGCTTCCATAAACTAATTGTTGTGTGCTATTCTTATGCAGTGTAATTCAACAAGCTCAGAAAATTGTAACAGAGAATGTAGATGCAAGCGAGACAAGAAATGTTGGTACCTTTTCTATATGTTAAGGCAACTGATGTTATAGTCTAATATGAGTTATATATATAAAGGGGGCCTATCAAGTGAGAAGAGTAGTTAAAATGAGAGATGAATAGCCATTAGATCAAATTAATGGTTAGAATTAAATTCTGTTTTAAAATGTGTTGCCCCCTTCTAATCTCTCTCCACACGCCTACGCTTCTTCAGTTTCTGCTTCTTCTCTTCCTGCAGATCACCGCCCAATATTCACTATCGTCAGTAAGCAAGGGAACCCATTAAGATTTCTTCTAATCTCCCAGTCCTTTCTCCATTTGACTTAATTAAGATTGTGACTGAGAATTACTATCAGTTTAAAAAGTTGGGTCTAAATCATTTCCCCCAAATTATGTTGAAAAATGGATTCTTTATGTTCCCTTTTTTTCCTTGTGTCCATTAATCGTACATATAATCTGATCCTACCCCACTGCGGTGGCTTGATCGTGTTGAATCACACATTTGTTGTTGACTCCCTTTGTTGCAAATAATGAACACAATTCCCCCAAATGAAAAGGTAACAACTTTGGGGGAATAAACATGGCTGATATCGTTCACAATCAAATATCCAAAAAAAATTAGCAATCAAGTCATATGATCTTGGTTGGGTTGGATCTGTGACGCTTTTAAAAAATATTGAAGGGAAGAGAATACAAGGAAAAAAAATCATAGGCGGCGAGAGAGAGATCAGAAGGGGGCAGCACACTTTAAAACTGAATTTAATCCTAACCATTAATTTGATCTAATGGCTTTTATGTACTCCTCTCATCTCTCAATTTAACTACTATTCTTACTTGATCAATCCCATATATTAATGGATATTGTTTAGCTAGTAATAAAAGTTGTGCAATTTAGTTGGTTACCCATCTATATACTTCGCCCGGTGTTGATTTTAAGTAAAAAAAATCATATTTGGTGATAAAAAGTAGAAGTAAATCTCAAGTAGTTTCACCATGTTCAATGACATCATTCCTGAAATTACATGCATATAATGTATATTTTGTTTTTCAATGTCCTTTTTTTCTATGGAACAAGTTCTCATGGAGGGTAGCTTAGAAAATACTATTACTTTTTTTATTACATTATTAAGAAATATAATTGCAGTTAACTAAGAATCTTAATTAGGGTGACTTTAGGTATTTGTATTTTGGCTTATAATTGAGATCGGATGAAGTAATGGTGTATTTGTTTAGGTTTCTAGATTTACCATTTATTTCTATTAATTTGTATTACAGATAGTGACTATTAGCAATTCACTAGATTAATTTTAATTTACCGAAAGAAAAGCATGTAGAACTGGAAACACTTAAATATAATATATGACAGCTCCCAGGTATAGGAGCTAAAATAATTCATTTTGGCTGCGTATGTATTTAGATGAGATACATTATAGAAGACTAGTGGCTTTGCAACTACTATGTACTGAAGATAACAATTGTAGAAACCTGGATTTCAGTTAACTGCTTGTTTATTAGTTGTGGTTCAATTTCATACGTATAATGAATTATCTGTTTTTGTCAGATGGGATTCCAATTTGCAGGCAAAGCTGTTTATTCTGCAGTATGGATTGCTGCTTTTTCATTGTTTATGGAATTGCTGGGCTTTTCTACCCAGAAATGGGTCACAGCAGGAGGTTTTGGGACAGTTTTGTTGACTCTTGCTGGTCGTGAGGTTTGAGATTTATCTTTGCTTATAATCATCCCAATTCTTTTGTACTTTACTATTCTGGTGGTAGCTACCTATGATACTGTGGAACTTATTAACACTAAATATTATATGTTTAGATATTTACAAACTTCCTTTCTAGCGCGATGATTCACGCAACTCGGCCTTTTGTGGTAAATGAATGGATTCAAACGAAGATTGAAGGATATGAGGTGTCTGGAACTGTTGAGGTGAGTTAAATTGCACCTGTTAACTATTGAATGTGGGAATTATATATTAAACATGTATCATGTTTTGTTTAAATAATAATTTAGCAGAAAGAAATTATACAATACGGTGTGGTGATTTTGAGATCTCTCAACAAGGCATATATGTTTTTTCCTGCTATGCAGCATGTTGGCTGGTGGTCACCAACAATCATACGAGGCGAAGATCGTGAAGCTGTACACATTCCAAACCACAAATTTACAGTGAATGTTGTGCGGAACCTCACTCAAAAAACACATTGGAGAATCAAAACCCACCTAGCCATTAGTCATTTGGATGTAAATAAGATTAATGTGAGAAATTATTTTGTTGTTTATATTGAAATTACTTTTCACCAATATTGTTTCATGATATTTTTTCCAATGACAAATGGTTTAATGCTTCTGCAGAACATTGTTGCTGACATGCGGAAAGTATTAGCCAAAAATCCTCAAGTTGAGCAGCAGAGATTGCACAGGAGAGTGTTTTTAGACAACATAAACCCTGAAAATCAGGCGCTTATGGTATGTATGAACTTACAGTATCTTGCAATCAATGATTCCGTGCTAAATTACAGTGTTCTTAAATAAGAATAATTCTTTATTCCTCTTTATAGAAGTTGTTAGCCACAAACATGGTTGCACCATAAAAAATATAGAGGAAAAATTCCTTCTGTTTGTTTAGATTGAGGTAGCTATCAGTACCAGGACAGAATCACGTCTATATTTTAATCTGCAGCCGACCTTCGACAAGCGCTTTCGTTGATTATGCTTTAAATAACATATCCTAGATAGAATCACGTGTAATGCTTTATACTTAGCATATGTGACAATAACATATCCTAAATAACATTTTAACGTGTAATGTTTTACTGCGTACAATACACCAAATGGAGGGATCCCTTTCTGGACCCTACTTATGTGGGAGCTTTGATGCACCGGGCTGCCCTGAGGTTACATTGTAAATGCCATGGTCAAATAGTTAGGGTACTTTTATTAATACTGTATTCACTTCCAAAATAGGGTAGATTCAACATTTTCACATCGAAAACTTAAAAAGATTAATAAGTACTTGAACCAAATAAATTGATGATCTGTACAATTTAGTGTCTAAAGCCTTATAAAAATAAAGAAGTAATAGTGCACATTTGAACACTACAGCACATCATATTCGTACAACAGAGGAGCTTGCATAAACTTAAGCCTGCCTTAATTACGTGTGAATCTACTTGTATAAGCTTAAACAGTTGCACTTGCCTCTGTATCTTTCCTTTTTTTGTTCTCCCAAATCAGATTTGTGTACCCACATTTCACTGGTAGGAACATTCGTTGGTCATGATCAAATCAAATTATTACCCATATGATCATCAATGTGCTATCTTATGATAGTTATGTATTTATATATAAAATATAATATATTCTTTTTTGATTTTCACAGATTCTGATTTCGTGTTTTGTCAAGACCTCACATTTTGAAGAATATTTGTGTGTTAAGGTAAGAATACTTCTTATTTATGTACAATATGCACTTTTTATGATACTTTCCTCACACAGTCATAACTCATAACTCAACTTGCGAATGTGAATCAAAGAGCTGTTGGAAACTATTGATAGACAGTAAATAATCGGATAAAACAAGTATTTCGCCTGCAAAGCTCTTGATTAGGCTTGAAAATTCCTACAAAATAGATTTGGTCATTTGATTTGAACTCATGAGTAATCAGGCGACAGGCCCTTCCACGTGTGACTCATTGAACCTTACAATCAACTTTCTAGTGTTGCAACTTGCATCTTGCTTACACTATTTTATCGTCTAGTAGTAATCAGTAGAAGATGGATATACCATGAGTGATGACTGCTTCATATTCGTAGCTTGGATTTGGCTCCTTTAAATGAGTTCTAGCCATTGATAGAAAAATCAACCCATAAAATTGCAGTCATTGCCGGTTCAAGATCGGGTGATTCCAACCCTAATTTGCATTTATTATATGTTCAATCTTGGGTGTTATTGATTTGCATTTGAACTTTAGGATTTTCATTTGACGGCTAGATGTAGAACTTCATTTCCTGTCCTATATCAGATGCTTGAAAGTTTACATCGTCTTAAATAATTAAAACCATAAAGAAGTAAAGAACCTCTCAAAAAAATAAAAACAAATAAAGAAGTAAGCAATGATGAATTATTCTTTAAATTGTGATGAATTATGATGATGTAGCTAAATTTTCCTAATTTTAGTTTACCAGTATTCTAGAAGCGTGTTCTTGTTTGTCTGACATGATACTTCAAATATGATCTTAGTTCTGGCAGCAGTTTATATTTGCTCAAGGATTAAGCTGATTTTCCATCTATTGGATTTTAACAACAGGAAACTTTACTATTGGATCTTCTTAGAGTTATCAGCCATCACCGGGCCCGGCTTGCAACACCAGTCCGTACCCTGCAGAAAATATATGCTGATGCCGACTTGGACAACATACCATACGCAGATTCCACATTTAATGGTGCTGGACCAGTTTCTAACCGTCCATTATTAGTGATTGATTCACCTTACAAGAACAATGCAGATGATAAAACGAAAAGTCGATCGGCACATGCAACTGTTGATCAAGATGACAAGACAACTGTGCGGACTAAACTCGATACCAAGACAGACGATAAGGTTAAACCAATCGGAGCAGCAGATGCTAAGGTTAGAGGAACTCAAGATGACTCTGAGGTGGATGCCAAAGTCATGGCATCTAACTCCGATGTGGGTGAAAACAAGCCACTGAAATCAAATTTAAACAAGGCAAACGTGGAGGTGCCGGAAATGTCATCTACTTCTAACTCCAAAGTAACTGGTTTGGAAGTAGATAATTCAACCATGAAGGACATCCATGTCAAACAATCAAAGGGTCAAACAGTTAAAAACACCAAGCCGAACGTCGACTCAGACAATCTTGTTTCCTCGTCAACAAACAGCACCGACAAAGCCAATGGAAATATGCCAACAAAACAGCAAGGAGAAAGGAAACCTGCTGCACCCAGGCCTGTTCTTGAAGAGAATATAGTTCTAGGTGTTGCATTGGATGGATCAAAGAGAACACTTCCTATCAATGATGAGATTGACACTGTGACAACTCAAGAGGCAAAGGAAATGGCTGCATCCCAGGGTGGAAATGGATCTCCAAAGGCTTCAGATGGGAATGTGAAGTAAGATTATAGATGCTACTAGAGGAATATTTAGTTATCAGTGAGTTTAACTAGGTAGTTGTTTGAAGGCTTAGTTTTCCAACTTTTGGAAGTACACTGCTGAATTTGAACACATTCTCATCACTGAGAAGCTGTATATACTATCACTTCATGTAATTCATATACCCCTCAAAGGTCTTGAGGTTTATTGTAATATTAATTCACTATTTTTGCTGCTTCAGCAATGCATACATGATTCTGTTATACAGCTAATTTACCATCATGGATTTTTCTTACTAGCCAAGATCAGAAATGAGAAAAAAGAATAAAATAAGTTTGGATCTTACTTATTTTTTAAATAACACGACACTGACATGTCTTGAATGTAAGGCCACTCGTCGTCATTTTCCATTATTTTTTTATTATATAACTTATATACGGACGTAGCACAAATATGACTTTTTTTTTTTTTATTATAGCGTGAGATTAAAATAATGAGAAGATTCACATAAGTACATTCAATATAAGAAAATGCAGATTTAAAGAACAATTACACCCCCGTTTCATATTATAAGTCACTTTGACAATTTTATACAAATTAAAAAAATGTGATTAGTATTATATGATAAAGAGATATTATGAGTTTCTTTACACAGTTACCCTTGTATGAAAAACTTAGGCAATCTCACACATTAAATTAAAAATGTAATTGGTATTATATGCAAAAAAGAAATTATGAATTTATTTTGGTATGAGAAAGATAAAAGAAAAGGAAAAAGATGAAGTAATAAATAGTAAAACGTAAAATAGAAAAAGAAAGATCGATGTTTTATGGATATATTGTAAGACACTTGTAATTCAACACAAAAAAAATTCTTCCAATTGAGTTCTCCTATATAGGATATAAACCAAAATGTAACATTTGCTAATGTACAAAAAAATTGATAGAAATACAGTTTAAACCCTTAACCCATTTGGTTGATTTGCAAAGACTGATCAATAAATTCTTTTTCTTGTATTGTTTATTCTACTGAGTTAGATTTATGTCCCAAGTCTATTGTTTTTCTTTATTCATAAATAAATTTATAGCTTATAAAAACAATCAATATAGCTAAGTAATAAAAGTACAAAGATATTGGGGTAGCATAATTTGGGGTCAACAAAGATATTGGGGTAGCATAATTTGGGGTCAATTGAATTAATTCTTGTAGGTACTAGGTACCATTTACCCCAAGAACGTTTCTATGGTAACATATCACTCTTGTGAAAACTACACTGTAACGTGATTCAAGCAAAAAAGCATAATAATATATGAATGATAAACAACAATATGGTGCCTGTTATTGCATTATAAATAATACTGCTCTTGCTAAGAATGCCATCATCTCATACATACATCTCCCACACAAGACAACTACTATACTACTATACTATTATCAAGCACTCTTACCAAGAACATCATAAACGTGAAAAAAAAAATACTTCGTGAATAGGATTAGTGATAATTATTTTATTAACCAGATGCAGATGTCAAATAATAAGACACTGAACTATATATTATAGAGCCTACTAATCTGTAACCAATCTATTAAGCTTGGCACATGCAATCAGGAACAGGGTATGTGTATATGGATTGTTTAGGCTTTCTAAGCCTGAGTTGACCTTGTCTATTTTCATGACCTTCAACCACTGCATGCTCAAACTCTGACCACTCCATGGTTTTGTTCAAGAACAGTTGACCCATCAATGCCATGTTTGGCCTTATAGTCTTCAAGTTCAAGTATGTCCTGTGTCCAACCTATCATCAACAAAGCATTGATTATCATTTATAAATTCAATTCCACTGTTTCAACAGCCTTCCAGTACATCATAAATATATCTTGTCTAGACAGTTCTAAACACACATCTCATAAATTAAGTGTCATTGTCATTTATATACACACTTTTTAAGAAAATTATTCTGTGTGCTAGTAATTTCTATGATAAAATGTGTTTCATTTACTAAATAAGAGTATATCAGTAAAAATAAAAAATAAAAAAATAATGTTACATTGGTATTTTAAAATGACAAATAATGTCTTCACCAAAAAAAAAATGACAAATAATGTGAGACAAATAATTCTCTGAATATGATACGGAGGGAGTAATTAATTGTTATATGACAAACTCATTAATGTCCCATGTTCACAGGAATTCTGTTTGTATGGCCAAATGGATCTCATAAGAATAATTGAATATGAACATGGCCTCAACATGGTTAAGTCAAGGTCCATTATCAGTATTCTAGACTAGTTACTAATATTGGTAATTCATATGAATTGGAGTCATGTATATGGTAAATCTAGGGGAGAACTCACCAATGCATTGTGCATATTTCCAGGGGAAGCAGAAATGAAGATGTCACTATGTATACTAATATAGTAGTCGAGTGCGGCTAATAGAGAAGCTTTTCCCTTTATCAGAGCACGCTCAAAAGGCAAAGTAAGGCTCTTTTTGTCTTCCATCAGAGGAAACAATTGCTTCAAAGTAGAAATCCTGGCTGCTCCACCATAGACCTGGAAAAGGGAAGATATTTTAGAAAAACATAATCATTTTAGAACAAGCACTAATAATTAAAATGAATGAGACTCTACTGTTTCAAACTAAAAAATAACATGGTTAAACCTTATGAGAGGCAAGATATAAACGAGTGCTATTGTCGAATCCCAAAGCAGCTAGCAACAATCCGACCTCCTCAGGAGTCATTGGGCAACGTCCCTGACTTCTCAACTCTTCATCAGTGAATTGGGAATTAAGAACCCTTCCCTGCCAAATCACCTGTCTATACTTTGCAAGAGCCAATTTTTCAGCTTTTCCCCCACCAAAATCACAGGCTGAATGAGCTGCCATATCCTGCCATAAAATATTATTACACAAACTTTCTCAATTTACAGACAAATGCATGTAACAATAGGGCAGGGAGTGTGTTGCTAGCACTCCTGTAACGTCAAGATAGTTATACCAACAAAAAAGAAAAATTAAGAAACAAACAGAGACAAAGTTTACAACATTGTATGTACAGAAGATGATGATGATAAATGAGAGAAAGATAAATACCTTATCAAATCGGAGGTGCAGAACAACAAATTTCCCTGCATTTTTATTATCATCTACATTTGTGACCTCTTGAAGGTAGTTGGAGTTCATTTCTTCAGACAAGCGTTGAGGATTGCGAAGGCGGCTGATGAGGGAATCTCCAAGTGCTCTGATATGGGGAACAAAGTCTAAAGCTTGAAAGTTGACTTTACAGCGCAGGTGTTGGATATCCATTGGCACGTTATCAAAACTCAGACGGTGAGAAAATGGAGAGATTGCAGCAACACCATAACTGCATCAAACAAAAACACCATGATATTAGGATTTCAAAATTCAAAGAGAATATACAGAGCTTGCAGCATCCCTGTAATATACACCTTAAAATCAGTCATATCTTCATTTAAAATCGATAGAAAGATTATTTAAAGAACAAAGTAATAATCTTCAAAACAATGTTCAGCGCAGGTTCTGTAATTGATAACGCTATATAAATGCTAAAGCAATTGCAATTGCAATTGCAATTATGAATGAAAATGTCTATAATCTTAGTCATTGAATCGACTAATGTTAAAGTTATTGGACCGAAACATTCAAGTCATGAATGCACTAGCATTTAGAAGTACAGATTCAGGTAACTACCAACCTTTGTAGGACAGGCAAAACATTTTCCAGATACCAGTTGGCTGTTGCATGTACAGGTGCAGCCTTGATTCTGGTATCTCGAATAGCCAATGAATAGTACTCCCTAGTGCTCCACGAGTACACTTCAGGAAGCTCTTTAACTATAGAAACATCATCCTTTAATACATCAATGAAATGATCCACGTCAAATATATCCTCGAATGAGCTGCAGAGAAACATAAGCAACATCGATCAGTACATTACATTGTGCACAATCCACGAAACAAAATAATACAATAAATTGTAATTCTAGTTTCTCACATTACCTTGAATCCTTCCACACAGGATTTAATTCAAGGTATGGGATCACAAGAGTTGCATTCAGTATCTTCGCAACAGCAACTGCATCACATATCTAAAAAAATAATTAAACACCGTGTAAAAATTATAAATCTTTCGCATACACGAAAGAAAAAGCTTGATCTAATTATAAGGCTTTAAAATACGTACCCCCATCCTTTGCTGGTTCAGACCTCCATCAAGAAATACCTGGATGTATCCTTCAGACTTCTCTGGTAATGCTGCTTCAATTCAAGTTCCAGTCACAAAATGATTAGATAAAGAAATATACATAACCAAACATCATGTGTTCTCAAAGATAAAATAAAGTAACTTTCACTCACTTGGCCTATTTTCCGATTCATCGCAAGATTTCCAACCTTGATTTTCTAGTGGTGTCCATATTTCGGAAAGCTGTGATATTGGCTTCACAAGGAGAAAACAATACAAAATTATACAATATATAAAATGAACAACCAAAACCAAAATAAAAAGATGTTTAAAGAAAGCATTCACTGCTAAATTAACTTACTGTTTCACGCTGCACAGCGCTCCTCAGAAGGCGTGAATGTCTAGGTTTTATAGGATTCATTTCCTACATAAAGCAAGTTCCAAGTTATAAGGTGTGGAAAGCCAATAAACTAAACTCATAACGAGATGCGAAGGCACGAAAGAAAGAAAGAAAACTAGGAATTAGACAACATTTACACAATGATGTAATACGTTCTAATAGATATTGAGTCTGTTTGGATTGGTCTATTTGAGCTTATCTACCAACACAAGTACTTCTGAGACTGTTTGGAAGAGCTCATAGAAATAGCTTATGGCATGTGCATAAGTTGTCTTCAGCTTATTTCCATAAAATTCAAGATAGCTTATGAAAACAGGTTATAGCTTATACAAGAACAATTTGACTTGTAATTTATCATTTGCTACAAAAATAGCTTATATATAAGCACTATATGTTAAGTGCTTATGCCATAAGCGCTTAATTAAGTTGTTTATCTAAACAGGAATTATGTGACTTTTACAAGGCAAGCAACTATGACCATAAGACTAAAATGAGCGATCCTATCGACAACTCTTTTTTTTAAGTCAAACTAACCAACCGAAATTGACACGAGTATAATCGAACCGGACACCCCCTATTGACAACTTAGTTAAGAAAAAACTTTCCTGTAGCAATTTGCAATGTTGATTCCAACACAAGGACCAGAAGTTAACCAAGTATTATATCATTAGACACAATTTTGTAATATTTACTTAAATAATTCCTAATTCTGCCTCTTCAATTTTTATTTATTTTCCTAATTCCCTTTTTTTGTTAATTAAGATTGCCTCAAATTAATTGCAAGTAACAACAAAGAACCTCACCCACCACACCAAAATGAGTAATAGGATGTCCTAAAACCATGTGATCTATAATTAATAGGCTGTTAAATTAGTTACACAAATTTAGCTAACTCAGTCAACCCAATTAATTCCATTATACCTTTCTCTCACTCACCACTTTCATTTTCTAAGCTGTCAAATTCAATTTGTTCACAATCAAAAATTAATCTTAACTCTAAACAGCATCAAACAAATAATCTAAACGCTTATTATCTAATAAAAAAAACTAAACCCAATATATTTTATTTCACCACAACCACAAAAACACACACAAATATTGATCAAACAAACCCCAATTTCTAAATTTTTCTAAAATAAAATTTACTAAGAAACTCAAAAGATTTCTAATAATAAAATAAAACCAACTAACAAATCAGAAAAAACACTTAACAAAGTAAATTACTAAAAAAATTAATTACTGAAAATGAAATAAAAGACATAACGGTAATGTTACTGTTCCGCCCAAATTAGAAAAAATTAAAAATAAAAAAAACTTTCCAGAAAAATAATGAAGATTTAATAAACTCACCGAATACATAGAAGATGAAGAGACATGATGAATGAAAAGGAACAAAGAAAGAGAAACAACAAGTGTTGCTCCTCTGTTAAGGAAGCTAAGCTCCATGGTTATTGTAAAAGGAGCTCAACCTCGGATCTAGAAAATGACGGTTTTGACTCTTGTGAAGAATTTGAGGAATGTTGATGAAGTAATGTTGAAGATGAAGAAGAAAAGAAGAAGAAGAGAGAAAATCCAAATGAAGAAGATTATAATGATCTTGTATTTATATATATAGTGTGTTCTTTGGAGTTATGTGAGTGAAATGTTTTTAGTTTTTTTGTGAAAGTAAGTTTTGTGAATATGGACACCTGGCTTAAGTCACCGAATTTAATAATTGTGGGAGGTTGGAGTCTTTATCATGGTGGGCCCCACTATCTTAGGATTTTCGTCAGGGTTAGAGCATCTTTAATGATCTGAGTATGTATGTAAATTACCTCTAATCAAGAAAATATCAACATATAAAAAGTTGTTCGATCTTGATTGTAAGTTGAAAAAAAATTTACGTTTGTTTTTATTTTATAAATATGGATATTTAAAACCTAGAGTTTGATCGTTTGATCAAGATTAGACTACATGAAACATGACGATTAGATGATTACACAATTTTTTTTATTGCAAAGAATTTTGATTCCTCATGGTACTAATACAGGTACTTATAAATTATTCATCAACGAAATTCTAAATTATGCGAACAAAAGTTGAACCATAACTTTATATGAAACAACTTTTTTTATTAACTTGTTATTGATACAAAATGTTCATCGTCATTACCAATAATTAATCTTCGTTGACAAACTTGTAAGACACACAAAATGTATTCTCTCCTTGCAATCAATTTTTTTCATAAGCAAAAAATCCAAATATTAATCCATTTTTGCTTGTTTAAACATTGGATAGACTATTATTGTACCTTGTATTAACCGTTTCTTTTTAGTAGTTTTTTCAACACACCTAGTACTGAGGAGACTACTGCAGTGTTAATATAATCTATTTTGCTCGTTAAAAAAACAAAATATTAAACTTCTAATCATTTACTTTAAGGAATTAAAGTTAGACTAATATATTGTAGACAAGTTTTATCAACTTTATCGACATATGATAGCTAAAGTTTTATTATTAAATTAACAGTAATGTTAATAACAAAGGTGAGAGAAATAGGAATCACGAAAGAGAGTCACAGGTGTTGAAAGATGATGCATTGTATTTTGGGGTAGTGGTAGATTAGACCGTTGTGTGTGGATGTGGAAATGTTTTTTTTATTAATTTCACTCACTCACGAGTCTACAACAACGCAATCCTTTTTCTTTTGTTTGTTGTTTTGTGTGACCACCGACACATCCAAGGTGGTAAAATTGGACACTATACTTTCCACCTTCAACAACCAAGCATGAGAATCTACCCTTTCACTATGAACGATCACTGTTTTTGTAGTAATGTAGATGGAGCCATTGGTTGGTTAGAGGTTGGATTTTATTGAGGCAATAGCTTTCCATTTTTTTAACCTAATGTCATTAGGATAATTGAGTAGATAATAGACACTTTTGGATATTTTTATAATTACCAATATGTTGGTTGATTGAATGGTATAGAGAGCCCCCAACATTTTAAGTAAGTACATATTCGATTCTTGACTTTTGTATATGAGAGTTCATATAATAAATACTTCATACTTCTAACATGGTTGTAAAAAATACATATCTCCTATAAACTGCTTTTTGTTCCAAGAAACAAGTGACTCAAGGAATTGATTAATTGAATATAGATTTCTTTCTATTCCATCCCTTTCCTTCTTTTTTTTTATAGATCGATATGATAAGAATAATTATTGAAAACTCACGTATAAGTAGAAAGTGCATATGCTATAACAAAGAACTTTGTTCTATCAACTAGGCCTCAACAACGCATGTAAAAAAAATTACATAACGATTAAAAAAACTTCCCTACAATTTTATAGCTATACACAAATTATATTTAGAAATGGATAAAGATCACAGTAATAAAATAAGAGAAAGGTTAAGAAGTGTTTCAAGAACACTCATTTATAACTTCAAAGAAGAAGAAAAATTTAGAATTGTGCATGTTCTACACATTGAAACTTTAAAAATGAACTTTTTTAACATAAGATTTGTAGATCATTTTCTCTTTTAAATTTTTAACAAATACCCTTAGAACACTTGTTAACATAACCCATATAAAATAATATGATTGATTCCACCGCTTTATAAAACTCTTTGTTTAACCTAATCGATAAAGGATAAAAGATAGTCTCTAATGACAATCTACACGACTTTTAAAAAACTTTCTTTAGCGAAACATCCTGTAAATTTTTGTTTACCAATGTACCAGCACTAGAAATTGTGGAAGTTTGTACACTTTTGAATAGATTATTGATTTGAAGAAAAGTTCAATGTCTTAGTACACATGAGTCATGACATGAGGGTAATCGAAATTTATTTTATTTTGAGAGTACATTTTAACACATCTCAATGAGATCAGTTAAATATATCAGTGGACAAACTGTACTTTTTTACCTTCTCCCTATCCGTTCATAGATAGTATTCATCATTAATATAGACACAAAAGTTAAAAATATGAAGAAAAAGATCTTTCTTTCATTGACAAAATTACAAATCACAAATTAATCACGTCAATTGATATTATTTTATTTTATTCTCTTTTGTTTATTTTTGGTTTTATGTGTATGTCCAAATATATTTATTTAAGCTTTTGTTCAAGCAAGTAT